>Ga0209305_1001954_pt1 | contig 12659 bp, 9 predicted proteins | sample COGITO_mtgs_1103_FD_184792 | JGI IMG/M metagenome (GOLD analysis project Ga0209305, IMG submission 184792) | Pelagic marine microbial communities from North Sea - COGITO_mtgs_110321 (SPAdes) (version 2) | ecosystem: Environmental > Aquatic > Marine > Epipelagic ...
CCCTAAAACTATGGAAGCCCTACACTCAATGTCGAGTCACGACAATGGCCTCACATCCCCCACCACCTCGGAGGTGGTGCCGTCGTTCGAGAAGAGAAAGAATAAGAGAGAGAGAAAGAGAGAGCGTCAGAGAGAGAGAGAGTTTGTTGCGACGTATTTATTAGTCTGTATTATTTTAAAAGTATTATATGTCTGAAGAAGAATATCCATCATCGCGCGGGGAAGGATTGCGCTCGTCATCGGCTGTCGTTTCCCCCCTCTCGAGGAAAGAAGACGACGAGAAGAAAGAAGAAGAAGAACGCAACGATACGAATAATAGTACGAAGACTAAACCCATTCCAGTCGATTTTGCATCCATGAGAAGAGAGAGCTCCGGACAATCCATCGCGTCGAGTCAAGGGAAACGAAGTCGCAGCGATTTACTCGCGGCGGCGGAGGAAGAGAAGGAGAAGTTGGAAAACAACAACAACAACGAAGAGTTTAATACTAATACTAATGCAGTTATTGCGGCAGACCGGTTGGTGGCGGAGAACAGCATGAATGACAACAACAACAACAACAACTACAACAATCCGTTTCAGAGCGATCACCGAACCCACATTGACAACGACGATAACGCGCCGTCGTACTCGCACAGTCCGTCCTCGTCCTCGGACCTTCCGAAAAGAGAAGGCGAGAAAGAGAGAAAGAGCTTGAGGCCGACGAATAAGAACTACAACAAGTTGGGTTCAGTGAGCGGCGAGGATATCGGTATGATGATGGCGAACAACGCGTCGAATGGGTCGAATAGTTTAGGCGAAAGTCCGACGACGAGGTTGGATTACTTGAACCAAGCGACGTTTGATTTGAATAAGAGTAAGAGAGTTGTGAGCGGTAATAACAACGCGAACAATAATAATAATAATGATAATAATAATAACAACAACGCTATTAGTAGTAACGCGAACGAAGGCAAACCGCCGAAGCACGACGCGTTCGGCAACGGTGGTGGAGAACAAACGACAATGTTTGCGGAGAATTCGGCAGTTGCGAGAGTTGCGTTGGATGCGCACGCGGCGAGAGCGCCGAGCCCTGCCGAAGGTATGGATTCAAAGTTATTGAGAGTTCGGTCGATGGTCACGTTGGACGGGGCGGAACCGGATTTGGCAGCTATGGGCGGCGGTTCGAGCGCGGAGGGCAGTTTAGAAGCCACAGACGACGAGGACGCGCTGATGACGGACGAAGAAGTGGATGTCGGAGCACACGACCGAAACAACCAACGACAAGGAGGGAAAGAGGTAGATTCGCCGACGACGAAATCGAAACAAACGAGCGAGAATGACGGAGGAGCGAATTTGGATAGAAGCGGCCACTCGGACGGTTCCGTTCGATCTGCGGTAGACGGCGCGACGAATGAAGCGACTACTTTGGCAAAAAAACAACCCAAAGCAACTTTGAAGCCTCCAGCGCGCGTCCTTTTTGGCGTGTACGAAGCGCAGGGACAGCGACCGTACATGGAAGATCGCTACGCAATCATCGAAGATTGGAAATTCGAGTGCGCCGGGAAAAGGAGTCAAAACAACTACTATAACAACATGAACAACGGACAACAAGAACAAATAATCAGCGATAAACAGTACATCGGCGTGTACGATGGGCACAACGGTGATTGGGCCGCCTCGTACGCCAAGGAGAAAATGCACACGCACTTGGAAAAGTGCGCGTTCATCGCCAACGGCATCGCGCCGGACGCGCCGCAACACGAACTCGAACAGTTTGAACTCGGCGTGAAGAGCTCCTTAATCCGATCGTTTGTCGATTTAGACGAAGAAATCTTAGACGGTACCAAAGCTTTAAACAGACGGGACGGTTCCACAGCCTCGGTCGTCTTGCGCGTGGCCAACCACCTCTTTGTCGCGCACGCCGGCGATACCCGAATCGTCGTGGGCAAACGCGCCGTGGGCCACCACGACGTCCGCGCAAAAGCCTTAACGGAAGATCACAAACCCTCGCTTCCGCGCGAGCGCAAGCGCGTCTACGACGAAGGCGGCCGCGTTGAATTCTGCGGTTGCTGGCGCGTCATCGCCGAAAACCGAGGCCGCAACGTTCGCGCGGCTTTAGCCGTCTCGCGTGCCATTGGCGACATCGACTTTAAGCGTCCAGAAAACAAAGGCGTCACGGCAACCCCAGACGTCGCTCGAGTAACCTTAGACGACGAAATCGAAAACGTCATCGTCGCCACGGATGGGTTATGGGACGTCATCGGCGACCAGGACGCCGTCAGGCTGTGTCGATCCGTCTTGCGAGGTCGATTCTCGGAAGACGCCTGTCGCGAAGCCGCCGAGGCGTTGACGCAAGAGGCGTTGGAGAGAGGCAGCAGCGATAACGTCACCGTCGTCGTCTGCTGTTTTCAGCATTGACTTAAACACGAGAAAAGAAAATAACAATACGAGAGAACAAAAAGAGAACGAGAGATAACGAGAGAACGAGAGAGAGAGAGAGAGAGAGAGAGAGAGAGAGAGAAGAGAGAGAGAGAAACATTAGAATGATATATTTACTAGATTTGACTCCAGCAACTAACTAACTGCTAAACAACTCATAACACATTCTTCACTTTAAAGCCCGCTATCGGTGGTGTGCGGAGATGCTGCGACTTTTCCTCTCGCGCTCCAACACTCACAACATCAACAACACGCGTCGTTCCCTCGTTTCCTCCATCCTCTCGACGTCTTGTTCTTCTTATCATTCGCAACAAACTGTCGCGCATTTACGCAAAAACGACGAAGCGCGAGAGATATTTCTCGTCGGGACTTCGCACGTGTCGAAAGCGTCGGCGAGAGAAACCGAGGAGTTGATACGATTGGTGAAACCGGACGTGGTTGCAGTCGAGCTGTGCGAGGAAAGGTTCGAGCAGCTGAAAAAGCAAATGAAAGAAGACAAAGAAGAGAAGACAAAGAAGACAAAGAAGAAGAGAAGCTTCATGGGAGATTTTCTCGCCATCGTAAAAAATGTCTCCTCGAACCGCGACTTGAACGCTCTGGACCGGTGTTTAGCGATTGGGTTGAAAGCGTTTTACGCGTCTTTAAAATCGAGCGGGATGGAACCGGGCGAAGAATTTCGGGTGGCGATAAGGGAAGCTGAGCGATTGAACGCGCGATTAGTCCTCGCGGATCGAGACGTGAACAAGACGCTCAAGGCGTTGAGGAAGAGCGTATCGGTCGCGGACGTTTACCGTTGGTTTGTCTACGGGGAGAAAAAAGGCGGGCCGACATTACCTCCAGAGTTTGAGAAAATGGCAGCAGCTGGATTTAACTCAACAGAGATGCAAGATTACATGGAAGCGATGAAGAATAGGAACGCCTGTGCGCAAATGATGAAATACATGCAATTTCAATTTCCGAACATAGTGTCCGCTATGGTGCATCAAAGAGACGACGAAATGGCAGATGCGATTAAGAGAGAAAAAGATGCGGAAAAAATCGTCATGGTAGTTGGATTAGCGCACGTGGATGGTATTGTGGAGAGATTAGCGGGTGAATACACGGAAGTTATGAGTGTGAACGATAGTGAGTGACGTTGCAAACAACAAACAATAATACTTCAACGCACGGTGAGAAGCGAAAACGTCGTCTTGCCGAGTACTCTTTGGGTTGGATTTCCGCAACGGGAGGTAACGACGGCGGTAAAATCGTCGAGCAGTTCGCCATCATTTAATTCTGAGGTAGGAATTTTGCCAGGGAATAAGCCGGCAGTCAAGCACGCTTGGATGTTACAGGTTGGACCTCGATATTCCGCCCGGGACACGCGCTCGGGAATTACTCTCGTCGGGGATTGGTAGCGTTCAATTTTTGCGTCCTCGCACCGACGCTCGCCATTCTCGAGGAGTTCACACGTTGCGCCTTTCAAAATAATCGAGTAACTGGGAAACTTTACGGTTTGAGGAATCAACTTTGGTTCCGCAAACGCCGCCGGTCTGCACACTTCGACGGCGCTTCTCAACGAGTCGCTCAAGTCTCTCAAAAGAAAAGACGAGCTCAACCACTCGTTGTTATCGTCCACCCATTTCTGCAAATTGGATTCTACACTCGAAGAAGATGCATCATCGCCACTGCTGCTTGAAGACGACGTTGTGAGTGGTGATCTCGCGAGCTTTTCTAAGAGTGATTCGTCGCCAAACACAGCTGAGCTGTTGGTTGAAAATCTAGAAAATTCTTCTGCGACGGTTTTGATTTCCGCAAACGCGCGTTCTAAGAAGTTACCATTCGTCGATGAACCATCGATAACTTGCGCTGTGATGCACGGCAACACAAGGACGAGAGATATTAAAGAGAGAAAGTAATGCATTTGTGCGTCAAAGATACTTTTTATATGCGGCAGAAATAAAAACGCATTATTTTGCTTTTTCGCAAAAAAGAGGAGAATTGAAGCGACAAGACAGGAGCGAGAAAAAAAAACGCATTTTATGAAAACGTTTCCCCCACCGCAGAGGTGCTTCTGGCCCATAGGCACGATAAAAGGATGGGCTGGACCAACGGGATTCTCTTCAAAATCCACGCCAGAAGACGTGTTGAAGGATATTGACCTATCGAATAGACTCGTCATTGTGACTGGAGCGAACAGCGGCATCGGTAAAGAAACAGCCCTTGCGGCGTTTAAACATCAAGCACACGTCATTTTTGCGTGTCGAAACATCGCAGAAGCATCGAAAATCACGAAAGAGTTGAATTCGCTGTTACCAAAAGATTCAGAACCCCGCGCTTATGCGTACGCGTTGGATTTGAGTTCGCTCGAAAGTGTGCATAAGTTTTGCTTGAAAGTGAGATCGAATTTCAACGCTTTACATGTTTTGGTCAACAATGCGGGCGTAATGGGAGGCGACAAATTCGAAAGAACTGTCGACGGACACGAACAGATGTTTCAAGTCAATTATCTGGCGCACGCGATGATTGTTCGAGAGTTATTTCCTCTGATGCGTAAAGCTGTGGGCGGCGCTCGCGTCGTTTCGGTGAGCAGCCACGTGCATTTTTTCACGCATCGCAAAGGCATCGATTTCTCAAAAGTTACTGGTGCAAATGCGCACGTAAAATCCGACACCGCAAGAAGCTACGGTACATCTAAGCTCGCGCAGATTATCTTTACCCGAGATATGCAAGCATTATCGGCTGCTTCGAGACGCGCCTTCGAAAGCGAAATTTTGTTCTTTTCAGTCCATCCAGGTGCGATCGAAACGAAAGGGAGTCAAAAGCACGAAAATGGGTGGAAAGGCCGGCTCTTGCGAAAGCTTTCGAAGCCATTCATAAAAACCGTCGAGGAAGGCGCATCGACAACCTGCTTCGCCGCGTTCCATAAAGACGCAACCTTTTTCGCCGGGTATTATTTGGCAGACTGCAATTTTTTCCAGAGCTCAAAACATTCGCGCGACCGTTCGCTACGAGAACAATTGCGCGAGGTCACCGAGAAGCTCATAACGGATTTTACGGAGAATGTTATGTGAAAGTATTACTGTGTGGTATATGTACCACGCGTGCTAAAAACTGGTATTAATATTACAACAACAACGTTTTACATATAATAAATAATCGTACACTCTCTCTCGATCTCTACTTTTTTACGTTTCTCTCGCTAACATCGTCTCGTGTACACCTCCGTGTACCCGTACTCCTTCGCAAACGCGTCCACAATCTCCACCTCCACTCGTTCCATCTTCACTTCTTCCCCGACTAAATCTTTCAAACTCGTCACGTCCATTCCTTTCAATCCGCACGGCAAAATATGTTCCCTGAAAAACTCTAAATCCGTCTCGCTATTCAGCGCGAACCCGTGGCTGGTCACGCCGCCGCTAATCTTCACCCCAACCGCACCTAACTTCTTCTTCCCAACCCACACGCCAGACATGTCCGACCCATCCTCCTCGTTCTTCATTTGCCCTCTCGCGTTCGTAATTCCGTATTTCTTCGCCACTTCAATCATCACGTTTTCTAACTTTTCCACGTATTTCCTCGCCCCCAATTTTTGCTCCCTCAAGTGGATAACGGGGTACACGACAACTTGCCCGGGTCCGTGATACGTCACGTCGCCGCCTCGATCCGATTTAATTACGTCGCATTTCAACTCTCTCAACTTCTCTTCGCTCGTTTTAATCGACTTCAGGCCAACTTCGCTTCGTTTCCCGACCGTCACGACCGGAGGGTGTTGCAGAATTAAAAGCGTATCCGGGACGAACGCATTTTTCCTCGCGCAATGAATCGCGTGTTGTAACTGTTGCGCGCGCGCGTACGGGACTAAATGTTGGAAGATTCGGACCGATAAGGTTTTTGTTGTCGACATTATTCTTCGTATCACCAATTCGACGCATCCACCGCCAAAGAGCGAGCGTTTAGCGTTCTTCTCTTCCCGTATCTAAAGTGTCTAAAAGTGGGGAAAAAGCGGCACTTTTAAGAGAGAGAACGCTTCGGAAAAGCGCAACGCCATGACCGCCGCTCGATCGGCGGTCGCGGCGTTCCTCTCTTTTGGACGTCGAAGAAATCATCCTTTTTGTTATTTTATGAGCGAATACAGACAGTTCTCCTCGTCGTCGTCTTTGTTTTCGCACGAGAAGTCGACCAGAGATGACGAAGAAGTCACGGGGAACGTCACCGACGACGCTTTTCGAGACGTACCAAAAGACGTCGTCATCGTCGGTGGAGGACCAACCGGAATCGCGTTGCACGCCTTGTTATCCTCGTTCGATGTGAAAAACGTTCTCCTCATTGAGAGATACTCGAACGACGGGCCGTCGAAACACCCGAAAGCGCACTTTATCAACAGAAGAACGATGGAGATTTTAAGAGACCGAAACGCGTTCGGATTTGGTGAGAAAACAACTTCTGTCGCTTCGCGCGTGAGAGAGGAAATGTCGGATGTCGTAAACTGGCGGCATTTTAGGTACGTGACTGGTATCCTAGACGAGAAGAACGAAGAATTAGGGTCTGTGGATCACTTTGCAACGGAACGGATGGAAATTGGGGAGAGGACGGCGTCGACGGAAGGGGTGGCGCATTTTCCGCAACATAGGTTGATGCCGATGTTGTGGGAGAACGCTTTGGAGAAGGCGAAGAAGAGGAGGGAGAATTATGACGACGATGATGATGACGACGCGTTCGTGAGAGGCGACGAGGTTGTTCGAGTAGAGAGGGTGATGTTGAGTAGTCGTAGCGTAAAGAGTTCGAGTAGCAGTCGTGGCGGGAGTAAGAACAGGTGCCGAGTGACTTTGAAATCAGGCAAAGTGTTCGAGGCGAAATACGTCGTCGCGTGCGACGGGGCGAGTTCAGTCGTGGCGAGAACATTGAATAGTGAGGGTAGAGAAACGAAGAAAAAAGGAACCAACACATCTTTCCCGACGCAAACGTTAGGTAATATTCACTTTGTCAGTCGTTCGCTGGCGAAGAGAATTAAAGAGAAAAGTAACGAAGCGATGTTGTATTTCGTGTTCAATAAAAACATCGTAGGAGTTGTCGTCGCGCACGATTTGCGCGAGGGAGAATTCGCGTTGCAGTTGCCGTACCACGCGCCAGTTCAGGATTTTAAAGAAATGTTTACGAAGAAAAAATGCGAGATGTTTGTTCGAAACGCGATTAGTGGTGGTGGTATTGATGTTGATGATAAAAATGGTGTTACGGTTGACGATATCGAAGTACTCGACGTAAAATCGTGGACGATGGACGCGACGGTGGCGAATGTCGTAATTGACGAAGAACGAGCGCCAAGAATTATCCTCGCCGGGGATGCCATGCACGCCTTCCCTCCCGCCGGTGGTTTTGGCATGAACACTGGGATTCAAGATGCGCACAATTTAGCGTGGAAACTCGCCATTGCGATACAAAATGAACGCGATGACGACGCGTTGTCCTCTTCGCTGCTCAACTCGTACGCAAACGAACGAAAAAAAATAGCCTCGGAAAACAAAACGTTAAGCGTAAATAATTACGAACGCGTTTTAGAGATACCAAGAGCTTTAGGTTTAGAACCTCGCGCGCTCGATGCGCTCGTTTTCGCATCCAACGCGTTGCCCGTGCCCCAAGCGCTGAAATCGTTTGCGTTTGAAAAAATCTTGAGCGCCGGACGCATGCAAACGGTGCTTCTCGAAAACGATAAGAAGAATCCATTGGGAGAGTACCGTCGCGAAGCGGTGAAACGGTTGTGTGGCACCTCGGGAGAGACGCTCAAGTTGAAATTTCTCAACGAGGAGCTTGGATTTTCGTACGCGAAAGGCGTCAAAGCGACAAATCCGAACGTCCTCGCCGTGGGGAAACGCATCCCGCACTGTGCGTTAATAAACGCCGACGAAGGAGGAGGCACTATCTCTACGATCGATTTAGGTGGTTCAAACAGCAACTTCGAGTGCCAATTCTTTGCGATAACGTCGTCATCGGTGAACGTAGACGAAGATGCTCTGGAAGAAGCTCGAAAAATGTTACCTAAAGGCGCTGCATTAAAACTCGTCGTCGTTTCATCGTCGTCAGACAAAAAAGACGAGAAGGAGCCCAAAACGACAACAACAACGAAGAAGAAAGGAGACAACGGCGGCGACAACTACGCCATCTACATCGACCCATCGAACGCCGCGTGGACGAGCATCCTCGAGGAATACAACGCCAAGAACACATCGAGAGCAGACGACGTCGCAGAAGTCATTCTCTGTCGCCCAGATGCGCACGTCGCCTTCGTCGGCAGTTTTGCGCGCCTGCCGAACGCCGCGCGAGACGCCACCAGAGGGCATTTAATAGATTTAATAGTCAGGTAGAGATAATAATAGGAATAGAATATTATGTATTAAACTAACTAGGCGAAGAACCAAACGCTTGCTCTTCGGTAATCTGGAACGAGATGCACACCATCGCTTTGTTCGGCGCAACGTCTCGAACCTCGAACACTTTCGCATTTTTAATCGGACATCCCAAGTGACCTTCAGCTCGGGAAATGACGTCTCGATCGGTATGTCCTGGCGGTCGAAACGCGTAGGCGTGTACAGTTGGGAGTTTTCTATTCTCCCACGTCTTTCGATCGAACGAGTGTTTGAGACAATCGAGAAACTCCACCGCGGTAGCCGGGAGGTTCATGACGATGTGATCGAATGTCGCTCCGCTTGGGGGCACAGATGTATTCTTTGCCTCCTCCCGTGCGGTCATTGCCGCCCAGTTTGGTTTCGGTACCGACGTTTCCTCTAATCTTTTGCGTTTCTTTTCTGATTTCTTCTTCGTGTTATTATCTTCGGATTCTTTCTCGTCCTCCTCGTTTCCGTTTTCGTTCGCTTTTATCTTCTCTCGAAATTTTTTCAACTCTTGCTCGTACGCGGAGAGTTCGCGGGCCCACATCTCCTCGGGCGCATCATCACTGCTCTTTCCCGCGGCCGGTTCTAACAACGATTTGATGAACGCTCTCGCGTCCATGTTGTATAATTTCACCGAGTCTTCAATCTTATTCAATTTCACGTTCTTTTGCATCATCTCGAAACAGTCCGGGTTCAAATCGCTCGCGTAGACTCGACACCCTTTCGTTTTCACCGCTGGAACAACGAACGGCCCAACCCCGGCCATGGCATCTACAATCACCTCACCTCTCTTAAACTCCACGTCCACCAACCGTTTATGTTCCGTCTCCAACCTCGAATTCCAATAGACTTTACCAAAATCAACCTCGAAGGAATACCCGTGTTGCTTCACCGTCGCTTTCAAATCCGCGTCGCCGTATAACAACTCCCAATTCGGCACTCGAAACATCGAATCAATCGCGCCTACTTTATTCACTACCGTTCGAATTCTCGAATTCTTATCCGCGATAACTTTCGCAATCGTATATTTATACGGTAAAAACTCTTCTCTCAAATTCACGTGTGCCACGTGCCCCACCTGTTCAAACGCGCTCGGCGTCTCCATCCCGTCTGGCAAGAGCTGTTTCAAAACGTACTCCGCCGTGTGATATTTATAATCTAACGCAATCCTATGCTCTTTCACGACCCCTTCGTTGTCTTCGTCATTTTTGCCATCACCACTCACCAACGAAATTCCAACTTCGTCCTCTAACCTCTTCCTCACATCCTCCGGTAAAAAATCCGCCACCGCTTTCGCCGCGAAGCTCTCTCGCTTCAACAAAATCAATCTCTTCCTCTTCTCCGGATCTGTCTCGTCCAAAACCACGTCTTGTATTCCTCTCTCCTCGAGCGTAAAACCTCTCAAGATTTTCGTCGCTTTCGAGACTTTCGTTCGATCGATTGAAATCGCATGGACGAGGTACTCGCTCTCGAATTTTTGGTAGTCGATTTCCACATTTGGTGGTTGGACGAGCGAATGCCTCGGTAAAAGGTCGTTGTTGTTATTGTTATCCCTCGGGCCAATCGCCCCCGACGGCACGCTGCTCATTGAAAAAGAGAGACTTCTGTTTCTCTTCCTCCTTATTTGTATCGGTCTTTGTGCTGCCTTCGTGGCCGTCGCCGTCGTTTTTGTCGTCGTCGGGGACGTCGTTTTTGGCGGTGAAAATTGATGATTTCCGAATCGAATGTGACGAAGACTTTTGCGATAATAGGAGAGAGAAGAAGCGGCGCAAAAAGCGCAACGCCTCGTGGTCAAAGAAATCGTCGTCGAAATCGTCGAAATGAGAGAGAGCGAGAAAGAGAGACCACCGTTCTCTCTCTTTCTCTCTCTTAAATGATGATGACTTTTAGGGGAAGAATTTGTGAAGGAAGTTACTATACAATTAATACTACAACAATGTCATCATCAATCTGCTTTGATCAGTCGCTGCTCCCCAAAGGCCTGGCCATCTTGCTCACTTTACTACTTTTCACCTCACCGATCGCTCTCTCATCCATCTCACCCAACGGCCATCTCGGTTTTAACCGCACCTGAACGTCTCGGTCCTTTTCGTCTTTCGCAAACGCTTCGCTGTTTCTCGGGACGGGTTTTTCCACGCCTAAGGCTAAGTTGAGTCTTTCGATGCCGGCCCAGGCGACCATGACCCCATTGTCGGTGCACCAGGAAGGCTTTGGGAAGACGACGTCGATGGAATGGTTTGCACCGATTTGGAGTAACTTTTTTCGGATTTTTTGGTTGGATGCGACGCCGCCGGCGACGACGAGGCAGGTTGGCGAGACGCCGTCGGATTCCACCCATTCCAAAGCTCGTGAAACGCGGTCTTCGAGGTGCGTTACCGCGGCGGTTTGGAACGCGTGCGCGATGGCGGCGCGCGTTTCTCGGTTTTCTATGCCGTCCCAGTTTTCGGAAGGTAACACTTTCTGTTCTGGTTTCGACTCGTCGACGACCGCGCCGAGGTGCTTTTCGATGGCCAATCGGACGTTGGTTTTCAATCCGGCGAAACTGAAATCGCACGTTTTGCGTTTTCGCAACGGGACGGTAAATCTGATTGGATTCTTCACTTTTTTTCGAACAATTTTCTCAAACACCTCGTCCGTTATGTGCGCTTCCTGTTCCGTTTCCTTTCTGCACTGTTCTCGTCGCGGTTCTAAAACTATCTCTTCGTACTCTTTGGCTAACTTTTCCAACGCCGGACCGCCGCCGCCGCCGACGGGCAAACCGAGAAGTCGCGCGGTTTTATCGTACGCTTCACCTATGGCGTCGTCTAACGTTTGACCTAATATGGTGTATCTCCCGACACCTTCTACTTTCAACAGCACGTTGTGCCCACCACTCACGAGTAACGCGACGAACGGGAACTTCGCAACCCCCCCATTTTCTTCTTCTTCTTCCTCCTCGCTATTCGCGTTCCACTCTTCCTCCTTCACTCTCGCCACCAAACAGTGCGCTTCCATGTGATGCACCGGAACGATTGGTATCCCGTATTCCCCGCTAATTTTCTGCGCTTTCCTCACCCCAACTCTCAAACACATGGACAACCCAGGACCCACCGTCACCGCCACCGCGCTCACTTGCTTCCCGATATCCGTCACCCCGGCTTTGCGCAAACACTCCTCCACGACATCATCGATGGCATTTTGGTGCGCTTCTTTCGCTAAAGTTGGTACCACGCCGCCCCAATTTTCGTGTATGGACACTTGCGACTTGATGGCTTCCGAAACTACAAAGCCGGATTTCGTGACAATCGCGCACGCGGTGTCGTCGCAGGACGTTTCGATGCCTAAAATGAAGGCATTTTTGCCTCCTTTTAATTGGATGGCGTTTTTAAGGAACATTTTCTCCTCTTTGGTTGTGTAGACGCCGGCGTCGGAAACTATTCCTTTTTGATCGATTCGAAGGTGTTTCATTTGCTCCTCTTTTTCCTCGTCCTCCTCGATGGTGGTCCCACGCGCAGAAAAGCGAGCCGCAGTAAGAGCAGCAGCATAGCGGGGAAGTCTTTTGGAATTCGCTTTTCGGGAACGAACGAATTCGCCGCCGGAAAAACGGATGCTTTTAGAGGAAGAAGACGAAGAAGGAGAGGCGTACATCGCAGCAATACTTCGCGTTGTTGTTGTTGTTGTTGTTGTTGTTGTTGGATTTACTGGTAGTGCCGCCGCCGCCGCTGCTGCTTCCGCTGCTGAACGCAAAACGCGAGGACGCATTTACTGAAGATTTTTCAGAGGTGTAATTTTGCTCTCTCTGAGAGAAAAATGAACGCGGAGTCATCGAGTGCTTTTGATGATGCTTTTGAAAGTGCGAACGTGATGATTATGCGATAGTCCTATTTAAAAG
>Ga0209305_1001957_pt1 | contig 12641 bp, 4 predicted proteins | sample COGITO_mtgs_1103_FD_184792 | JGI IMG/M metagenome (GOLD analysis project Ga0209305, IMG submission 184792) | Pelagic marine microbial communities from North Sea - COGITO_mtgs_110321 (SPAdes) (version 2) | ecosystem: Environmental > Aquatic > Marine > Epipelagic ...
CTCGACACGGTTATACTTGCGACCCCTAAATCTGATATTGTACAATCAATTGGACGAATTATGCGCGAAACGCATGGTAAAAAGAACAATCCACATATTTATGACATGTTCGACCAATGGTCTATATGTCACGCCATGTATAATAAACGTCTCAAAGTGTATCGCCAAGGTGGTTTTAAAATACCAAAACAAAAATCCGAAGAACCTAACGATTTCAGTAAAGGGAAATGCCTCATTTTATCCTAAAAATAATCACTTGTATTTATAAGAATGCCGAGTTGTAATACTGGTCGTAATATACAAAAGTATAAAGGAGCCGCAGCATCAACACTCCAGGATGTTACAGATAATGGTAACACGACAACGGGTGATATAATAACAACCTCTGGGTTTTTTATAGGTGACGGGAGTAAACTTACTGGTATATCGGGTACAAGTTCCGCGTTTTCATTTCAGGAAACATCGGATACTGGTAACACTACGTCTAATACAATTCAGTTTACAAACACAATTACATCTTTAACTACAAGTGGTAATGTAATAGTCACAGGTAACGTAACTGCATCCAATTTTTATGGTGATGGTTCCCAATTGACAAGTGTTGCACTTAAATCAGATTTGACGAGTAATGTTGGAAGAATAAGTACTCTTGAAACAAAAACAACAGATATATCTTACACAAACGGTACTACAAGAATAAATGGTAATCTCACAGTATTAGGAAACACTACTACACTCGATACTGTAAATCTTTTAGTACAAGATCCTATTCTACAACTTTCCAATGCTTCTGCATCTGTAGATTCGGGTATATTGATAGCCCGTCCAAGTACTACAGATAATGTATTTGTTGGTTTCGATCAGTCACTATCTGAATTTGCAATTGGGTTTACAGATAGTCACGCCGGTTTATCTGAAATAGTGGTCAAAGATGGACAAGATTTTACTTTGAATGTACACGGTAACGTCGAGGCATCTTATTATTATGGGAACGGTACACAACTGACAGGTGTGACACTTACAACAGATTTTACGAGTAATGTAACACGAATTGATGATTTGGAATCAGAAGTTCAACCCGTAAATAGAGGTGGGACTAATATAACATCGTATGGAACAGGTGATATATTATACGCGAGCTCTTCATCAGTTTTGTCAAATCTTGCACCTTCGACGACTGGGTATTTTCTACGAACAAATGGTACCGGTTACGCACCTACATGGGAAAATGTTGCCGATATAGGTTCGGCAACACCGGCAAATTTATACACGGATGATTATATAACCGGTGGTCCATGGAGTGGTTTAACTGATGCAAATATTAGAGTTTTAGGAAACGTTTCAAACTTATCGAACCAACTCGTGGCACGTGATGATAAAGGTGATATATTTGTTTCAAATGTAAACGCGATAAAGATATATGGTGATGGTACATCACTCACGGGTGTCGCTTTAAGTGCAGATTTGGTGAGTAATGTTACACGAATAGGTAATTTGGAATCGAATTTGGCAGCTAATGTTACACGAATAGGTAATTTGGAATCGAATTTGGCAGCTAATGTTACACGAATAGGTAATTTGGAATCGAATTTGACAGCTAATTCGACAAGGATCACGAACCTACAAAATTCAACCATAATAAGTAATAGTTCAGGTATAACAGATGCATTTGAAACGGGTGATTTGATATATGCATCTGGTCAGAATACACTTTCAAATTTAAGTATAGGTTCTACTAATGACGTACTTACAGTTTCTGGTGGTATTCCAACGTGGGTTACCCCCAGTGGTGCGGGTGGTGGTTACTGGACACAGCCAAATAGTACTACGCTTATACATTACAATACTGGTAATGTTGGTATTGGAACTACAAACCCAGCATACCCATTAGATGTTGTTGGTACAGTAAATGCAACTTCATTTAGGGGTAGTGGTACTAATTTAACAGATGTAACTGCATCATCAATTACAAGTGAAGCGTCTCGAACTATATCTATTTCTAAAATTAGTGTATTACCTGCAACGTGGAAAAGATAATAAATAAAATGTACATAATTCATAAGTATGAGCAATAACAACTCATCTGCATTACCAACATCATCAAAATTATCAAGAGGTATAAAAGGTTCTGTTCAGAGAATTTTTGTAGGTGAAAAAAATAATGATCAGGTTGTTGTATATAAGTATAATATAATAACTAAATTTTGGTACAAGGAGTACACCATAAGTTCACCTAGTCCATCCTTTTCAAAATTTGGGTTTTCTTTAGCAGGGACAGATGATGCTTCTATAATAGCCGTAGGAGATCCAGGTACTACACAAGGTCGAGTATGTGTGTTTCAAAAGGATACTACAGGAAACGGGTGGTCACAAAGAGGTAGTACTATTGCACACCCACTTAGTTCGATTTCATCTGACGGGTTCGGGCATTCTGTTTCATTATCACAACATGATGGTAATATTCTCGTTGTAGGGGCACCTTTTTATAATGAACAAACACCCGCTTTTGCAACATCTTCTGATTATTCAGTTTGTGAAGGACGTGTTTTTATTTTTAAATGGGGTGGGTCTTCATACTCTTATTTAGGAACTATTAGTTCACCTTCGGGTACTTTATCAACTAGTTTACCCGCTTCATGGAAAAACTTTTATTTTGGGTATTCTCTAGATATATCAGATGTAGGTAATATGATAATTGTTGGTTCCCCATCTATTAGAAAATTAGATGATATAGCTAAAAACAATCAAGAAACAGGTGATTTATTCTTTGACACATCAGTATACGATGAATATTACAACGCCGTTGAAGTATCTGACCTCGAAACCGCATGGGAACATACCGGTAACGCGCACGTGTATCATAATCATACCGTTTTATCTGGTGGTACCACATGGACCAGTAATGTAAATGTTACCGGAGTTATAGGCGTAACTTCAGTAGGTGGTATAACAGTAGATACACAACCAGAAAAGATTCGACCTTTTGAAGCTGTTGGTACATCTGTAGGTATAAATAGAGCTGGTACCCGTATATTTGCAACAGCACCTTACAGTTACGGTACTTCAAATGCGTCACCACAAATATTTTCTGGACGAATCTATACACTTGAATGGAATTATGTAACAGGTACATGGGATGAAATGGGTACAATTAATAAACATATTAATGGTGGTATTAATTTTAGATTACTCGGATTTTCTGCAGAATTTGACGGTTCGGGTAATAGAATTGTTGCAGGTGCACCTGAATGGGTATCAATAAAAAGAAAACTTAGGGGTCACGTCGAAATATTCGATTGGAATGGTGATGCATGGGTAAGTTACCCTACCAGTTCCGTCAGTGTTGATTTAAATACAAATTCACATTCATCTTTTTATTTTTATGAAAACATGCGACTCGGTGACTCTGTATCCGTTGATGGAGAAGGTGAAATGATAGGTATAGGTATGGGTGAAAATAACATAAATTACGGTGGTAATGTATCTCGAGCTTCACAGTTTAGTATTCACGGAATCACATATATAGGTGGTGCGACTACAACTGTAGCTGGAAGTGATTCGCATATTCTTACAGGTACATCTAATATTTGGGTATACAATGTCCCACAATCTATGATAGTTTCAGGTAACATGACTGTGAGTGGTTGTATGCAAACAGCTGGTATTGCTGTGGGGTCAAATGATGATACCGATACGTCTAGAAAAACTATATTTTTCGGTGGTACAAAAGCTGATAACGCCTACGATTTTACTGTTATAGAAAATCGCGTTTACGAATCTGCGGAAAAATCGGAACTGCTCATATTTAAAGGTGATAACAACGCCGACTTCAACGGGGGAGGAATATATGGACCTGATAGAATACGATTAAAAAGTGGTCAAATATGCTTTGATTTAAATACGGGGTATGAAAGAGATGGAGAAGATATACGTTTCACCATGAATAAAAATAAACTTCAAGGTGGACAATTTGGTGTAAATACAGCTTCACCAACGGAAGCCGTAGATGTATATGGTAAAATTAAGTCTTCACAAGGGTTTATAGGACGTGGTGAAGAATTATTAGGTCTAGATTTACACGATAGTCTAATTAGAGTTAATGACAGTACAGGTATAGCAGGTTCATCTTATAATAACGATCTTATATTGGGAGAAATGAGTATGATTTCATCCTCGACTACGTACCCAACAGTAAATTTAACAAGTAATGTGGATCAAGGATATACGGTACTCAGCTCATTCGACGTAAGAAATGCATGGAAAGTATTTGATTCCTCGTATTCCGGTTTCAATACTTGGCAACTTGATACTGGAAATGCAGACGGATCTCAAGGTACTATTAATTATACCAGGTTTGGTCCAGAAATTGGTTACTATTTGGGTAGTACAGAAAGATTTCCTGGATACCCGGGTGAATGGATTGAGATTCAAATGGCTTCATCTGTTCCTAAACTTTTACTCACTGAAGTATTAATAAACGTACCAGGTTCGGGATCTTATCCAGTTAATTTACATGTATTTGGAAGTAATAATGGCACAGATTATTACCATATACACACCGAAATAAAACCATGGTCGTATGTTGCATCTACATTTACAGACGTTTCTGCATTTACAAGGACCCCTTCAATTAATGAAACAGCGTATAATAAGTTTGTTCTCATATGTTCTAGAGCAAGAGTCCCGTTTGATGGAATTTATTGGTCTAATGTACGTTTGAAGGGTAATACTTTATCAGCGTTCAGTCAAAAATTAAAACTCGATAAAACAGGTAAAATAGGTATATTAAATACAACCCCAGTATACCCATTAGATGTTAATGGGGATATTAACATGTCTACTGGTAGTAGTTTCAGGATTAACGGGGTCGCACAAACGTTTGGTGGTGGAGGTGGAGGAGGGGGTTACTGGACACAGAACGGTAGCATTATATACTATAATAGTGGTAATGTTGGTATAAATACTAGTACACCCCAGTATAAATTGGATGTTGGTGGTGATATACGCACTACATCAGAAGGTGGTTTTAGAGGAAATGGGCGTAATATAACTGGTATTAATGTTACAAGCGAAAGAAATCAAACGATTATAAATTTTGGACAGCAGTCAAGTCTTAAACAATCTGCAAACGGGGACCCACTTTAATTTTTAATTTTTTAATTCGTTTATTATATTAGTAAAATGGCTACACAGGAATTAGTCGTCCAACTTAATCCAGAACATTATGATAATTTAACAGATGCAAACGCTGTTGGTAAAACTAAATTTGGTAAATCTTCGTGTCAAAATAATACGGGTACAGTTTTTGCGGTCGGTTCAGATGATAATGTTGTAATTTATACAAGTAATTCGTACCAAACTAAATACGCAACGTCTATTTCAAACCCAGGAAACTCAAATAGTTTATTTGGATTTAAAATAGCCATGGATTCACCAGGGGATACTATTATAATTGGTTCACCGGGAGATAATAAAGTTTATGTATTTGATGCACAAAATCAAGCTAGAACGTCATGGACTCAACGTTCATCCGGATGGAATAATAATAGTTATCTAGGAACTAGTAGTTCCGTAAATTACGGTTCAGATGTAGACGTGGCAGGTGATGATGATTCGTTATTTGTTGTTGGTAGACCTGGTGATCATAAAATCGAGTTATGGTCTTGGCCAAATGGGTCTTCGGCGACACTTTTAAAAACTATAACAAAATCATCCTACTTCGGGTTTTCGTGTAAACTTTCGGCAGATGGTCAAGTTGTTATAGCCGGTGGTCCGGGTAAGTATTACCCGTCTGGTACTGGTACAAATGATGCTTATGGCTATGGTATAGCACACGTATACGCAAAAGATCCTTTAAGCGCGACTACATGGACAGAAAGAACACTTCCATTCGATTATACGGATTGTCCTACCTATGTAGAATATATTGATGAAACAAGTACAACTATAAAAAGTGTTACTGATACTAACGCGTTAGATGGTGGTACTAAAACAGCCCTTAAACCAGCTTTTGGGTTTAGTGTAGCTATAAACAAGGATGGTACTTTTATATCAGTTTCTGCACCTAATAGAAGGTGTTTTTTTTCAGCTGAGTGGGTAAATGATACATCTTATAACTGGTTAACAGGTAAACCAATTACAGGTGATATTGATTCATTTGGTAGTTATTTATTTATGCAATACGACGGAACGCGTATAGTTACGGGGAACACAAATATAGAAGATAGAAGGTACTGGCATTCTAATACTTCAAACCCGTTCTGGGGCGATTTGAATAATAGTACGCAGAGTTACTGTGTATTAGATTGGAATGGTATTTATTACACAAATTATAGTGAAACATTCAATCTATACTCATTCGGTGGATTACCTACATCTATGTCAAAAAATGGGGAATTTGTTTTATTTTCTACAAAATATTATTCTGGAAGTTTTATAGCTAATGAGACTAGAACAACGGGTAGTAATAGAACCTTATATGGTGGGAATACGGTTTTTTCGTTAACAAGATTCGCACCTACAATAAAAATTTTAGGGACAACGGTGGTAGGTGGTGATTTAAAAGTACGTTTTTTGAGTGTAGGTGGTGATAAATCATATTTATCAAGTAATACCAGTGCGGGTTTCGTTCCCGGATATATAAATTTTGAGAATACTAGAGATGAACATAGTATTTTTAGGTCACAAATTATAAATACATCACAATATACTGGTGATGATAATTTATCCGAACTCTTACTGTTTAAATCTGGACACGTTCGAGGTCTCAATTCCAGAGGTCCGGATAGAATACGTGTTAAATCGCCAAGTATTATTTTAGAAGGTATGACATCTGAAAATCATCCATCGCACACTTCCCCTAATGAAATTGGAACAGTAGCTGAATCATGGTCTAAATATCTTAAAGAATCTTCCGCGGTTTATTCTCGTTTGACTTTAACGGGTATAGGTAATGTAGGTATAGGTATACCTGAATATGCAGATCATATCATCAAGGAAAATTGGAATTTAGGGTCCAGTTCTGTTTTAGGTGATCCCAATTATTATAAACAAAATGAAAATGCAAATGCACAAGCACCACCTCTCATAAACCATAGACTGGTTATAGATGGTACACAAAGTATACAAAACGGGAAACTTTACATAAACAATCCAACATCTTCAAATCTAATTACAGATGGTATGTCGACTTGTTATAATACAATGACGAGTGATTGTATTAAAAATACAAATACTACAAATATACCTTACGTAATATGTGATATTAGGAAACGTAACCCTTATAGAAATGGTGACGATGGGTCCAACCTTTATGAAGATCGTATGAAATTATACAATACGGTTACATACGATGATGTAAATAAAGGGTTATATTTTGGAACAAGTACATCTTATGCACAGGGGTTTATCCATGAAGCACGAGATACCATTACAGGTAATACGACGAACGCTTTAAGTGGTGTATATACAGTGTCGTATTGGTTTATGTTAAAAGATTTTGCACAAAGTACATTTGGGTCGAGTGGGAAATTAGTATTCGCCGCTTATAGAAATACTGCGTTTGGATACGGTCATAAAATTACAAGTTCGGGATTCAAAATCCAATATTCGCCAGATAACTCATCCGCTGTTGATATACCCGTACAATCTGACTATACTGTAAATTATACGTTTAATCAAAATGTATGGTACCATGTATGTGTTAAAGTAGATAATACAACTGGAAATGGCGCCACCGAGGGTACAGCAACTACACAATTATGGATAAACGGTGTATCACAATCTTTAACCGCAAACGAGGTAGTTAGAGATATGGAAGGGAGATTCCCAAGATTTTGTTATTTTGGGGTAGTTAATCAAGCAGTTGGATCTGGTTATGGAACCATGACAGGTATTCATACTTTAGGTGGTGATGGTATGTATGGTCACCTTATTAGTAATATTAAAATTTATATCGCACACGATGGCACGGATTATTATGAAAGGGTAGCTGTACCAGATTATAACACTGGTCCTGATTTTTATAACGAAGGACCACCCAATGAAGGAGTATCAGTATTAGGTGGTGTGAATATATCAGGTGGTTTACGTGCAAATGGTTCCTCGGGGACGAGTGGACAAGTACTCACATCAAGTGGTGGGGGTGCAATGTCTTGGACAACCGTAAGTGGTGGTGGTTCAAGTCCTTGGACAGCGGGTACTGGTGCGTATAGTACAACTATAAATAGAGATTCGAATGTTGGTATATCGAATACAACCCCTAATCATAAATTATCAGTCGCAGGTGATATTTTCAGTTCATCGTCTAGCGGTTTCATAGGATATGGGGGTAATCTTTCAGGTATATCTATTCAAGGGGAAAGAAGTAATACGATTATAAATTTTGGTATAGGTAGTAACACACAAAGTGCGTACGCCAATCCAGACTAATTAAAATAAACCAATGTATTATAATGTCTGAAGAGCTTGTACCTCAACTTTACCCTTCAGAGTACGATAACTTAGCTTCAGCTGGTGTCAGTGGAATAAACGACTCAACTTTTGGTTGGTGTTCGGCCATAAATAATGCTGGTACTGTATTTGCAATTGGCGCGAATCGAAAGGTGTTTGTATATACATCCAATAAAACGAGTACTCAATTTCGAACAGTAATACAGGACCCCGAGGGAAACCCCGGCATTACAACATATTTTGGATCTTCAATTGCTATAGATGCAGCAGGTGATACTTTAATAATAGGTTCACGGGGAAATAATAGGGCTTATGTCTTTGATGCGAATAATAACAATAGAACACAATGGTCACAACGTAAAGAAAGTCCCACTGGAAATCCGACTTATATTTCAACTCAGTATTCAGGTAATTTTGGCTTTTCCGTAGATATAGCTGATGATGACGATTCTAGATTTATCGTTGGAAATCCAAATCAATACCCCAAAATTGAAATTATAAGTTGGCCTAAAGATTCCACAAAATCATCGATACATATGGCACAAGGTGGTAATAATTCCGGGTTTGGATATTCGTGTAAAATATCTGGAGACGGTAAAGTTGTTATAGTTGGCGCCCCTGGATCGGTTAACCCTTCGTCACAGGTATCTAATACTGACGCGTATGAACGTGGTGACGTATATGTATATGAAGAATCCGGAACATATGGACAAGGAGGGTATACATGGAATTCACGTACCATGCCATGGGGGACCGGGGTGAATATAGTATTTCCTACATATACCGAAACATTTTCAGCTGAATTTTCAAATGTTAAGAGAGTTACAAATAGTACATCAGAAAACGGGGGAACAAAAATACGCACACAATCTGCACTTGGACACCATGTTGCTATAAACAGGGATGGTAGTATAATAGCAGCTTCAGCTCCAGGTAGCCAGTGTTTTTTTAGTGCAAAATGGGAACAATCATTAACTTCATCAACACTACAATACCTTTTTATGACCGAAAAACCAGTAATAAATACATCAATAGGGTTCGGGGCTACCTTACACATGAATTACGATGGTACGCGTATTGTAATTGGTAATGGGTTTGTAGAAGATTCTGTGTATTGGGATTATAATCCCCAATCAGGCACAGCTACCACTGCTTGGCAACTCGTCAACCAAGGAAACCCCGGGAGTGGGATTGCCGCGGGTCCGAATACATATAATTTAATGGATTGGAATGGTAAAAACTGGGTTAATTATCACGAAGATTCAGAAAGTAAAGAGTTCGGTGGTTTACCTACATCAATATCAAAAAATGGTGAATTTGTAATTTTTTCAGCTTTATACTATTATGGAACGTTATATGGAAACCAAAGTAGAACATCAGGTTCAGATCGTAGTTGGTCACAAGGTTCAACTGTTTTTACATTTAAACGTTTTACACCAACGATAAAAATGATAGGAAAAACAACTTTTGGGGGGAATCTAGACTGTACAAGTTTAACAGTAGGTGGGGATACGTCTTATCTAGATTCAAGTACACATCCCGGAAAACTCATTTTTAATAACCCAGTCTCAGAAAATGGTTTATTCGAATCGTATATACAAAACACGGCACAGTATACAGGTGATATTCATAAATCTGAATTGTTAATATACAAATCGGGACATGTAAGAGGATCTAATACACACGGTCCGGATAGAATACGAATAAAAGCACCAACAATATGTTTAGAGGGTATGGTACTTGAAAATAATCCCGTGCCACAGGACGCAAGCAGACATGCATGGTCTAAATCGGGTCAGGATTATTCTAAAACGTTAGAAGAAGCGAGTGGAATTTATAATAGATTAACATTAACGGGTTTAGGTAATGTTGGTATAGGCGTACCCGAATTCGATGATACCGATATCAAGGAAAATGCTGGATTGGATATAACTACATCTTACCCCGATAAAAGATTGGATAAAACTTACGAAAGTCCAAATACAACGGCAAATCCTCTCATTAATCACAGGCTTGTAGTTGCAGGCTCACAAGATATACAAGGTGGAAAACTTTTTATAAACAGTCACGAATCATCTAATGTAATAGTTGATGGTTTATCTACACATTATAATACCATGTCTAAACACTGTTTCTTTTATGAGGCGCCGAGTTGGTATTGTAAAAATGATGTACACGAAAGAAACCCGTGGTGGCAATTTTATAATAAAACTTACGTTTCGACGAAGCATAGATATCAGTTAAAATTAACATTAAATACATCAGCTTCGACATGGAGTCCAACAATTAACGCTTTAGTTTTTAGTTCAAATAACATTAATTATGCAAATGGTAGGCTCATGTCGGTATATTGTCCTATAACTGGTGATCAACTAGGAGGTAGTAATCAGGGGATAGTTACAACGTCGTATTGGTTTATGCCACAAAAAGCACAGAATTATTTCAATAATACTATATTCGCAACGAAAACTTCCAGTGGAGCGGTGAAGTCCTTTTCCAATATAGTTACAAATTCAGGTTTTATAATAGACTATAAAAGCACTCCAGCTAATATCAAGTATACAACATCCTATACATTTGATCAGGATAAATGGTATCATATATGTGTTAAATACGATAATACACCGAGTAATAGTCCTAATACTGGCACGGCAACTACACAATTATGGATAAACGGTGTATCACAAACCCTTCAAGTACAAGGAGGTGGTAGTACTGCTCTATGGGAAACTAACACATATGGAGGTGGTTCCATAATTCGCTATACCGTAACTGTTATGGATGATGCATATTTTGGTAACATACCTGGAAGTGCAGGTTTTCAAACAGGGTATTCAGGTACGAGTGATTATGCAATTGGTAACTTCAAACATTTTATAGCTACCGATGGTACCAATTATTCAGCTAAACGAGTTGTACCAGATTATAACACTGCCGCTGATCTATTTAACGAAGGCGCACCAGATCAATCCATAATAACCAGTGGTTTTATAAAATCACAGGGTTTATCAGCGTTAGGTAATAATAAACTTGTATTTAGTACATCAGATACAGAAAGATTAACAATACTCAGTGGTGGTAATGTTGGTATTGGAACATCAAGTCCAGCTTCTAAACTTGATGTTATTGGTACAATAACTGCAACAACTGCTAACTTTACGAATTTGTTAATTCCTAGTTATATTACACATACAGGTGATACAGATACATTCTTTGGGTTTCCACAAGTTGATACTTTTAAGATTAGGACAGCTGGAACCGACAGATTAAGAATTACCAGTACTGGTAATATTGGTATAGGAACAGCAAGTCCAGGTGCTTTTCTAGATGTAAATGGGTCGAGTACAGTTAACTCGTATAGTAGCGCTACACGACGTTTTTTTCATCCTGGTGGTTCAAATTTCAGTGGTTCGACGCCTAGCGCTTGGGGTAATTTTAGTATACGTGCATCAAGTTCTATAGGTACGAGTGGATATTTCGTCGCGCATAGTGGTACTTGGCAAGCTTCAGATTCGAGAATAAAAACAAATATAAATGATGTTACCGACGCATCCGCTTTAGAAAAATTACGTCTCTTAGAACCAAAAACGTATACATATATAGATACTAACGAACAAGGTGATACTACAGTTTATGGATTTATTGCACAGGAAGTTTCTAACGTGTTTCCTGAAGCAGTTAAAATTTCTGAAAATGTAATTCCAAATATATACGAACTCTCTAACGTATCTGATTCGAATGTTATAACGTTTACGAACTTCAACACGTCCGATCTATTAACATCTAACGTAACATCTAAAATACATGTTAAAACTGTATACGATAAAGTTGAAAGACTTACATTAGACGAGGTTATAGATGCAAAATCAATTCGCGTTAATGAAGATTTAACAAATATGATTGGTTCGGTAGATGATACCGGAAATGTCGTTTCGGGTAATCAGGTTTTTGTTATGGGACAGGAAGTTGATAATTTTAATATACTAAAGAAAGAATACATATTCACTATAGCGACGGCCGCTTTACAGGAAGTAGATAGACAATTACAAGCTGAAAAGACGAAGGTCACAACGTTAGAAACACAAGTCGCCGATCTATTAGCGCGTGTTACCGCACTCGAAAACAATTAATTTTTTTTACCATGCTGGAAAATGTCAGAATGGTAGAAAGTTTTGTTTACTTACTTTCGT
>Ga0209305_1001960_pt1 | contig 12625 bp, 2 predicted proteins | sample COGITO_mtgs_1103_FD_184792 | JGI IMG/M metagenome (GOLD analysis project Ga0209305, IMG submission 184792) | Pelagic marine microbial communities from North Sea - COGITO_mtgs_110321 (SPAdes) (version 2) | ecosystem: Environmental > Aquatic > Marine > Epipelagic ...
CTGACATTTTCCAGCATGGTAAAAAAATTAATTGTTTTCGAGTGCGGTAACACGCGCTAATAGATCAGCAACTTGTGTTTCTAACGTCGAAACTTTCGTCTTTTCAGATTGTAATTGTCTATCAACTTCCTGTAAAGCGGCTGTCGCTATAGTAAATATAGCAGATTTATCGATATTATGAAAATCCTGAACATGTTCCCCGAAAATATAGGCAGTTGACGTACTCGTTATATTACTCAATTCACTTGTTTTCTCTATAGTTATAATATTATTACCCGTTGTGGAAATAACGGGACACACGTAACCACCAACGCCATCGACTGTAATATGTATATTAGACGTATTTGTTAGATTTATATCATCAGGTATTGTTTTATCTAAAGTGAGTTGTACTGAAGTATCCGTAAGTGCTGTAACATTTGAGGATGATAATATAGTAGGAACTACATCAGCTGTTATACTAACTGCGTATGGAAGAACGTTAGAAATATCTTGTGCGATGAACCCATAAACTGTACTAGAACCTCTTTCTTCTTCATTACGATATTTATACGTTTTTGGTTGAATAAGACGAAGTTTTTCAAGAGCAGAAGTATCATCTATATCAACTATATCCTTTTTTATACGGGCATCCGAATGATAGTTATAACCGTTAGCGTATGCGGTACCACCTATAAGAAAATCATTATTGTTTAGATTAATTATTAGAGCATAACGACCAGTTGACGCGGTCGACCAATTTACAGAATTGGTACCTGATCCATTGAGAATATAAAAATTAGAGTTATTACAATGAATCATAGAAGATTTATGATCGGTATCTTGTAAATATAAAGTGGGAGCACTCCAGTTTAAGAATACCCCAGCATCAAAACGCGAATCGCCATTTACATCTAAAGTACGTTGAGGTGTGTCTGTCTTTATACCAACTTTACCGGTCGCACTTAAGATGATATTATCTTCATTTGAACCTGGTCCATCATTTTGCGTTCCAATTATGAGTTGACTTTTTTCGTCCCCCGACGATGTCGAATCTTCGTATTGTATGTATCCATAATCCGAATTTACATTTCTTGCACTTGGAAACAGAATACACGATGAACCACCCGAATCACCGTGTTCTAAAACAAGTGACGCGTCGTTGGTCGAGTGATGACTCGATCCTACAGGTTCATATATATGAATAACTCCTCTTTGTTGTGCATATGGATGCGAACTACCAACGCCGAGTTTGTCCCATACTCGAACAGAACGGTCAGAGTATTGACCAACCGTCTCGAACCCTGTATAACCTACAATATCCAAACATTTTGAAAATAAATTCATCCCTATTTTACCAGCATTACTTTCTTTTTGGTACATATCTGAACCAAACTCTATATATTTACCAGTTGGAAATTGCAAACTAGATGACATATTCATTATAGTTTTATCGACTCGATCTGAAGATATATTGAATACATATCCAGCTCCACTTCCTGATACACGAGGGGCTCCAATAAAAGCTCTGGTACCGTTTTTATCCATACATACCGATGTACCAAACGAACCATATTCAACTATATCACGTGGAACTACTCTTTCTGGTTGCAAACTCCATTTCCTCTGTAATCCTTGATTACTCCCGTATGAACTTCCCACCCAACTATCAGAGTTTAAAAGGGCGTTTGGATCTCCAGATGTAAATATATACGCCATACCAGAATAATCTACTGGAGAACCTGAAAATTTCAATGAATCTTCACCGGATGCACCTACACAAGCTACATGACCAGTATATGATAAAGCAATAGCAGAACCAAACCCCCCACCACTAGTTTCGTTTGTTGTCCATAAACGTCTAGGTACTTTATCACCGATCGATATCAACGTCGTTGTAACGTTTCCGTCATAGTCATAAGGAACAAAAATTCCCGAAGATATATGTACTGCATTGGATGTCGGTACACCATATCTAAAATTATACATATACACTCGACCAACTTGAGATAGTGAAGTTGAGGACCAACGTCCCGGAGTCGTGTCAGTTGATGGTGAAGATTCCCGCGTCCCTACGGCAAGTACATTACCATCACCGGATAAACAAACTGTAGTACCAAACCTATCACCGGTAGTGCGTGACATATAATACGTCGAATTTTCTACTTTTGTTATTTTTTGTCTCTGCGCCCACTTTTTGAGATTTACACCAGCTGCCGTGGGAAATGAAACTTGTGGATAAAAGTATCCAGACACGAGTTTATACCCAGCCTTTTTCTCACTCGAAGTCGTAGTACCATCATACGTCTGCCAACTCGGGCTGTTAAGATAATCACCTCTTTCAAATATAAATACTATACCTTTACGATCTTCGGCTCTTTCGGCACCTACAGCAATTTTCCACCCATTTGCGCTTATAGATATACTACACCCAAAATCATAATCTTCGTCGTCCCCGTTAAGACTATTGGTATTGTCATAACCAGCAAAATTTGCTGCTCCGTAACCTCCAGTTCCGGATGGATAATCCCACCCGTCTTGTGGCGAAGATGCATGTAGACTATCTTCTAAAAACCATATACCATTATGACGATAATACATAAAAACTGCACCAGCCTTATAGTAGCCGGTGCTGACGTTATTATATGTTCGCGCATACGGCGCGCTAACGGCCAAATGGTTACCATTTTCAGAAAGTGCAACGTGTAAACCAAAACCTGATTCTCCGCTCGACCCATATCCAATTGAAGCTCCGTTAATTGCAGGTTGCATTATCTCGGTTTCCTCTATCCATTTATACCCCGCGTTTGTAAATATATACACTCGTCCACTATCCGCATTTTCGTTTGTATTTGTCGTCTTCGTACCAACTGCAATTGTTTTACCATCACCAGATATAGCAACATCATATCCAAACTGATCAGACGTTTCCCCATTGGCTATGGATCGTGAATCTGTGAAGACATTAGACGATGTTAGTTTAGCCTGTTCGGTCCATACAGTTCCGGAGCGTTTAAATACATACACGTAATTATCAAACGGAGCCCCTACGACAGCTATATTACCATCGTATGATATTGAACTTGATCTCCCAAATTCCGGTTTATAATTATCCTTGTTTGAAATATATCTAGAATACTGTGAGGCTATTGTTAATTTATATTCTTGTGTCGTCGATTCTGGAATAACACTAAGATCTACATTTTCATTCTGACTTGATAGTCGAATGTCACCCACGACGTGTAGTTTTTTACCTGGATCGAGTGTTCCAATACCGGTATCATTATATACTTTAAGACCACCTCGAGATCTTATGGAAGATGATATATTTAAAGTTGTATCATCGACCACCGGTAAGTTATAAATGTACGCTGCACCAGCTCTACTGATACCATTTATTTCTTTAATGATATCTCCTACTATAACTCTATCACCAACACTGGATAAGGCAACAGAGTATCCAAATTCTCCCGGGTTTCCGTCACTTGGGGTTAGTTTAGTAACTTGTGACCATCGAATTGAAGAAGGTCTGAGAGATGGGTCTAGATAGCTATGTGATACTATTTTTACATATTCCCTATCGAATATATATACACCTGGATATTTTGTAAACGCGGGTTGAGCTCTACCTACTGCAATTCTATTACCATCCGAACTTATAGATAATCCATTAGTGGGAGCAAAACTCGACCAACCGACGTAGGGGTCATTTGGAAATAACTTAGCCTCCTGACTCCATTCACCACCTGAACGAACGAATACATAAGCTGCACCTATATTATTCCCCGTATCTGGATGGTCTGCGTCCCTCGCACCTATAGCGAGTGTATTTCCGTCACTAGATAACGCACATGAACCACCAAAAAACATATTATCTTCGATGTCACTGGGAACAATTTTAGCTTGTTGATTCCATGTTGATATCCATTGACCATACGACGGCGAGCCTGGAGTCGTATCCTGGATTTCCTCTCTCTTCACTATATATATTGCACCACCGTTTGCACTTCCACCACTTGGACCCGTATCAGCTCCCCATGCACCCGCAGCAATTGTATTACCGTCACCAGATATTGAAACTTCAATACCTAAACGGTCATATTGTTGTGCATCAGCCGCATTGAATGTAGATTTTTGAGCCCATATACCATTACTTGACATTTCGAATATATATAATCTACCTTTACGACTATTCGCGGTAGGACTACCCGAAACAATTCTAGTACCGTCATCGGATATACTAATTGAGTAAGCAATCCCTGTATCCCCCGTCCCATCATAAACTTCTTTCGGTACAAAAAATGATTCTATAGACCATATATTTCCCTCACGCTTATATACCCATATACCACCAGTACCATTATACGTTGTTCCCGTTACAGTTGGACTATAATACAATGCAGATACAACTAATTTATTACCGTCGGGTGTTGATTCGAAAGATATACCAAAATCGTCACCAGTAGTTATATCACTTGGTTGTAATGTAGCTTGGAGTGTCCAATTATATCCACTTCTTACGTATACTTTTACTTTACCACCTTTAGGATTTTGATAACCTCCACCTTGAAAGCCTCCTCCATGTGTATGTGAAGATACAAATGCGGTATATCCATCTCCAGATATTTGTACTCTTTCCCCTACGTGATCATTTTCTGTTACTATATCTCCGTTTCCGGATATAGGTAATGTTATTATACTTTCTTCGTATATTGAACCTTTATCGATAGAAAAATCTGCAATTTCTGTATTATCTGTTATTCGAACATCTCCATCGATGTGTAAAGGTCTTTCTGGATGGGATGTTTTAATACCTACACTTTCAGTTGTATATATACTATCTCGAACGTATAAGTTACTCGGTACATTTAACGTGTTACAATATGATTTCGAAAATTCGTCCGGTAAACTATAAGAACTGACTGTACCTGTTCGTTCATATAATGTTTTATACGGATTTTTAAAACTCCATAATAGTGTCGAACTGCTATCCCACGCGTATACATATTCCGGATTTATCAGAGTGTCTGTACTATTGGCAGCGTACGTTGAATTATCTGTAAGCTTAACTGGGATGTATGGTGTCTGGGACGTTACCGTAAGACCTGGTAGAATAGACCACGATTTTGTAATTGGAGAATATTTGCATAATGGTGACGAAGAGAGGAAATTTCGTAGATAATTGTTTACGCGATATAAATGTTCACCGGATACCGTTGTTTCGACCCATTCGTGAAACGCTGATGTCAGTGTGGTTGTTGGCGCTCCATCATTTGGATGTACCCATGTCGAACCAGATTCAAATGGAATGTGTCTTATAGGTGTTAAACCATCAGATAAACCTGAAGCTACAAGAATCGATTGACCATCTCCACTTAAAGCTAAGGAACTCCCAAAAAAACTATTAACTGTAACATTAGATGAAATTGCCTGCCCTTTCAGGTTCCATTTAGTTACGTTTCTATCTAAAGTGGGCCACACCTTATTTACCGCATTAAGGTTAGAATCATAGTATGATATCTTTTCCCATGTGAGTTTTTCTTTATCAATAAAATTAATATCACTTTTACCCCTTTCATATACGTAAATAGAACCTGTATTATTTTCACCTTGGTTAAATGCTAATTCACCTCCAAGATGACTACCGTAAGCATAAGGCACATATGTATTTGATAATTTTGATTCTACAACATTACTATACGTTCTATGTGTTCCACCACCTTCTCGCGGTGACCCTATAATTAAAGTAGTACCATCACCAGTTAAAGCTATTTCAGAACCAAAATATTGATAATCAATTGCACCACCTGGGCGTGATATACGTTTCTGTTCTAACCATTCATTCGAGCGTGAAACGGTTCGATCATCATTATCCGGATAACTCCCTGAACTTCCCGGAATGTCTGTCTCGCGATCCGTTGTAACCCATTCGAATATATACACAGCTCCGTGATCTACCCTCGGATCTCCCTCGACATAATTCACGTTATTATCTGGTAAACCATGAGGATGACTTCTTCCCGGTGCACCTATAACAACCGTATTACCATCATCAGAAATAGCAGTTGACCATCCAAATAGATCACCTTCATCAGTCCCAGTACGCCAGGGGTGTGTTAATTTCTGGTCGCTCGGTGGGTTTCCAAGATCGATAAGTCCTGGATACAGATTATTTAACGTATATGACGTACCGTTTCGTTGGTACCCATAACTGGGATAATCCTTCGTGGGGTGACCATGTGAAAATAAAGCTACTTGTGGGGCCTCATAATTGTTATGCAACGTAAATGGGAATGTTGAACCTGGGTACCATATCTGTTGTTTCCAAAACGTGTTTATAAATTTAAATATAAATGCTGCACCTGCACTAGGGGGGTTCTGCCATTGAAGTGGAGTGGTGAAAACAGGAAATATAAAGCCTGATCTTGCGTTATATGCACCTATTAAAATGGTTTTTCCATCTGGGGTCATGGATATAGAACACCCAAATCTATCTTCAGTACCTTGAACTGGACTGGTAGTCCAATAATTTGTACCACCATAAGATGATGTTTCTGTTGGATTTAGTTTAGTTTCTACCCAGTTACCTGATACTAAAGAATATACATATACTGTACCACCAACGCTCGTGTATGGTGCGCCTACAGCCAATATAGACCCATCTTCAGACATATCGACTGAATACCCAAACTGCATTCCGGCAACTTTATCACTCGGAATTATTTTAGAATCCTGTAACCATTTAGTTCCCGAATATTTAAATACATATACGGAATTGTCTCTAAATGCACCCACTAAAATAGTTTTACCATCTGGAGTTATAGAAATCACGGAACCAAACGCATCATTACTTATTGGAATAATTGGTTTAATAACGGTATTTTGTACCCATGAACTTCCGTTCCAATCAAACACATATACATAACCATACGTTTCATTACCTGGTAGATTTTGAAGTGCACCTATAACAGCTGTTTTGCCATCACGTGACATAGACATGGAATACCCGTAAATTTCATAAGTTTTTTGACTTACTGGTATTATTTCAGAGACTTCGCGAAGTATATTCGATTTCGAGGTAATATCTATAACGGTACCAGATGGAAAATTGTCAGATACACGAATATCTCCTAAAACGTGGAGAGGTTTATCTGGATTTTGTATTCCTATACCCAATTTATTTTCAATGATCGCATCACCGCCAACACTTAACATCTGAGACGGGGGTCCTTCGTTATAAAAATCTAATTCTGTGTTATCCCACGTATCGTAAACATTTCTATTTAGAACTGTAAAATTACCTATGTGTAATTTAGATCCAGGTTCTAATGTACTTAAACCAGTCGTATATTCAACATTTCCGAAAAATATATTACTCGTTGAAGGCGCGCTCATTGTTTTAGGACCACCGATGTCCGTCCAAGTAACCGGTTTATTTTCAACTGGTTGTCCGTTTATGTATATATTAAACTTTTCAAATGTATTAACTGGTTCTGCTTCGGGTGCAGTTTCGTGTATTATTCTATTTGTACCGCTATAATAGTTATCGGGTATACTATACGCATACGCAGAACCACCACTAAATATATTACTCGAAGCTGTTGCTGCGTATGCTCCCGCAATTGCTTTTCTAGCGTTCACGGCGATACTAACTGAATAACCAAACTTATCACCGGTAGTTAAATTAGATGAAACTATTTTTTCGCGTTGAGTCCACGTAGTCCCCGAACGTATAAATGTGTACATAGCACCACCCGATAATTTCGAAGATGCACCTACAACAATTGTATTACCACTACTATCGATGGATACGGAATCCCCGAAACTATCACCTACCCGTATATCTTTCGGAACAATTTTAGATTGGTAAGTCCAAACGTTTGTAGACGTGTTACGTACAAATACATGCGCAGCGCCTTGTGAATTCTGTAAAAATGCACTTACAACTGCGGTATTCCCATCTGCATCTAAAGCAACTGAGTTACCGAAATAGTCACCAGCGACTAATTCGGATGGATATAGTGCCCCCGATACATTAAGTGGTAAAGTCGTGTGTAAACCTGTTCCATTGTATATATATGCTTTACCAGTATTATTACTTGTACCCGGTGCTCCTATAATAGACCAATTCGACGAGCTATTATTACCAGCTATACCTACCGAAAATCCGAAATAATCACCAAGACTACCTTGTTGTAACGCGGTTCCGAGTTGATAATTATTACCCGAATCAAGTATATACGCACTCCCGATTCCAGTTGCACCTACAATTACTTTAGTAGCTTGGTAATTAAATTTAACAGAGTCTCCAAAATATGAGAGTTCACTTGGACCTAATATTTCATGAGTTTGAGTATAACTATTGTTAAATATATACACGGCGCCACGACCATCTAATTTTGAAGGTGCAGATGCAATATAATTATGTGGGTAATATCCACCTACAATGTCAACTGCATATCCATATTGGTCACCTACACTTACATTTGACGATAGGTAAGTTAGTTGAGACCATGTTCCTCCTACCTCAGTAGTGTTTCTAAATATGTATACATTTCCTATATAGTCGTTATTTGGTGCACTCACTATAGCTCTATAATCTACAACACCACTGTTATACGTCCCGTTTCCTTTCCCAGATAAACGAACTGAACTACCGAAATGGTCGTATAAACCGACATTGGTAGAATTTATTTTACTATCCTGTGAAGCCATCTTATAATAGTCTATATATTATAAGATGGATTATAAAACTCACATTAAAGATTATTAATGTTTAATATACCTTCTCTCTGAAAATATATATGGTACCACTTTTTAGATAAAAATGTGTATTTAAAATCAAGATTATATGCATTTAGATTAACGAAATGTAACCGTAAACCATGGTCTGTTGAACTCGTATAATAAATTTCACACGCTATTATCTGTTCTTCTGTAGAATTCGTGTTACCTATATAAAACACGGTTTTGTTATGATACGTACTATGTTCATTATCTATCATGAACCAAAACGATACGGCTGTGTTATCACCGATATCACTATTTATAACACCTTTTATCTGAGCACCATCGTTTATATATACACTTTTATTCGATCCATCGTAAGTACACGACGTATTTGTTAAATTGGAACGATAAACTTCTCTTGGCCCCGAATCCTGTAAATAAATACCTTTTAAACAATTTATATCACGTGTATCGTAATGTACTAGTGTTTGTTTACCGATCGTGACGTTTGATTTTAAACTGTAATTAATATCAAGTTTATTTCTAATAGCTGTTCTACCATTAACATCGAGACGCGCTTTTATATTTTCCTTATACGGACCAAACCCATCTCTGAATGTTAATGATTCTGGTTGTAATTCGGGTAAATTTACACCAATTTTCCCAAACGTATCGAGAACGAATTTTGGGTGTGTATTGGAAGGGTTTACGTCGTCACTATACGTCGTATCTAAAACTATAGACCTACCTTGTACGCGTATTCTATCGGGTTCTCTTCCCCATGCGTTTAGTTTATCTGGATATTCACCCCCTTTGTGTATAAGCAATTCACTCGATGTGAAATTATTTTGGTTATTAAACGTCGCAGACGTCACGTTATCATTTTTATAGTTCCAGTTTCGTATAAGTGCGTTAGACCCCGTATCAGTACCAGGTGTATCCGAAAATATAACCTGTCCCGAATAATTTGGGTAAGTTGTATATTTGCCACCACCAACAACAAAATCTCTAGCTGAAATATCACCACCTATTGTCGTATTACCTACAACTTTAATGCTTCGACCAAGTTTTAAGAATTCCACTGCCTCATAACCAAATTGGTCTTTTCCCCCATATACATGACCTTGATCGTTCGTTTGTCCCGAGTTTATTATAAAAAGTCCGTCGTATGACATGGACGTTGTAAATCCAACACTACTAGATATACTATCGTATGGATCGTAATGACTCCAAAACGAGCCATTAAAATCGTAAATTTGGTATACTTTAGACGTTTGATGCGGTCCCTCTGTAAAATTATAATCCGACCCGGAAGCTATACGGTTCCCGTTATACGTCATTGAAATCTTTGTTCCCGAACCGGGAGCACCTAAAATTAAATCACCAATCGGAACAAATGTATCTTGTAAATAACTATACCTAAACGCCCTAACTCCAGATTCACCAGGTACACCTACGGCTAGTCTAATAGTTGGCATTGTAATATCAGCTTCATTTCCACTAGAATCTAAAAATGGTTCAGATGTTAAGAAACCGGATATGGCAACAGAATACCCGAACGCAGAAAATTTACTAAGTTCGTATCGATTTATATCACCGCGTAAAAGTGATTGACCTCTTCCCTGCAAAGTGCCGTCACCTATTGCGTATGGGGCATTATATCCAGTTCCATTCCAATCGGCGGGTGAATATACAACTTTTACATACCCCGATTGATAATTCCAATTTCCTTCTGAGTCTTTAATATCATCGGTTACATCTAAATTAAGGGTATAACTTAGACCCTTTCCAACATATACATTCGATTGGGTACCGGGTGCACCCGCTGCAAAAGCCCACCCATCTGGGGTCATGGAAACGGAAAACCCATACTGATCGTAAGTTGGGTCTAACCTAACGGGTGAAATAGTACTTGCATTTTGTGATACAACGTTAGCCCAATTTTGATATACACTACTATTACCATTTGTTTCAGTTCCAGGTTGGTCCGTATATAAAAGTGTCGGTGACGCAATAATATCGTAAACATAAACCTTATTTTCGTACGGTGAACCGACACATAGAAGACCGGGATTTTCAGATGCTATCGATATAGAAAGACCGAACCCTTTTACAGATGAACCACTTGGGTGAACTATAACATTAGACGTATATGTAGACCAATCGAGTGCAATTCTTTTGTATATATAAATATTACTCGTATCACTAGAAGGCGAAGACCATGCGTGTACATTTGAGTGTGATGAAACAACAAGAATATCACCCGATAAATCTGTATCTACACGTGCACCAAAACCGTCCCCCGATGCCGCGAAACCGGTATCATCTGGTGACTTTCTCGAAAGATCCGTTAAATATGCCATTGCATATGAATTTGAATAATAAACATGAACTTTACCACTTGATCCATTCGACCAACTAGGTGCACCTATATACGAAAAGTCGCCTGTATTATTTGATGCAGTTGACATACCGAAATCTGTTCCAGTGGTTGAGGAGGAGGGTTCCCGAGCAATAGTAATGGGAAATTGGTCAACTTCCGGCATCTTATTTTAAATGTATATTAATTTTTCAACGATTTAACTAGAAACCATAACCTGGTGGGACAGGCCTGTCATCAGCTCCCTGTTGGTATCTTATCTGTCTTTCACGCCATGACAAAACCGGACCTCCATCGTCCGACCCAACGGATATCTGGTTTGCACCAGTCTCGGTTCTGATCGTATTAAGGTTTCGTATTTTACTCCCATCACCGAAAAGGTAATTCGTACAGAAAACGTTACCGTTTACTCTAAGAACGTCGTGACCGCCAGTATCACTTACTATAACATTTGAACCTATATGAAGTGTGTGCTTAACCTCGTATGTATTTGATATACCAACGTTACTTTGAGGTGTGGGTGTAGTTACAATATAGTTTGGACTTGAACCGGACCGTACCCAGTAATTTGTAGCGGCTCCAGCATCTGCCCACGTCATAGCTCCACCACTACCACCACTTGTAAGAACTTGAGTAGCATTACCCGTGCTACCATTAATTTTTATTTTGCCAGTTAAGTTAATATCACCACCTACAGATAATTCATCTTGAGGGTTGGTATTTGAAATACCTACACTACCACTACTATCGATTTTCATTCTTTCAGTTCCACCTGTCGTAACCGTAAACGTATCATCCGAAGGAAACCCAAACTTTGTATTTGTATCACCATTATGTATAATATATTGAGGAATAGTAGTACCACTACTATCGATTTTCATTCTTTCAGTTCCACCTGTCGTAACCGTAAACGTATCATCCGAGGGAAACCCTAAGTGTGTATCTATATCACCCGCGTGTTTTATATAATCCCCGTGATATTCTGTAGCATATACATTACCACTATCATCTCGAATAACTATATGATCTGTCGAATTAGCTGTACTTGCTTTTAAAGACCAAGATTTAGCACCACCCCCGTTATAAGAACCACCAATTATATATGCAGTGTTTGAAAGTGTTGCAACTGTTGTACCAATAGAACTTGCGGATTTCCATGTGGGTTTTCCACTTGTCGTGTTGGCTGTTAAAACATAACTATCTGCACCCAAAGCAAGTGTAGATAAAGTATTGGTACCTGATGCTATTAGTATATCACCTGTAGCGTACGTAGTAATATTCGTTCCACCTCTAGAAATATTTAATGTTCCCGAACTTATATTATCAGCGTTTAAACTTGATAACCCTGATCCATCACCGGAATGACTTCCCGAAAAGGTCCCACCGGTAATTGTTCCGGATAAAGTTGGATTGGCGCTCATGACAATGTTTCCTGTACCTGTTTTTGTACCCAGTCTATCGTTACTAAGTGTTCCCGAACTTATATTATCAGCGTTTAAACTTGATAATCCAGAACCAGTACCGGTATGTGTTCCC
>Ga0209305_1001962_pt1 | contig 12612 bp, 10 predicted proteins | sample COGITO_mtgs_1103_FD_184792 | JGI IMG/M metagenome (GOLD analysis project Ga0209305, IMG submission 184792) | Pelagic marine microbial communities from North Sea - COGITO_mtgs_110321 (SPAdes) (version 2) | ecosystem: Environmental > Aquatic > Marine > Epipelagic ...
TTTGTTCTGGTTGGTATGGAGCTAATTTAAGAAAAAATTCTGTCAAAGAAGAGCAAGAATTAATTCAACAACAATTAAAATTATTCAAAGATTGCAACGCACCATGTATAGTTTTTGCAGAAGTTTCAGGATCAATTCAAGGAGACCCAGAAAGAAAACTTTCTACTAGACCTCAAATGAGCGAGGAGGAATGGAAGTCTTTTTGCCAGAAAATATCTGAGATGGGAAAATATCTTGAGGGAGAAGGTATGCCACTTGCATATCACCATCACATGGGAACTGTTATTGAAACTCAAGCAGATACAGAGAGATTAATGGAAAGCACTAATGACAGTGTAAAACTTACTTTAGATACCGGTCATATGTTATTTGCTCAAGGAAATTCAACTCAAATTTTAAAAAACTTTAGTGAAAAAATAACTCATATACACTGTAAAGATATTAGAAAAAATGTTTTAGAAAATTCTTTAAAAAATGATCTAAGTTTTAGAGGGGCATTTTTAGAGGGAGCATTTACTGTGCCAGGAGATGGCTGTATAGATTACAAGCCTCTCTTTGATATTCTAAAAGAAAAAAAATACTCAAGATGGTTGGTTGTAGAAGCTGAACAAGATCCTAGCAAAGCTAACCCTTTAGAGTACGCAATTAAAGGTTATGAATATCTAACAAAAACTCTAAAAAGTTCTGGTATCGAGTTTTAAGAAATAATTATCTATAAATTGAAGTTAGCTCATTATTTCCAGCCGCTACACATGGAGATTTAAAGCAAGTTCCGACTATCCATTCTGATCCAGGATCAGGAGAAAAATTTGATGACATTAAAAATATAACACCCATCTCAACTGCTTGACCCGCTTTACCTTCAGCTTTAATTCTTGGGTCTGGGTCTGTTTTAACTTTCGTATCATCTGAAAATGGATTTTCTATATTCAGGTTTTTATTAATATATGATGTAACTTTGCTTGCTATCCATTCACCATCACAAGGATCACCCCAAATAGTTAAGGTGCCATCTTCTGCTCTATCACATTTATTAATCTCATTATTTATTAGTTCAACTACTTTATTGTGATTATCTCTAACCAAGTTAGCTTTCGTTTCTACTGCCAATCTTGTACTAGCTGTCCAAATAAGCATACTAATTACATAAACACCTGAAAGAGTTACAATTAGCTCAAGTAGACCAAAATTTTTAAATTTAAACTTCATTATATTTTAACTATTTTAGATTTTTCTAATTTTTTATCAAAAAAGTCAATAATGTTTTGAATTGTTTCTTTTCCCATTCTAATCATACACTCTTCTGTAAACGCAGCTGTGTGGGGGCTTAAAAAAACTTTATCATTTTTAAGTAAAGGATTATTTAATTCAGGTGGCTCTATTTCAAACACATCCAGACCTGCACCAAAAATCAAGTTATCATTTAAAGCCTTATCAAGGTCAGTTTCATTAATAATACCACCACGAGCAGCATTAATTATTATACAATTTTTTTTCATGGTCTTTAATAAATCTAAGTTTATCATATTTTTCGTTTCATCATTTAAAGGTATGTGTAATGATATAGCATCCATAGTTTTGACAGCTTCTTTTAAGTCATCAACTTTTTTTCCCCCAAAAGATTCTATTTTTTCTGCAGACACAAATGGGTCGTAAACAAAAACGTTCATTTCAAAACCCAAACATCTTTTAATTAAGCATTGACCTATTCTTCCAAATCCAGCTATTAAAATATTTTTTCCCCAAATTTCGATAGTTTTAGGTAGTTTATTTCTTTCATTAAATTTACCAGCCTTAACACTATCATCGTACATGTTCTTTCTTTTAGAGATACTCAAAAGCATAAACAAAACATGCTCAGCAACTGCCACTGCATTTGCTGTAGCTGTAATAGCGATTGTAATTTCATTTTCTTTACATGTGTTGAGGTCGATATTGTCATAACCAACTCCATGTCTAGATATAATTCTAATTTTCTTTCCAAGATTTATGATTTCTGCTGTAAGTTTTGCAGTTCTTAAAGAAACACCATCACAATCAACAATTTTTTCTTTTAGAGTAGGGTCGTTAATATCTTCGATAATTTCAAATTCATAGTCAGGATGCTTGGTTAATAATTTTGGACCAGCCTCATTAATATTTTGAATTATTAGTATTTTTTTTTTATCTGACACTATTAATAAGCCTTAGACTCTTCGACTTTTGTAGAGCCCTTCATTTTTTCAACTACACTTTTTGAACCTGCGCTCATTGCTCTTTGATCAGAACCAATTGTTACAAAGTTAAAACCTAAATCAATCATCTTTAATGCATATTCAGGTGTACCATTGTGAATACCTGCAAAGATATTGTTCTTCTTAGCATGCTCTAGAATTCTCAAAATTTCTGAATATGCTTTTGAATTTTCTGGTCTATCAAATCCTGGTTCTTCACCTATAGCCAAACTTAAGTCCGCTGGGCCGATGTATATTCCATCAATACCAGGCACAGACATTATCTCGTCTAATTTTTCTAAAGATTCTTTAGTTTCTATCATTGCAAACTTTAATAACTCTGTATTTGCATGTTTTGCATAATCAGAGCCACCATAAATTAAACCCCTAACTGGCCCAAAGCTTCTATATCCATCTGGTGGATACATGCATGCTTGCACAAATTTTTCAGCCTCTTCTTTATTACTTACCATCGGGCAAATCACACCATAGCATCCAGCATCTAAAATTTTCATTATTTGGCCAGGCTCATTCCAATTAACTCTAGCAAGTGGCGTTACATCAGTTGATGAAATTGTTTGTAACATGGGAAGTGCATTCGTGTAATCAACTAAGCCATGCTGCATATCAATAGTAAGGGAGTCCCATCCTTGATGAGCCATCACTTCTGCTGAAACAGTGCTTGGTATTTGCAACCAACCATTAACAACAGGTTTTCCCTCAGTCATCATCTTTTTTATTTTATTTATTCTCATAAATTAACCTTTAATTCCCATGTGGGTATATTTAACGTTCAGGTAATCTTTAATTGCCATTGACCCACCTTCACGACCATAGCCTGTTTGCTTAATTCCACCGAATGGTGCTTCTGCAACTGCAACAGCGGCTGTATTAACTGCAACACATCCTGACTCAATTAATTCAGAAGCTCTATGAGCTTGCTCCATTGAATTTGTATAAATATAACTGCATAATCCAAGATCATTATTATTTGCTCTTTCAATAACTTCGTCAAAAGTTTTAAAAGATAACATTGGAACTAAAGGTCCAAAAGGTTCTTGTTTCATTATTGTAAAGTCATCTTTAATACCATCAAAAACAGTAGGTTCATAAAAATACCCTTTATTAAAGCCCGCAGGTCTTTTACCCCCCAACAAAACTTCTGCACCTTCATTCTTTGTAGTTTCAACTAACTGTTCAATTTCAGCCAACCTTTTATCAGTTGTTAATGGACCAAGCTGAACGCCTTCATCCATTCCATTACCAATTTTAAGTTTTTTGGTTCTCTCAATAAATTTACTAATAAATTCTTCTTTCTTACTTTCTTGGATATAAAATCTATTAGGTGAAATACAAACTTGTCCATTGTTCCTGAATTTTGCTGTCACTGCCATATCAGCTACTTTATCAATATCAGAATCTTCAAAAACTATGAATGGAGAGTGACCACTCAATTCCATAGTAACTCTTTGAACTTTATCAGCTGCTTTTTTTAAGATTATTTTACCAACTCTTGTCGAGCCTGTAATTGAAACTTTTTTAACAATATCAGATTCTAGTAATTGTTCAGAAATTTCCGCAGGATCACCTGATAAAAGATTAACCACTCCATCAGGAACACCAGCTTCTTTACAAATATTAACTAGCTCCATTACTGTTCCAGGAGTAATTACATCTGGCTTGCAAATTACAGAACATCCAGCAGCAAGTGCTGTAGAAATTTTTCTTGATGCTAGTATCAATGGAAAGTTCCAAGGTATTAATGCTGCCACAACCCCAACTGGCTGGTAGTAAACATGTACCCTTGTGTCTGGAAATCTACTTTCTACAGTTTGTCCATAAATTCTTTTTGTCTCTTCAGCATTCCATTCAAATATATCTGCTGCTCCACCAACTTCTCCAATTCCTTCTGCTAAGGGTTTTCCAACTTCTAAAGTCATCCATTTAGCTAAAACATCTTGCTTCTCTCTCATTGTATCTGCAATTTTTCTAATAATATATGATCTTTTCCAAGGAGAGGTGTCTCTCCAAATTTTTAAACCTTTTTCGGCAGATTTTAGGGCTTTTTGAACGTCTTCACGACTAGCCTTAGATGCCTTGCCTATTACTTCTTCTGTAGCAGGATTTATTACGTCGTAAGTTTCATTATTTGATGATGCCTGCCATTTTCCATCGATGAATTGTCCAAATTTATTATACATAATTTTTTTAAGGTTTACTTAGTGTGATTAATTATTTTATAAGTTAACTTATATATATAAACAAATAAATTAAAATGAAAAAAATTACTCTGACATGTGCACATGCAATAGTTAAATACTTAATTGCTCAAAAAATATTAATTGATGGTAAAAAAGAACCTTTGTTCCCTGGGGTATTTGGAATTTTCGGACATGGAAATGTAGCCTGCTTAGGTCAAGCTTTAGAAGAAAATCAAAAAGAACTACCAACATATAGAGGCCATCATGAACAAAACATGGCTTTAACAGGCATAGGTTATGCTAGAGCAAAAAGAAGACAACAAATTTTTATAGCAACATCATCAGTAGGACCAGGTGCAACAAACATGGTTACAGCAGCAGGAGTTGCTATGAGCAATAGACTTCCTATATTATTTTTACCAGGAGACACATATGCTAATAGATTGCCAGATCCTGTGTTACAACAAGTAGAGCATTTTAATAACCCTGGTATTACAGCAAATGATGCTTTTAAACCTGTAACAAGATACTTTGACAGAATAACAAGACCAGAACAGATTATTCAATCATTTCCGGCAGCAGTTCAAACTATGTTAGATCCTGCAGATTGTGGCCCAGCTTGTATAGCTTTAAGTCAAGATATTCAGGGACAAATTTTTGATTATCCAGAAGACTTCTTTAAAGAAAAAATTCATGCAATTAGAAGACCTAGACCTGATGAATTTCAAATAAAAGAAGCAGCTGAAAAAATTAAATCATCAAAAAAACCAATACTTATATCTGGTGGAGGAGTTTTTTACTCTGATGCAATGGAAGAATTAAGTAAGTTTGCAATTAAACACAATATCCCGGTTACCCAAACTGTTATGGGATATTCTACAATGAAAAGAGATCACACTCACTTTGCTGGTCAAATTGGTGGCTTAGGTGGAAAAAATACGAATTCCCTAGCAAAACAAACAGATCTTGCAATAGCAGTTGGAACTAAACTTGCAGACTTTACAACAGGCTCATGGGCAAATTTTGAAAATGAGGATTTTAAACTTGTTTCAATTAATGTTTCAAGATTTGATGCAAATAAACATTTAGCTCAAGCAGTTGTAGGAGATGCCAGAGCTTCTTTAAATGAATTATCAGCTGCTCTAGGGGATTGGAAAGCACCAGATGAGTGGAACAATAAATCTCAAGCTGAACTTAAATCTTGGAATGAACATGTAGACAAAGAGAGTGCTCCAACAAATCAAGAAGTACCTAGCTATGTTCAAGTTGTTGGTGCTGTATATAGAAATTCTGATCCCTCAGATATTGCGGTTACTGCTGCTGGAGGTTTAGTTGGAGAGGTTATACAAGTCTGGAGACCAAGAGAGTTAAATACCCATGAAACTGAGTGGGGCTTTAGTTGTATGAGTTATGAAATATCTGGTGCACTTGGTATTAAGATGGCAAATCCGGATAAAGAAGTAATTTCTTTTATTGGAGATGGTTCATACTTGTTAAACAATTCAGATATTTACTCTTCAGTCATTACTAAGAATAAACTTATTATAATTGTTTGTGATAACGGTGGTTTTGCAGTGATTAATAGACTTCAATTATTTAAAGGAGGCAAAGAGTTTAACAATTTACTTAAAAGTTCAAACACACCTGGTTTAGTCGGAGTTAATTTTGCCAAACATGCTGAAAGTATGGGTGCTAAATCAGAAGAGGTAAGTTCAATTTCCGATTTAGAAGAAGCCTTTAAAAGAGCAAAAAAATCAGATGTAACTTATGTGATTTCAATTAAAACACAACCGTATCAGTGGTTAGAAGGATCATCTTTTTGGGATAGCCCAACTTTAGAAATTCCTACTACAGAGGAGAATAAAGAAGCTTTGAAACTTTATAAAGAAGGCAAATCTAAACAAAGACAAGGTGTTTAGATAGTTTTATGAATAAAATTTTTAAAGTTGGATTAATTGGATGTGGTCATATTTCTGAGACATATTTTAAAGCTGAAAAATATTTTAATAATATAAAAATTGTTAAGTGTGCAGATATAAATCTAATCAACGCAAAAAAATGTGCTAAAATTAATAAGATTAAAGCATTAACCGTTAAAGAATTATTAAAAGACAAAGAAATAGAAATAATATTAAATTTAACAATTCCTAAAGCTCATTACCAAGTTGCTAAACAAGCATTAACTAATGGTAAACATGTATATTCAGAAAAACCATTAGCAATTAATTTTAAGGATGGTCAGGAGTTACTAAGACTTTCAAAAAAGAAAAAACTTTATATAGGTAATGCTCCTGATACTTTTTTGGGTGGAGGTATTCAAAAATCAAAAGAACTTGTGGATAAAAAAATAATTGGTAAAATTAATTTAGGTAATGCTATTTTTGCTTTTCCAGGAGTTCAGTCTTACCATCCTAACCCAGAACCTTGGTTTGCAAAAAAAGAAGGTGGTCCTGTAATAGATATGGGCCCTTATTATTTAACAGCTTTAGTGAATTTATTAGGCCCTGCTAAAAAAGTATCAGGCAGTGTTATTAAGGGAGTTAAAAGAAGAACTATAGGAATAGGTCCTAGAAAAAATAAAACTTTTAAAGTTGAATGTCCCACAACCTATTTATCAACAATTACTTTTGAAAGTGGAACTGTAATTAGATTAACACTTTCATTTGATGTAATTGCACATCAAAGAAATCATATAGAATTATATGGAGATAAAGGTTCAATGATTGTGCCAGATCCAAATATGTTTGGTGGTTCCGTCTATGTTTGTAAAAAATTAGGTGATCCTTGGAGTGAATATAAAACTAATAAAATGCCTTTAGGTAAAATTAATATTAGATCACAAAGCTCTAGAGCAAATGAGTCTGCAACAAATGCTAATTATAGAGGGGCTGGTTTGGCAGAAATGGCATATTCAATAGAAAATAAAAAAATGAACAAATGCAATGGAGAGCTTTCTTTGCATGTTCTAGATATTATCCAATCAACTATGAAAGCATGCAAATCTAGCACTACTCAAGTAATAAAAACAAGTTGTGCAAAACCAAAACCATTTTTGTTTAAAGAAATTAAAAAAATTTTAAGGTAAATTTAATAGAGCGGATTATATATTATGCAAATTGGATTCGATGTTGGTGCTACAAAAATAGAAAGCGTTGTCTTAAAAGATAATGGTGAAGAGGCAGATAGAAATAGAGTAGAATGTCCAAAAGACTATCTTTCCATAATACAAGTAATAAAAAATATTGTTTTTGATATAGAAAAAAAATATAATTTAGCATTACCTGTTGGAGTTTGTCATCCTGGTATTCATTCACCACAAACGGGGCTTGTTAAAAATGCACCAAATTGTGACTGGATTGAAAAAAAATCATTACAAAAAGATTTACGTGATGCTCTTAGTAGGGAAGTTTTTTGTGAAAATGATGCTAATTGTTTTGCATTATCTGAAGCTATTGATGGAGCTGGAAAAAATTACAGGATTGTTTATGGAATTATCTTAGGATCTGGTGTAGGCGGAGGATTAGTTATAGATAAACAAATAGTCTCAGGGCCTAATGGAACTGCTGGTGAATGGGGTCATAACCAATTACCATATATGGCTGCTAAAAAATCAGAGGTTGTTATATCTAATTTAAGAGATGCAGAAGTAGAAAGTTTTATTTCAGGTTTAGGCTTAGCGAAGAGATTTAATAAAAAATATAATAAAAATCTTAAAACTAATGAAATATTTGAACAATACAGAAAGCACGAGCTTGATGCGGAAAATTTTATTGAAGAATTTAAACTTAATCTTGCAATGTCTTTATCAGCAATAATAAATATACTAGACCCAGATGTTTTTGTATTTGGTGGAGGTGTTACAAATGAAATGGATTTTTTAGATGAAGTAGCTAACTTAACAAAAAAATATGTTGTAGGTAAAGAGTATGAGGGAGTTTTTTTGAAACCAAAATATGGTGATGCTAGTGGAGTTAGAGGTGCAGCAAGATTAGGAAGAAAGACTAGCTATTAAAATTTTAATCCATCAAAAAGAGAATTATTTTTTCTAAGAAATCATTTTTTAACAATTAAAATAAGGCTAAAAATCAAAAAAAATTAATCAATCTTGAGTTGAGTATTTTTTTGTTTTGGTTTATCTAATTTTTTTATAAGTTACCCTTTGAAATTAGTTACAATACATTTCAATCTTTTGTTTAATAACCACTTAATAAAAAAGGAAATAAAATGACTGCTATTTACGACGATTTGAAACATAAAAGAGTATTTGTTACAGGTGGTGGATCTGGTATTGGCGCCTCTATTGTTGAACATTTTTGTCAACAAGGTTCAGAGGTATATTTTATAGATATAAATGAGGAAGCATCAAATAAATTAGTTTTAGAATGTAAAAATAAAAAACTTTCTGTTCCTACTTTTATAAAATGTGATTTATTAAATATAAAAGATTTACAAAAGACTATATCAAAAATTATTGACAATAATGGTGCAATTGATGTTTTGATAAATAATGCAGCAAATGATGAGAGACATTCTATCGATGAAGTAACCGAAGAATTTTGGAATGAAAGAATAAATATTAATCTAAGACATTATTTTTTTACAGTTCAGTCTGTCAAAAAAGCAATGATAGCAAATAAAGGTGGTTCTATTATAAATATTGGTTCTGCTTCTTGGATGATTGGACAAGGTGGAATGGCTGCTTATACTGCTGCTAAATCTGGCGTTGTGGGTTTAACGAGATCTTTTGCAAGAGATCTTGGTGAGTTTGACATTAGAGTGAATTCGGTAGTACCTGGCTGGGTAATGACTGAGAGACAAATTGAAAAATGGTTAACCCCTGAATCTGAAGCTGACATGATGAAAAAACAATGTTTAAAACATAAGTTAATACCTTCTGATATAGCTAAGGCAGTTCTATTTTTTGGTTCTAACGCCTCATCTGGATGCACTAATCAAGATTATGTAGTCGATAAAGGCTGGTTATAACCAATTAGTAAATATGAAAAAAAAAGAATTAAGAAGTAAACAATGGTTTGATAATCCTAAAGATCCTGCGCTTACAGCTCTTTATTTAGAAAGATATCTAAATTATGGAATGACAAGACAAGAATTACAATCAGGAAAACCTATAATTGGAATTGCTCAATCTGGTAGTGATCTATCACCATGTAATAGACATTTTCAAGAATTAAGTAGTAGAATTAAGGATGGGATTAGACAGGCTGGAGGTGTTCCTATTGAATTTCCAACTCATCCAATTCAAGAAACGGGTAAAAGGCCTACGGCTGGTTTGGATAGAAACTTATCTTACTTGTCGTTAGTAGAAGTTTTATTTGGTTATCCTATAGATGGAGTAATTTTAACAACTGGTTGTGATAAAACTACACCTGCTGCTTTAATGGCTGCGGCAACTGTAAACATACCAGCAATAGTTTTATCAGGTGGTCCGATGCTTGATGGAAGTTATAAAGGAAAAAAAGTAGGTTCAGGAACCATTGTTTGGGAAGCAAGAAAACTGCACGCAAAAGGAGAAATTACATATGATGAATTTATGGACATGGTTGCTGCATCAGCACCAAGCATAGGTCATTGTAATACAATGGGAACAGCATCATCTATGAACTCTATAGCAGAAGCATTAGGAATGTCTTTAACAGGTTGTGCGGTTATACCAGCTCCATACAGGGAAAGATCACAAATTTCATTTGAAACAGGAAAAAGAATTGTTGATATGGTTCATGAAGATTTAACACCTTCAAAAATCATGACTAAAGAAGCATTCGAAAATGCAATATTAGTTGCAAGTGCAATAGGAGCTTCAAGTAATTGTCCACCACATCTCACAGCAATAGCAAGACATATGGGTTTAGAATTAGATATAGAAAATTGGCAAACAATAGGTCACGATATCCCATTACTTGTAAATTGTCAGCCAGCTGGCGAACATTTGATGGAAAGATTTTATAGAGCAGGAGGGGTTCCTGCAATTATGCAAGAATTATTAAAAAATAATAAATTACACAAAAACGTACTTACAGTATCAGGGAAAACTGTAGAAGAAAATTTAAAGATTAAAATAGATGTAGATAGTGATGTTATTAAATCATTTGAAAATCCACTAGTAGAAAATGCAGGTTATATCGTTATGAGAAGTAATTTTTTTAGTTCTGCTGTTATGAAAACATCAGTTATTAGTGATGAGTTTAGAAAAAGATATTTATCAGATCCAAAAAATAAAAATGTATTTGAAGCTAATGCCATAGTATTTGAAGGACCAGAGGATTACCATTCAAGAATAAACGACGAAAAGTTAAATATAGATGAAAAGTCAATTTTGATGATTAGAGGCTGTGGACCCGTAGGTTATCCAGGTTCTGCTGAAGTTGTAAATATGCAGCCACCAGATAGATTATTGAAAAAAGGGATTAACACTCTTCCAACATTAGGAGATGGCAGACAAAGTGGCACTTCAGAAAGTCCATCTATTTTGAATGTTTCACCAGAATCGGCTATTGGTGGGGATTTATTGATAGTTCAAACAGGAGATAAAATTAAGATTGATCTTAACAATAGAAGGATAGATTTGTTAATATCAGAGACTGAGATCTCAGATAGAAAAAAAAATACCAAGATCCCAGTATTAACAAACCAAACACCATGGCAGGAAATTTCCAGAAAAATGGTGGGTCAATTAGAAACGGGTGCTTGCCTAGAAACTGAATCTTTATATTTAGATATAACAAACACAAAAGGGATGCCCAGGCATTCACATTAAAAAAGGAAAAATATGAGCAATCGACTAGAAGGTAAAAATATTATTGTGACAGCTGCAGGCCAGGGAATTGGTAAAGCAACGGCTATAGCATTTCATAATGAAGGAGCAAATGTAACTGCAACAGATTTAAATAATAAAACTTTAGCTGAATTAAATAAAGAATATCCTAAAATTAAAGTTCAAACTTTAGATTCAACAGACAATAATGCTATTTCAGAATTTATGAAAAGTGTTGATAAAGTTAATGTTTTATTCAACGCAGTAGGTTTTGTTCATCATGGAACTATTCTAGAATGTGAAGAAAAAGATTGGGATTTTTCTTTTGATGTAAATGTCAAATCTATGTATCAAATGTGTAAAGCAATTTTACCTTTAATGGTTAAGCAAAATGGTGGAAGTATAATTAACGTTTCGTCATGCGCCTCTAGCCTTAAAGGTTTTCCAAATAGATTTGTTTACGGAACTACAAAAGGAGCAGTAATTGGCTTAACTAAATCAATAGCTGCAGATTTTGTAAAACAAAATATTAGATGCAATTCTATTGCACCAGGAACAGTATTTTCACCTTCTTGGCAAGATAGAGTTAATCAAAGCCCGGACCCGGTACAAGCAAAGAAAGATTTTATAGCAAGACAACCAATGGGAAGACTAGGAACAGCAGAAGAAATAGCTGCTGTAGCAGTTTATTTAGCTGGAGACGATGCAACATTTACTACAGGAACAACAATTTCTGTTGATGGTGGAATTTCAATTTAATAAATTAAGAAAAGGAAAATTATGAAACTATTAAGAGTAGGTGTTAAAGGAAAAGAAAAACCGGCAGCATTAGATAAAAATGGAAAAATTAGAGATTTAAGTTCTCATATTACTGATTTAAATTCAGATACTGTAAATTTTGAAACTATTAAAAAATTAGAAAGTATAGATTTAGAAAATTTACCTGAAATTTCAAATTCTGAGAGAATAGGAGCTTGTATTAATAAGCCAGGAAAGTTTGTAGCAATTGGTTTAAATTATTCTGACCATGCAGCAGAATCTGATATGGATGCTCCATCAGAACCTATTGTATTCATGAAAGCGACAAGCTCAATTAATGGTCCTAATGACGATATTGAAATTTCAAAAGATTCAAAAGAGCTTGATTGGGAAGTAGAATTGGGAATAATTATTGGAAAAGACACCAAAAATATTAGTGAAAAAGAGGCTGAAAATCACATTCTTGGATATTGTTTAGTAAACGATGTGAGTGAAAGAGAATGGCAACTTAAAAAAATGGGACAATGGGTTAAAGGAAAGTCACATGATACTTATGGACCAATTGGACCTTATTTAGTTACCAAGAATGAAATCTCCGACATTAACAGTCTTAATTTAAGCTTAGATGTTAATGGGCAAAGAATGCAAACTGGAAACACAGATAAAA
>Ga0209305_1001963_pt1 | contig 12611 bp, 10 predicted proteins | sample COGITO_mtgs_1103_FD_184792 | JGI IMG/M metagenome (GOLD analysis project Ga0209305, IMG submission 184792) | Pelagic marine microbial communities from North Sea - COGITO_mtgs_110321 (SPAdes) (version 2) | ecosystem: Environmental > Aquatic > Marine > Epipelagic ...
TCATTGAAAAATCGCGAATTAAACAGTTAGAGGAGTGTGGGCGAATCGCCCACGTCAAGCCACTAGCAGCGCGGATCGCCCTCATTACAAAACACAGGCACCGCAACTACTGACCCTGAAGTTCGACTTTTCAGCACCCTTCAACAAAAATCCTGCCCTTAAACTACCGCTTCAAGCACCGCGCTGCCCATCGCGTCGCAGACCAGACGGCCCTTATGCGTCAAGCGCGCATGCGCTCCACTTCGGATTAATAGCCCCTCATCCGCAAAACGGGCTATCAACGGTTCTAGCAAAGCCATCACTTTTGGCGCCGGGAAGCGCAGAGCGATGTCAGTCAAATCAATCCCTATATTCATACGCAGTCCAAAAATAATCGCGTCGGCCATCAAAATCCTGTTATCGAGTGAAACTAATTCAGCCTTCAGCGGCAGCCTCGATTCCATACCAGCGGCCCACTCGTTCAAATTTGAAGGACGTTGATAACGCTCCCCCCGATATTGACTCGCTGCCGAAGGGCCACAGCCAATCCACTCCGACATTCGCCAAGTATTAACATTGTGAATACATTCCGCTCCAACCTTGGAAAAATTCGATATCTCGTATTGAGCATATCCCAGCTCAGCGAGTAGCTCCCAACCGCGCTCGTAGAACCGCAGCTCGCGCTCTTCATCAATCTTCAATTCCCCCTCGGAAAGCTTCACATAGAGGGCCGTGTCTTCCTCGAAAGTTAAGCAATAGGTCGAAAGATGCGACGGGCCCAGTCGGGCCGCTTCGCGAATCGCTGCCTCCCACTGCTCCATAGATTGATTGGGGATGGCAAACATCAGATCCAAATTGGTCTGGGGGAAACCCGCCGCTTCGACTAAGCCCCAAGCTTTATAGATTTGGTTAGGTCGATGCAAACGGCCCAGCGATTCCAGTAACTTCTCATCAAAGCTCTGCACTCCCATCGAAATACGTGTCACACCAAGGTCCCGCAACACTGCAAGCTTATCGGCTTTAACTGTCGATGGTGCCATCTCGACCGTCCATTCCGCAGGTGCATTGTCGAGACACCCTAACATCGACCGTCCGAGGCGCTCCAAATCTTTAGCCGACAACAACCCTGGCGTACCGCCGCCCCAGAATACCGTATCCACCGATCGATTATCCGAAATTAGCGCAAACTCGTCATCCATCGCATTGAGATAGCGATCCAAGTCGCCGCGCCGTGGCTTCTCTTGGTAAAAAGCACAAAAATCGCAGGTCGATGCGCAAAACGGCACGTGACAGTAGATACCCAGTGGCGCTTGTGTGGGATTGACAGTTTTCGGCTCTTTTCCTTGCAGCTGCATAGTGAGAAGGCATACCATCTTCCAAGATCTATGAAAGCCAAGCGCATTTTCCTCGCCTATATCCTAACCCTGGGATTCTACCTGACTGGTTGCAGTGTCAAAATCGTCAACACGACACCTGACATCGCTCCCGCCTCGCCGACTGGCAACTACACCTTAAGCGCTCATGCACAGGTCAAGAAAAAGACCGTTGTGCCGAGCAGCCTAGAGGCCTTCGTCGTGATCGACGGCGAGCAGCGGGCAATGACAGCTACCACAACTGCGCAAAAATTCTTTGAATACGACTATCAAGCGCCAGTCGGAAAAGATCTCACCCGCTTTTACTACGTCCTCAACTTCAACACGCAAAAAGAGGACGGAACACTCACTTCAGTACAGATCATCTCCGATCTGTATCAAGTTCAGCTACCGAATCAAATCACATTGACAATTGATAAAACCCGGGCAGCTGTCGGCACTCGAGTCTCGATCAATGGCCAAGACTTTACAAATCAGGATGTCGTCTTTGTCGATCACACACTAGCCGAGACCGCTTTTATCTCTCCCACGAAATTGCAATTCGTTGTGCCAGAGTTAAGGCCAGATTTCGGCTATGGTATTGAAGTGCGCAGCACCACACGCGCACAGACCGCAGGCTACCTGCGCATCGACCCTGCCAACCCACTTAGCGTTTTACCAAATCAGCTTAGCCTAGAGCCAGGACAACGCCAAGCACTCGCCTTTGCACTCGATTACCCTGCCCCCGATGGAGGTCTTAATATTAATGTCACGACTGACATCCCCGACAGCATCATTATGCCAGAGGTACTCATCCCTGAAGGTGCCCGCTCGGTCAGTGCCATCATCGAAGGGGGCAAAGTCGGCAGCGGCCAACTATTCATCAACTCAGAAGGTCTACCCGAATTGGTCATTCCACTTACGATCCACTAGAAATCCTGTACTCGCGAGTTTACTCGAATCAGTACGACGAAGCACTCCTTTGATCGCATTGACGACTCCAGTGCCACCGGCTTTTTTTATCACATATCCGCGTGGACCAGCACGAATAGCTCGCATGGCATAGGCCGATTCATTGTGCATCGTGTGCATTACTTCTGGCAGGTCTGGATGTATCGCCTTTAGTCTTTAATTAATTCAAGGTCGCTAAGCCCTTCCAGGCTTATATCAGACAGTATCAGATCGGGCTTGAGCCGAATCACCGCCTTCATACCCGACGCCGACTTGTTAGCTTGCCCACACATCTATTTAAATTCAGGAAAAAACGGGTTGTGCGCTTGTTCATTAGCAACAGTGGTCATAGGCCCATGGCCAGGGCAGAGGATCGTAGCCTCTGGGAGCGACAAAATCTGCTCACGATTATTCTCCAGCGCTTGAACATAGTACTCGGGAGCACCCCCTTGAGATAAGCAGAAAATTGAGTCTCCAACAATCGCGATTGGCTCAGCTAGGCCTTCGATCACATAAGTCATTCCACCCACCGAATGCCCATTGGTCAGCCGCGCCTGTACTTCGAATCCGTCAAATTCTAACCAATCACCATGCTCAAGCAAATCCGCCCCACTGTATGGCTCGAGCTTAGGAGCAAACGCAATGCCACCTTCGATATGACTCAGCAACTCATCATACGCGTCAATATGATCACGATGCACATGCGTGACCACTAGGGCCTGCAACTCTAAGTTCAGTGCTTTCACGTCGGCCAGTAATGCATCCACATTTGCCCCCGTATCAAACGCCACCGCCACCTTGGTGTGCGGACTCCACACCAGAAAGCTATTCACCGTCATCGCTTCGTAGCCAGTCACAGGAAAGGGTGTGTTATAGCAACGCAGCCCTTCCAGTTTGATTAGTTCAGGTTGCCACGCGCGATTTGCCATCGAAACCAGTGCGTCAGCATCTAAGGCAAGCACTGGAGCGACAGCACGCAAGCTGGCTTCATCTAATTCAGCATTCAGCAATGCCGCAACAGCTGCCACAGGTAGGCCAGCCTTCTGCGCAAGTGCCTGCTTACCGAGGCCCAGCCCAGTGGCAGCTTTCATTAGAACGTCTTCAAAATCATCTTCAATGCGTATACTCATAATCACTTAGCTGACTTAAAAATACACGCGACCTCAAGCACTGATGAACTACCAGTCAAAAAAGCTACCCTTATCTGCCATTCTTCAGGTCGTATACTGTTAGAAAAAGCCGAACCACTTCTTACGCTTCGGCACCACTGCCCCGACTAGCTCTGGAATCGGAGCCTTGACCTCTTCTACCACATCACACGGGGTCTCAATAACTGCCTCACAAAAAAGTGCCTTCATCTCGATCACGAATTCAATTCCCTGTCCATCTGCTAGCCGATGGTCAGCCGCCACCAAATGCACTCGCATCGCAGGATTATCCATAATCGCACGAGCATCGACAAGATTAGAAGCAGGATAAACGGTATTGTGCTGCTCCAACTGAGCCACGCCTATCTCACGCAACTCTCGAGCGTCCTCAATAAATGGTATATTCATATCATGCTTATGCTAATTGATTAAATTAATGACAGGTCATAAATGGTTAACAACGACTCGATGGTTATTCTGTTAATTAAATTCACAATCCAGAGCTTGCATTACGAAAAATCACCGCCATAAAAGCCCCATTCTCTAAATAAGCCCAGATGGCGGAATTGGCAGACGCGCTAGACTCAAAATCTTGTGCCTTCGGGCGTCCGGGTTCGACCCCCGGTCTGGGTATTCTTTAAAGCCTCGTTTTCGAACGGGGCTTTTTGGTGTCGATTCATCCGTAATGACTTCGCGGGGGTCTTCACCTGCGGTGGTCCGGTCCGCTACGCGACCGGTTTTGTCGGCCTGAAGGCCTCGGAACGACCCCCGGTCTGGGTATTCTTTAAAGCCTCGTTTTCGAACGGGGCTTTTTGGTGTCGATTCATCCCAGAATCAGAAAGACACACATTCACTGAGAGAAAAAAGTATATACGTAATGATTGAAATGACTTTACCGATGCCTTCTACTCTTTTGCGGTGAAGGCGGCAACCGACGTCGACTCACTCTACGCGTCAGCATTGAGGATCGTATGCACGCGGTCTGCCAAATTATCAGCAGTATATGGCTTCGCTAGGAAGTGCTCCACACCACAGGATTTAATCTGTTGAATTTTCTCCCGCTGTTTATGGCCGCTGGAAACAAGAACCTTCACTTCCGGATTCAGCTTCAGCAACGCACGGCACAATGAGGGGCCATCCATAAATGGCATCTCGACATTGGTAACCACCATGTCGATATCATTGATGCGACTAGCGTAAACAGCCAAGGCTTCGGTGCCATCTTGAACGGTAATCACGTCGTAGCCTCGGTCTTCAAGAGTCTTCTTAATCGTTTCACGAATAAAGAATTCATCATCAGCGACAAGGACCAGCATACCGTTACCCTCTTTTCTGGAAACGAACGCAGGTGCGGAACCAGTAACCTTCTCTACCCCAATCTCAGCCGGAAGGAAAATGCTCAATGTCGTGCCAAGACCATGTTCACTCTCCAAGACCATGAATCCTTTATGGCCCTTTACGATCGCTTGAGAGTTCGCCAATCCAAAGCCGTAACCTTGCTTCGGCTCTTTGGTGGTAAAGAACGGCTCGGCTACGCGCTTAATCAAACGCTCTTCGATCCCATGGCCGTTATCCGTAAAGACAAAAGTGACATAAGCACCGGCCTTCGCCTCAGGTGCTAGATTTTCAAAATTTGCATCGAACAAGCGATTACCCACTTTGACCTCAAGCGCTCCGCCCTCGGGCATCGCCTCGCAGGCATTTTGCATCGCATGCTGGAAAACTTCTGAAATTTCAGCCATTTCACCACGGCACTCCCACAGATCTTCGACCACATTAATTTTCAAACTGACTTCCGACGGAATCACCTGCTCGCCCAAACGCTTCAACGAACGCTCAATCTGGGCCTTGCGGATAATATCATGCCCACCCCCCTTGCCGCGTTCGAACGACAACAGATCGGCAATCAAAACGGCTCCCTTATTCGCACATTTTTCAATCATCGATACCATGTTACGCGACTTTTCATCTTCAAGGGAACGCTTCAGCATCGCAGCGGAAAGCATAATTGGAGCGAGCGCATTATTCAACTCATGCGCGACCCCGCCTGCCAAAATACTAGATGAGCGCACATGGTGCGCACGCTCGTCGGCGTCTTCTTGCTTCTTCAACTCAGTGACATTGGTATTATAACAAACCACAGCGACTGGCTCCCCCGCATCATCACGAAAAAGCTGTTGCCGAGATTGAATATAATACTCATCGCCATTGCGATCGATCTGACGCAACTCACCAGACCAGCAGCCTTTATCCCGCAGTTCGTGAACCGCCTCTTCGCGCTCACTGGACACCAGATAAAAAATACGCGCCACTGGACGGCCTTTAATTTCATCAACTGACCATCCATACAGGGCTTCCGCTGCTTGATTCCAATAAAGCACCTGATTTTCCAAATTATGAACCACGACCGCATCAGGTGACGCACCTACAAGAGCTTCAAATGATATAGGCATCGTAAAGTTAGAATCGCTCATGAAATAAAAAGTTAGATGCTTTTGTGCCTGAGGGACTTGCAGCTGGCAATGGCATATTTAATGGAATCGATCATAAATTAAAAAATAGGGGTCACTTCCAGTTTCTGCCCAGGATCTAAAGTATGACGCCCGTTACGATCCGGATCTTCATCATTGCGATAGATTTGAAGTTCAACTGGGCCAGCCAAATCCGCCGGAGCCACCCAGCGCCACTTACCGATCTCCTCAAAGTCCATCGGCAAACCGATCTGCCAACTCAGGCCACCAGCACTGCCACGCAGAAAGGGCTTATTGCCGATGCCAATCAAAATGCTCGCGGTGAAAACTGCGTCGTTTGCCTTCGTACGAGGCTGACGAATAGCCGCGGGCTCGACCTCGCCAAACAAATCAACTGGCGCATCTGCCTCTGACGCTTCTGTCTCCTGCAACTCATCATTTTTAATCAAATCCGCTCCGATTGGAAAATCGCTCTCTTTAGGCACCTCCTCAATCGCCTCAGACGCATCAATCGGATCGTGTTCAACCGCCAGCTCTTGGGTCTCTGTGACTTCAAGTACTGACTCTTTTGGCGCGGCCACTTGAGGAATCGGTTCCTCTGGCATCTCTGTCGTTTCAGTCAACTCGGGCCCAGACTTTGCTAATTTGCTCTTCGAATCGATAATGCGGCTCACTGCCGACGAAGCTGAATCCTGCTTTTCCTCAATCGCACGTTGCAATAGCCCAGAATCCGCCTTGCTGCGTCGCGATCGCGGCGCTCGGGCTCGGGCGGGCGCCGGCGCAACTGCCGCGGCCGCTTCAATCGCAGCCTGAGCACTTTCTTCCAAAACGAGCAGACGCGATTCAATCGCTGCAACTTGTTGAGAAAGTGTAGCCGAGGCCTGCGACGCTTGATTCAACTTTTGATCGACGGCAGACGCCAAGAGTTCACAACGCTGATCCACCGAACCAGAGCCGGACTCCAATTTATTGAGTCGTTCGTGGCATTGCAGCAACCCGGCTTCGGCCTTCGGCCAATGCTTTTTTAGTAGGCGGAGCTCCGATGCCCGGTCGTCTTTCTCTTCGCGGACTCGCATCGAATACTCGACCACATAGGGTAGCCCGAAAATCACGGCTCCCAAGGCCACCGCAATCACACAAGAAATGACCTGCATATCGGTGAGCTGCCATTTGCCTAAAATGGCAATTGCTAGCGCGGTCACCACAAGCAGCGCGTCCCCTAAATAAAAGGGCCATTTCGAAAGAGTGAGTGGGGCTTCGTCGTCCGGTTGCATGCTTTCAGCGTGAATAGATTAAATATTAGATCAAAGCGACTCTAGCCACACGATCAACCTTCTTTTCTACCACAATATACGCTCAAATGAATTTCCAACTTCCTCATTGTTGGGGAAAAACAGCATATATTGAATCACTGCAGGATTAGGGAATCCCCATCAGAAATGAACCGACAACCACTTAAACAAAGACTTATCGCGGACGCTCCACAAAACCTGACTTACGATAGACTTTGCCCAGTGTTTTGTAAGCGCGCTTCTGCGCCTCGCCAGCTCCTGCTTTCAATACTGACTCCAAATAGCTTTTATCCTTAATTAGCTCGTTATAACGAGCCTGCACCGGTTCCAAGGCAGCGACCACCACATCGGCCACCTCCTGTTTCAGGACGCCGTAGCCTTTACCCATGAAAGACGCTTCGAGATCGGCAGTCGAACGACCACTAATTGCAGAATGAATTTGCAGCAGATTCGTTACTCCGGGCTTATCATCACGGGCCACGATTTCATTACCTGAATCTGTCACCGAACTCATGATCTTCTTACGCAGCACATCTGGCTTATCCAAAATATAGAGGGTCGCATTTTGATTCTCATCACTTTTCGACATCTTGCGCTCTGGATCTTGCAGCGACATGATGCGTGCGCCCGTCTTCGGAATAAAAGGTTTCGGAATCGTGAATGTCTCTGAATAGGTATGGTTAAAGCGCTGCGCCAAATCACGGCAAAGCTCCAAGTGCTGCTTTTGGTCGCTACCGACCGGCACTGAATCTGCATTATAAAGCAAAATATCGGCCGCCATGAGCACCGGATACATTAACAGGCCTGCATTCAGCGACGCACCTTGACGCGCTCCTTCGTTAGCAATCGAGGTCTCTTTATCTGAAACTTTAAAGCCGAGCTTCGCCGCCTTTTCCTTGAACTGAGTCATTCGCTGTAAGTCACCAATCGGCGTGATGCAGCTCAATAACCATGCCAATTCAGTATGCCCAATGATATGCGACTGAATGAAAATATTCGAACGCTCCGGATCGAGACCACAAGCGATGTATTGCGCCACGCAGGATAAGGTATTCTTGCGCAACTCAGCAGGCGTATACTTAACCGTAATCGCGTGCATATCCACCACACCAAAATAACATGTGTTTGCGTCAAGCAAGGTCGCCCAATTTGTAACGGCTCCTAAATAGTTGCCGAGAGTTAGGACTCCAGTCGGTTGGGCACATGTAAGGATGACTGGCTTTTCTTCGCTCATTAAACACCGATTGACGGCAACTGCTCAGCCCGTGTCAACCTTCCTTCTCTACAAACAACTCGGGTTCGGTATGCTGAGGATCGATTCAGTGACGGTGCCAATCACCGTCACTGCCAAGATTCGCGACTACTGCTTCGCCTTCGCCCATGAATCACGCAAGGCCACCGTACGGTTAAACACTGGCGCACTTGGCTTCGACAACTTGTTATCCACACAGAAATAACCAATGCGCTCGAACTGGCATTGCTCGCCCGCAGTCATCTCCATCAAGCTCGGCTCACAGAACGCAGTCACTTCTGTTGATGATTCTGGGTTCACATACTTAGTGAATGAAATCTCTTTATCCGCTTCTGGATGCTCTTCGGTAAATAAGCGGTCGAACATGCGAATCGGCGTCTTCACCGCGTGATCGGCGCTCACCCAGTGAATCACGCCCTTCACCTTGCGGTCTTCAGGTTGCTTATTAAGCGTGTCGTGATCGACCGTGCAGAGCAGTTTGCTAATCGTGCCATCGGCGTCTTTCTCGACGTCGTCACACTTAATAATGTAACTATTGCGTAAACGTACTTCGCCGCCCTTCTTAAGGCGAAAAAATTTGCGATTAGCCTCTTCCTTGAAGTCATCCTGCTCGATGAACAGGCGTCCTGAAAATGGGATCTTACGTGTGCCAGCCGATTCATCTTCGGGATTGTTGACCCCATCGACTTCAACCACTTCACCTTTTGGCCAATTGGTAATCTCAATTTGGAGCGGATTGAATACCGCCATGCGACGGATCGAGGTGCTGTTGAGCTCGGCACGTACCGCATGTTCGAGCAGCGCTACATCACTGGTCGAATTGACCTTGGTAATGCCGACGGTATCACAAAATTTACGAATCGCCGCCGCTGGATAACCACGGCGCCGCATCCCAGAGAGTGTCGGCATGCGCGGATCATCCCAGCCATCTACAAAGTTACCCTCAACTAGCTCACGCAGCTTGCGCTTACTCACCACCGTGTAGGTCATGTTTAAACGCGAGAACTCGGTCTGCTTAGATGGGAAAATGTCGAGCTTTTCGATAAACCAATCATAGAGCGGACGGTGATCTTGGAACTCCAACGAGCAAAGCGAGTGTGTGATCTTTTCAAGCGAATCACTTTGGCCGTGGGTAAAATCATAGCTTGGATAGATGCACCATTTGTCGCCCACACGGTGATGGTGCATGCGTTTAGTACGATACATCACTGGGTCGCGCATATTCATGTTCGGATGCGTCATATCGATCTTGGCGCGCAGTACTTTCTCACCATCGGCAAACTCGCCCGCACGCATGCGTTTGAAGAGATCTATATTCTCTGCGATCGGACGCTCGCGAAAAGGGCTAGCACGGCCCGGCTGGGTAATCGAGCCACGGTAGTCACGCATCTCGTCAAAAGAAAGCTCCTCGACATACGCGTGTCCCTGCTCGATCAGCTTGATGGCCCACTCAAACAATTGCTCAAAATAATCACTGGCGAAGCAAATCTTCGCCCATTTAAAGCCTAACCATGCGATGTCTTCCTGAATAGCTTGGACGAACTCGTCGCTCTCCTTCTCAGGATTGGTATCGTCGAAGCGCAAGTTGCACTGACCACCGAATTCCTCAGCAATACTGAAATTCAGACACAGCGCTTTGGCGTGACCAATCTGCAAATAACCATTCGGCTCCGGCGGGAAGCGTGTTTGCACACGTCCATCGTGTTTTCCAGCTGCCACATCGGCAGCTACCATTTGGCGGATAAAATCGGTCGGCGTATCTTTGGCGTCTGACATAAGCGTTGAAGAAGATGTATCGTGTAAAATCTGCCAGACCAAAAGCGTCCGCAATTAAAAATTTAAGCAATGAAGGCCTTCAAACGAGCAAGCACACGCGCTTGCCCGAGCACTGCCAGCATCGGCAACAAATCCGGACCGCCGCCCTGCCCGCTCAATGCGTAGCGGAGCGCTGGGAAATATGCAAAGACCTTCGCGCCCTTAGATTCGGCATGCGCTTCCAAGCCAGCTTGCAAGGCATCCGCGGTGAATATTTCAATACCCTCGATCACTGGCACGATCTCAGCGAGAAGCTCCTTGGGATCGGCCTTCTTAGCAATCTTAGCGCCGGTCTTCTCGTCCATCACATATTCGTCGCAGAAGAAGTAGCGGCAGAACCCTGGCAACTCTTCCAGCGAACGTGCCTTGCCTTGGCAAAGTGATAGCACCGACTGAATGTAATCCTCATCCGCGTCCTCTTCAACCACACCCGCAGTGTGTAGGATTGGACGCGCCAAAAATGTAAAGGTCTCCACATTCATCTCACGTAAATATTCCGTATTGAGCGCAGACAGCTTTTTCTCATCGAAGCGAGAGTTACCCTTGTTGATTCCAGCAAAGTCGAACAGCTCAATGATCTCATCGATGTCCATTTTCTCGCGTTCGTCCTTCGGGTTCCAGCCGAGCAGCGAAATGTAGTTACGCACCGCATTGGCCAAAAAGCCGCGTGTTTCGTATTCTTCGATCAACGCGCCCTTGTCGCGCTTGCTCATTTTACCGGGACCCGACTCTTTGAGAATGAGCGGAATGTGCGCAAATACCGGCGGGGTCACACCGAAGGCATTAAACAACTCAACGTGCTTGCTAGTGTTCGACAAGTGATCCTCGCCGCGAATCACATGCGTGATGCCCATCGCGATATCATCGACCACGTTGACGAAGTGGAATACTGGATTGCCATCCTTACGCACGATCACGAAGTCCAATTCCTCAGCACGCTCGACCCGACCACGCACCGCATCGTCAATCACGACCGGCGCCGCACGCACTTTCTCGACTTCAGCCTTCTTAAAATCGTCGTATTCCGTGTAGCGCTCTCCTTCAAGCTTAAACCAAATCGCGCCGTCCTTCTCATAAGTGCGCCCAGCATCCTGCAACTTTTTCAAATATTCGTCGTAAATCGGCTGGCGTTGGCTCTGGAAATACGGGCCGTACGCACCACCAACTTCAGGCCCCTCATCCCAATCCATGCCCATCCAGCGCATCCCATCAAGCAAGACCTGCAGCGACTCGTCCGTATTTCGTTCCTTATCCGTATCCTCGATACGCAACACGAACGTACCCCCCGCATGGCGTGCATACAGCCAATTGAATAATGCAGTGCGGGCACTGCCAATGTGGAAAAATCCGGTAGGACTGGGAGCGAAACGAACGCGAACTTGTGACATAATAAGAAAATGAAGTGAATTTGTCGCAGTTAAAAAAATAACTGCGGCCCAAAGCAATCCACGCACTCAATAAACATGCCGAATCGAGTCAACGTTGATCAACGATTGTCACAAACTAAGCACTCCCAGTTGCGCAGTAACATTAATGACTCAAATGCAGCTTTAAAGTGAAACTTGGTCAATCTAGTGCGCTAACGATTCTGATACACCAGCATCGCTTTTGGCATTAGCTCATTGAGCTTACGAATACGCGTCGAGCTAGCGGGGTGTGTCGACAAGAACTCTGGCGGGGCGCCATTGCTCTGTGCGGCCATACGCTCCCAAAAAGGAATCGCAGTGCGTGGGTCGTAGCCAGCTTTGGCGGCATAGATCAGGCCGATCTCATCGGCCTCACTCTCATGAAAACGGCTAAATGGCAGCATCACGCCGAACGAGGCACCCGCACCATACGCCGCCATCAACAAGGCGCGCTGATCGCTATCCATATCAGAGGTACCAAACTGTAACACCAGCGCCCCACCCGCCGCTAGCAACTGCTGAGAGACGCGTTCATTCGCGTGGCCCGCCGCCACGTGCGCCACCTCATGGCCCATAACGATTGCCAGATCTGCATCCGTCTTGACTACTTTGAAAATACCCGTGTAGACCGCTACCTTGCCACCCGACATCGCAAAAGCATTGATCTGTTCATCATCCTCAAACACGACAAACTCCCACTGTGCATTGGGCATATCTGGACCCGCCACATAAGCGATCCGGTCCCCAACGCGGCGCACCATCGCATTATAAGTCGGGTCACGAGAAATCGGCGTCTTCTGCTTGAGTTGCCCAAACTGAGTGGCCGACATCGTAGCCAACTGACTCGAAGGCACCAAATGTAAAGCCGAACGCCCCGTCTGTGGCACCGTGGTGCAACCGGCAAACATCAGTAAAGCCCCACATAGAAGCGCGATCGAACAACAA
>Ga0209305_1001974_pt1 | contig 12549 bp, 9 predicted proteins | sample COGITO_mtgs_1103_FD_184792 | JGI IMG/M metagenome (GOLD analysis project Ga0209305, IMG submission 184792) | Pelagic marine microbial communities from North Sea - COGITO_mtgs_110321 (SPAdes) (version 2) | ecosystem: Environmental > Aquatic > Marine > Epipelagic ...
ATAAGCACCCGATGCGCCTAAATCAGAAATAACGGCATAGACCGGTAACTCACGCGTTGCCTTTAGACGTTTAATCTCATCATAAACATACCCTGACTGAACAGGGCTTCCACCTGGGCTATTAATGCGCAGTATAACGCCTAAGACTTGCTCATCTTCAAAGGCATCACGCAGCGCAGAGATTATATTGTCCGCACTCGCTTCCTGAGCAGCCGCAATAACACCGTTCACTTCAATCACCGCCGCATAAGGTTGATCGCCAGTATGCCCTGCGCCACCCATAGGGCTCTTAAGCACGACGAAGATAGCAATAACATAAGCCAGCATGATTAGTTTAAAAAATATCCCCCAACGTCTTGTTTTACGCTGTTCGTCCTGCAAGCCCGTGACGACCTTTTCAATCAACTTCCATTCTTTGGTCGTTGTTGGGTAGTCAACGTGATTTTGATTATCCATTTTGCTTTATCCAGTCCAATAATTCATTTAAATCCTGACACAGGGCCTTCGCGCCTGACGCCAGCAAGACTTCACTTTCATGCGCCCCATGAGTCATCCCCACAGAGTCCATACTAATGGCTTTTGCCATATCCAAATCAAAGCTAGTATCCCCGACCATTAATGCGTGCTCAGGCTTGAGCTTAAGCTCGGTTAAAATTTCGTTTAGCATCTGTGGATCAGGCTTAGAGGCCGTTTCGTCAGCACAGCGAGTAATATCGAAAATATCACGCACTTCCATACCGTCCAGCATTTCATCGAGCCCCCTGCGGGTTTTGCCGGTGGCGACTGCCAAAACATACCCTAAGTACTGCAAGTGTTCAAAAATATGATGCGCTTGCGGGAAAAGATCCACGCGCACATTACTGTGTTGTGAAAAATTGGCGACATAGTTAGCCTGCATACTTTGCGACTGCGCCACTGATATTTCAGGCCACAATACTTTTAAAGCTTCAGGTAGGCCCAAACCAATAATCTGCTGAATCGCATAGTCCGTCAGCCTTGGCATACCGACGCTAAACGCTGCTATTTGCATACTGTCGACTATTCTAGCGGTTGAGTCGACCAGGGTGCCATCCCAATCAAAAATAATAAGCTTGTACTTATTCTCTCTCATAGCACCGTCAATATCGTTAAAGTTCAAAACTCAAACCTTCTTTTTCTTTGTATTTCAAAAACTTACCTTCTAAAGGTGACGTGATTTCCATCAACTCTTCAGTCATAGGATGCACAAAAGCAAGGCGATAGGCATGTAAACATAAGCGTTTAATGCCCACTTGTTTATCAACAGCCTGCTCTACCTTATTAAGATACTTTGGGTCGCCCGCAATACCACAGCCAGCGTATTGACAATGAACGCGAATTTGATGCGTGCGCCCTGTAATAGGCCTTGCTTCAACCAAGGTGTAGCGACTAGAGCGATCAAGTACTTTGAATTTAGTCAGTGATGCTTTGCCGTCATCTTCTACACGCACCATGCGCTCGCCGCCTTGCACCTCATTTTTCTTTAGCGGCACATCAACTCTATCTTGAAAATCTGGCCATTCGCCATGCACCAAGGCCAAATAACGCTTATCAATGGCTTTTTGCCCTTGAAACAGTTTTTGCACGGCAACTAACGCCGATCGCTTTTTAGCAATTAATATAACACCTGAGGTGTCTCTATCTAAGCGATGCACCAGTTCAAGAAATTTTTGCTGTGGGCGCATGGCTCGCATCAGCTCAATCAAACCTAGTTTGATACCACTTCCACCATGAACTGCCATACCACTGGGCTTGTTCACGGCGATATAGAACTCATCTTCGAATAAAATGCTGTTACCAATAATTTCAGCCTGAGATGTTGGCACGACAACCTCTTCGTTACTGGTTTCTTTAATAGAAACTGGGGCAACTCGAACAATATCGCCAATAGCCAAGCGCTGCACAGGTTTAGCGCGCTTTTTATTGATTCTCACTTCGCCCTTACGCAACAATTTGTAAACTAAAGATCGAGGCGCACCCTTTAAAAGAGTCAATAAAAAGTTATCAATTCGCTGGCCGTCATGATCTTCATCGATGGTAATCAGATTTACTTGGTTAGTATTGTAGGATTCTGCTGGCATAAAATAACTTTCAATTCGCTCTAAATGTTTGTCGCAACTGATATTTGTTGCTATATTCGCTGCCCCAGCGTCAATTTTCCATTTTTTCTATTATTGATGCTAAGGTATTGGCAGCCTTTGAGCGGCCAGTATAAAGAAGAAGAACGATTATTAAACCTTCTTTATGCAAACGAATAATAATGAATCGTGATTAAGTAAAATTCAGTACCCATTACTTAATCGCTTATTTGAGATGAACCATGCGTAAACACCGCAGGCAGCATCTCACTATCAAATTATGGATTGTTGGTGATGGCCAAAAGGCATCACCGCGCAGAAAGAGATACCGCGCCCATCAGATCATTCTGGCCACTTAGAGGGTGGCAAGCGTAGGACTCATAGAATCAAGCAACCATAAAGATTTTGCTATGACGACCAACAAACGGTCAGCTGCCTAGTGTGCTTACACCATAGAGCTACACATATAACATGAAAAGAATGCTAATTAATGCAACTCAAACGGAAGAGTTGCGCGTTGCCCTAGTTGACGGTCAGCGTCTGTATGATCTAGATATTGAGTCTGGATCCCGTGAACAAAAGAAATCAAACATCTATAAAGGTAAGATCACCCGTATCGAACCTAGCCTTGAAGCGGCTTTCGTAGACTTTGGCGCTGAGCGTCATGGTTTCTTGCCACTTAAAGAAATTTCTAAAAGTTATTTCAGTAAGAACCCAGGCTCTGGCCGCGTAAACATCAAAGAAGTGATGCGCGAAGGTCAAGAAGTCATCGTTCAAGTTGATAAAGAAGAGCGTGGCAATAAAGGCGCTGCACTAACCACTATGGTTAGCCTTGCAGGTCGTTACCTAGTGCTTATGCCTAATAACGCCCGTGCCGGTGGTATTTCACGTCGCATCGAAGGTGATGAGCGCACTGAATTACGCGAAGCTATGAAGGGTGTTACCGTTCCTGACGATATGGGCGTTATTGTTCGTACTGCAGGTATTGGTCGTACCAGCGAAGAATTGCAGTGGGATTTAGATTATCTAATGCAACTTTGGCAAGCCATTCACGGTGCTTCTGAGCGTCGTAATGCTCCTTGTTTACTGCTTCAAGAAAGCAACGTTGTTATTCGTGCTATTCGTGATTACTTACGCCAGGACATTGGTGAAGTATTAATCGACAATCAATCTGCTTACGACGAAGCTATCGGCTTTGTGCAGCAGGTAATGCCGCAATACGAAAGCAAGTTCAAGCTTTATGAAGATAAAGTTCCGCTATTCAATCGTTACCAGATTGAAAGCCAGATCGAAACAGCTTTCCAACGTGAAGTTAAATTACCGTCTGGCGGCTCAATCGTTATTGATCCAACAGAAGCACTCGTTTCTATCGATATTAACTCTGCCCGTGCAACAAAAGGCGCAGACATCGAAGAAACAGCCACCACAACTAACTGCGAGGCGGCGGAAGAAATTGCTCGCCAGCTACGCTTACGCGACATGGGCGGCTTGGTTGTTATCGATTTCATCGATATGCACTCTAACCGTAACCAGCGTGAAGTTGAAAATCGCTTAAAAAATTCGTTAGAAATGGATCGCGCTCGCGTTCAAGTCGGCCGTATCTCTCGCTTTGGCTTGATGGAAATGTCGCGCCAACGCTTACGCCCTTCTTTAGGTGAAACTTCTGGACACGTTTGCCCTCGCTGTAGCGGCACGGGTGTTGTACGCGACCTACCATCTCTTTCGCTTTCTATCTTACGCCTTATCGAAGAAGAAGCAGCAAAAGAGAACACAGGCCAAATTCGTGCTGAAGTACCTTTAAACGTTGGTTCGTTCTTATTGAATGAAAAACGTGAAGTGATTGCCGATATCGAAAGCCGCCATAACGCTCGTATTGTTGTGTTGCCAAATCCTCACATGGATACGCCACACTATGAAGTAACTCGCTTACGCCCAGACGATACATTAATTGGCCAATCGAGCCATGAGCAAAACTTTGAACCTGATGTTGACTTCGGTATCGACGCAGAACCAAAAGAACCTGCTAAGACTCAGGACGCTGCTGTGAAAGCCGTTGCGGCCGCTCGTGCTCCTGTGCCACAGAAGTCGTTCTTTAAAAAGCTATCCGATAGTCTATCGGGCCTTTTCAGCTCTGAAGAAGAAACTGAAGAAAAGCCTAAGCCTAGCAGCAAGCCATCCAACAATCGCAATCAGCGCTCTAGTCAAAGCACTCGCCGCCCTCAGAATAATCGTCGTAACGAACGTGACTCTGAGAATAAGGGTGAACGCAAGAACGAACGTCCTGCACGCAACGAGAAGAGCGTTGAACGTCCTGTTCGCAACAAGCCAGTTGAATCTCGTGATCGTAACGAACCCAATGAAAAGGCTGAGCCTCGCAACAACCGTAATCGCAATGCAAAGCGCGATAACGACAGCAAGCGTGATGAACGTCCAAGCAAGAAGCCTGAAGCACAAGCGGCGACTTCTGAAGACAATAATCAAGAGAAAGCACCTCGTCGTCCGCGTAACAATGGCCAACGTCGTCGCAATCGCCAAGAACGCCCTGCACGCAATGCCAACGATACGAATACGTCTGAAGCGGCTGTTCAAAATGAACAATCCGCTAAGCCTGTTGATGTTAAGGTAGAAGCACCTGTTAAGGCGACTGACGCTAAGACAGTTGAAGCTAAAACTGAAACGGCTAAGCCTTGGGCTGCACATGAAGAGAAATCTGAAGCACCTGTTAAAGCTGACGCATCTAAGCAAGAAGCTAAGACTGAAACTCCGGTTAAGACTGATGTTAAAGTTGAAACACCCGCTAAAGTGGAAACGCCTAAGCAAGAAGTGAAGACTGAAGCGCCGGTTAAGGCTGAGATTAAAGTTGAAGCACCTGCTAAAGCGGAAACGCCTAAGCAAGAAGTGAAGACTGAAGCACCGGTTAAGACTGAGATTAAAGTTGAAGCACCTGCTAAAGTGGAAACGCCTAAGCAAGAAGCCAAAACTGAAGCCCCTGCTAAAGCCGAGACTAAGACTGAAGCCCCTAAACCGGATTCACGTCGTCGTCGCCAGCCTGTTCGTGCAATGAACGATCCTCGCACGGCTCGCAAGCAAGCTGAAAATGATCAATCTGATCAGTAATCAGAAATAAGCTCCCCCTTGACGAACAGTTATGCTTTTAAGCATGACTGTTTCAAAGGGGATTCAGCTCAGATTTTTACAACTATTCGCAATAAAAAATCCTCAGTAACGCCACAACTATGAATACCCCTCTGCTGTAAAATACCCAAAAAAAAGTCAAAAAAAAGACCGCTTAAAAAGCAGCCTTTCTATATTTTGTTATTAAGCATTACAAATAAGCACTAAGGCATTGTCAACGCTGTAGGCGAAACAATCACTCCGTTATTATCGGCATAAACATATTCACCCGGAGTAAATACAACCCCACCAAATTTTACTGGCACATCTACGTCACCCAGGCCACGTTTATCAGTTTTCAGAGGATTCGTTGCCAAAGCCTGCACACCCAAATCGGTTTGCATAATAACATCGACGTCTCTGATGCAGCCGTAGATAATCAAGCCTTCCCAGCCATTACTAGCCGCTTTCTCTGCCAACATATCGCCTAACAAAGCATGGCGCAATGAACCGCCACCATCAACAACCATTACCTTGCCAGTGCCGTCTGTATCAACTAACTCTTTTACTTTCGAGTTATCTTCGTGGCATTTAACGGTAACAATTTGACCACCAAAATTATCTTTGCCGCCAAAGTTATTAAACATAGGCTCAACAACCTGAACCAATTCAGGATATTCGTCACATAAATCTGGAGTAATGTATTGAGTCATTTCTTTTCCCCTACCTTGTCATATTATTAAAAATTATTTTTTAAACAGCACTTTTAAAACAGTACTTTTACAACAGCTATCCACTAAACAACTATGCCGCCGTCTGTTTAATTTGCACTAACCAGTTTGATAGCTCTGGCCACACTTCTTCTGCAGCCGCTTTACTTACGACCATATCGACATGACCAAAGTCTCGACTGTATCCTTCTTCTTTTGCCAGCAGTTTAAAAACCTTGTTGCTTGACCCGCACGATTCATAAAAACGCTGACAATATTTTGCCGGATCAGATTGATCATCTTTCCCGACCATCGCCAGTAATGGAATACTCACACCCTGCCATTTAGCCAACAAGGGGGTTTTATTGTTATTAAAGCGCCACTGTCCGAGCAAGCCTAACCAACGTAAGTATTCTTTCGCAATACCCGCAGGCTCATTCTCTGGGCCAATTTTTAATTTACGACCATCCATTTCAGGCTTTAACGTAAACCAAAACTTACCAAGAGAGGTCACCAATGGAATTTGCAAAAACCAACGACGACGTACAATTTGAGTGCCTAATAGTGCAATGGCCGCAACTTTAATTTCAGGCAAAGCACCTGCAGCAATCGCCGTCGAAATAAGAACGCCACCCAACGAATGACCCAACCATACAGGCTTTAAACCTGTTTTTTCAATAACAAATTCATTAACCGCAGGAACATCGGATACGGCATAATGCTCCAAACTATTATCTTTATAATCTCGATTACGAGGCGATAAACCATGCCCACGCATTTCCATCAACCAAATATCAAATCCCGCCTCAACCAGATAGCGAGCCAAGCCAATACCTTGCGCAGACAGCCAAAATCGACGATTGGTAAAACTACCATGCACCAATACAATCGGCTGCTTACCCTTACTTGACTCTCCATAAATACCAATATGACTCAAGGCGATTTGCACACTTGGATCGGCATCACGGCCGTGCTTTATTAAATAAACATCATCGGTTAAGTCACCAACAACATCGGCTTTCAATAAAGTTACCGGAAAAAACTCACTGCTACTTTTCATTAATTAGTTTTATCCGCCAAAAAGAACCAAGTATCTAGAACAGAATCAGGATTGAGCGAAACACTATCAATCCCCTGCTCCATCAACCACTTTGCAAAATCAGGGTAATCTGATGGGCCCTGACCACAAATACCAATATATTTATTCGCTTTTTTACAGGCTTGAATGGCATTCATTAATAGAATTTTAATGGCCTCATTTCGCTCATCAAATAAATGCGCAATAATTCCAGAATCTCTATCTAAGCCTAATGTTAACTGCGTTAAATCATTGGACCCGACTGAGAACCCATCAAAGTGCTCTAGAAATTGTTCAGCCAAAATAGCGTTAGCAGGCAGTTCACACATCATAATTAAACGTAAACCATTTTCACCACGCACTAATCCATTTTCTGCTAACAACTCTACAACCTGACGCGCTTCATCCACCGTACGGACAAACGGCACCATTATTTCGACATTAGTAAAGCCCATTTCGTCACGGACTTTTTTCATCGCACGGCATTCAAGTTCAAAACAATCACGGAACTGATCAGAGATATAGCGCGAAGCGCCTCGGAAACCCAGCATCGGATTCTCTTCTTCCGGCTCGTACAAACGACCGCCAATTAAATTAGCGTACTCATTAGATTTAAAATCAGATAAACGAACAATTACTTTCTTGCCGTAGAAAGCGGCAGCTAAGGTAGAGATACCCTCAACCAATTTTTCAACATAAAAATCGACAGGACTTTTATAGCCAGAGATTCGACGTTCAACGGTGAACTTCACTTCCTCTGGCAGCGTATCAAAATTTAACAGTGCCTTAGGGTGAACACCAATCATGCGATTAATAATAAACTCTAAGCGCGCGAGGCCAACACCGGCATTTGGCAAAGACTGAAAGTCAAACGCACGATCGGGATTTCCCACATTCATCATGACATTGAAGGGTAAGTCTGGCATCGATTCGACACTGTTCGTTTTAATATCAAACGACAGCCCACCCTCATAGACAAAACCCGTATCCCCTTCAGCACACGATACAGTTACTTCCTGACCGTCTTTTAATACTCGCGTTGCATCTTCGCAACCAACAATTGCAGGAATACCTAATTCACGTGCAATGATAGCCGCATGACAAGTACGACCACCACGATTGGTGACAATCGCCGCAGAACGTTTCATCACGGGCTCCCAATCTGGGTCCGTCATATCCGCAACCAGAATATCTCCTGGCTGAACCTGATCCATATCATCGATGCTTTTTACAACGCGCACACAGCCTTTGCCAATACGATGACCAACACTGCGACCTTCAACCAAGACGTTTCCTGTTTCTTTTAACAGGTAGCGCTCCATTACATTTTTGTTAGCACGACTTTTTACTGTTTCTGGACGTGCCTGAACGATGTATATTTTTCCATCGTCAGCATCTTTAGCCCATTCGATGTCCATTGGACGCTTATAATGTTTTTCAATAATCATCGCCTGCTTAGCCAGCTCAGTGACTTCTGCATCGTTGATCGAAAATAATCGACGCAACTCACGGTCAACTCGTTTAGTGACAACAGACTTGCCCGCAACCGCTTCTTCTCCGTATACCATCTTCAAAGCTTTTGCTCCAAGATTTCTACGTAAAATAGCCGGACGACCTTGAGCTAAGGTTTCTTTATGAACGTAAAACTCATCAGGGTTTACAGCCCCTTGTACAATCGTCTCGCCTAAGCCGTAAGAAGAGGTAATAAAAACAACATCTTCAAATCCCGACTCAGTATCCATAGTGAACATAACGCCTGAGGAAGCATCTTCACTACGAACCATGCGCTGAATACCCGCCGATAGTGCTACTTTTTTGTGATCAAAGCCATTGTGGTCACGATAAGCAATTGCACGATCGTTGAATAATGATGCAAAAACATCTTTCATAGCATCAAAAACGGCATCGATGCCCACAATATTCAAATGCGTTTCTTGCTGACCAGCAAAAGAGGCATCGGGTAAATCTTCAGCGGTTGCAGATGAACGCACTGCCACAGCAAGCTGTTCATTCCCCTGCTGAAGCTCTTTAAAAAATGCTGCCACATCTGCTTTTAAATCTTCTGGAAAAGGCGCGGCCAAAATCCACTGGCGTATGTCACTGCCTGCTGCTGATAAAGCATTAACATCTTCAACATCGAGTCCAGATAGGCGCTGATCAATTTTCTCAGCCAAACCTTGATAGGATAAAAATTTAACGTACGCCTCTGCTGTCGTTGCAAAGCCATTCGGCACCGATACCTGCAAAGCAGACAAATTACTAATCATCTCGCCAAGAGATGCGTTCTTTCCTCCGACTTTATCTACATCGTTGATCGAAACTTGATCAAACCAAAGCGTATTCTGCGTCAAAGCTCTTCTCCTCGGATAAATACTGACATATATTAGCTGTTTACTAATATAATCGTGCAATCTACATTTTACCACCAAGTAGGACTTATGAAACGTTACGCTTTTTTTATTTCTGATGGCACTGGCATAACTGCTGAAACTTTAGGCAATAGTTTACTCTCACAATTTGAAAACATTCAATTTGAACGCGTCACCCTACCTTATATTGATAGTGAAGATAAAGCCTTAGCGGCGGTGGCCGAGATCAATAAAGCTCAGCTAGAGTCTGGTCAAACCGCAATCATCTTCGATACCGTGGTTGATAAAAACATTCGGAAAGTTATCGATGGCGCACATGCTTTTAAAGTTGATATTTTCTCAACATTTCTTTCGCCACTAGAAAGTGAACTGGGCGAAAAATCATCTTACACTGTCGGAAAATCTCATCAGAGCGCATTAAGCGATAGCTATGTTGCACGAATTGCGGCGATTAATTACGCTCTTGATAACGACGATGGTGCGCGCACGCGCTACTACGACGAAGCAGATGTTATTTTGGTTGGCGTATCGCGCAGCGGTAAAACACCCAGCTGCTTATATATGGCCATGCAATTTGGCATTAAAGCGGCGAATTACCCACTCACGGAAGATGATATGGAAGAGCTCACTCTTCCTGCTTGCCTGAGCGATAAAAAAGATAAGTTGTTTGGTTTGACGATTGACCCAGACCGTTTATCGGCTATTCGTAATGAACGCCGCGCTAATAGTCGCTACGCTTCGCTTAAGCAGTGTTACCACGAAGTAGATGAAGTCGAGCATTTATTTGAAAGCAATAACATCCCCTACCTCAGCACAACCGACGCTTCTGTAGAAGAAATCTGCACCCGCATAATCGCAGCGGCAAAGTTACAGCGTCGTTTCAATTAAGCCTAATAACAGCCTAAATAATCGTTAATTAAGCCCGCGACAACTTTAGGCCTCACATATACCAAACTATGATCAGCATTGGCAAGCGACTCTATGTGCCAATGCTTTTTTTGGGTCATACTTTGACTTTGACCTTGATTCTTATTTTGACTTTCAAGCTGGCGCTGTATTTTTTGCTGCGCGAGTAATAAACCAGGAGGCGACAGACCTCCTACTATTCCCAACCCCTTAGGAATGCTCGCAATCAATTGTTGCAGTTTAAAATCATCTAAATGATCTGCATATTCAGACACAGCCGCCAATGCATGAGCAAAGCCTAATGGCCGTAACTGCAGACGCTGAATGGCCAATTTATCAATCTGCGCACTGCGTTTACGGTTAGGTGAAACCAAATCAAGAAAGTCGATAAAATGCTGGTCGTTATCCGGTTCCGATTTAATACTGGCTGACAATGGCACAAATGACTGACGAAAACTCAGCGCCGACTGCAGTGATTGATCACTAAAAAGCGCAGGTTCTATTAAGCATAAAGAATGAATAAGAGTATCCGGGGTGGATTGCAGGCTGAGCTCTCGAGCGGCTTGGGCATTTAATTCCAACGCGACCAACCCACCTAACGAGTAACCGACTAGATCAAAGGCATGCCATTGATGATGGCGAAGAACGCCAAATAGTGAATGGCAAATATCTTCTATCGAAAAACTTAATTGATCTGATATTTCAAAAAAACTTTCACCCATTCCCAGTAAATCAGGAACCAATATCTCATCCCAATGTTTGAGATAATTAACAATAAAAGTCCAGGTTAACTCCCCCGCAACACCTGCCCCGTGAAGCAGCACAATACGACGTGGGGATGCTTTATTCGCAGGGACTTCTCGACGAAAAAGAGTGTAGGCAACTTGAGTTTCAGCAAAATTAAATAGTTGTCGCTGCTTAATCAATGAATTGATCTCGCATCACTGACAGGCGGTAATTACTTAAAGCTTCTATTTTTTCTGGTATTTTGTTTTGCGAACTACTTGGCTTCAATTTACTTGGCTTCAATTTACTTGCTTTCAAATTATTTTTTTCAACATCACGCTGTTTCAAAGACAGCGATTGAGGCCGTACAAAAACATCGGCATCAGAAATTTCTAACATTATTTTTTTGTAAGCGACGTCTTTCCATGTTTGCTCAATAAAAAGTCCCTTAAGTTTAGAGGCTAAATAAAGAGGTTGAAAAGCCTCATCAAGCGCAATAACTTCAAAAGAACTATCACGGGGTAACTTATAGCCTTTCAGTAAAATGATTTCTTTATCGGCCAATTCAGGCAACGAAAAGTAGCCAGCAGAGACACTGCCTGATTGAGTTTGAAAAGGATATAGCGTGTCATCAACTTGATAGCTCGCTGAGCCATTAAACGATACTGCTGCCGTAAAGGCTGCCGCATAGCGCTCACAACACTGCCCCTGTTTAATATGTTTGGGTAAACGGAATGGCGGAGCAAAAACAGCGTCATAAACGACCTCTTCCGCCACAAACTCAACCATGACATCAGGCTTAGCTTCACTACGTACAACACCTTCGGCATCGATCCAGGTAAAGAAAGGCTTTTTTTCTGCTATACGATCGTCCATTTTTTTTTGGTGATTTTCTTCAGAAGGAAAGTCATCTAAATTAAAATCTGGCGCATTAGTGGGCGTATTGGTATCGAGTTTTTCTTGAGGGATTTTAGCACTTTTACGGTCGACATTTTTTTTAGACGTGATCAAACTATTGTGCATTACACCTTGGGCGTCAACCCAAGTGTAATAGCGCGGCTCAGAATCAGCCTCCTCTGCCACAGCGGGATTCACTGATAGCAGAGTACATATAAGAACTAAAAGTAATGAAACGCTTTTAATTAGAACTTGGTTCGATAGGTTATACCCACAGCCCCAATCGTTAACTTGGTTCTGACATCCAAACTTGGATAAGGGTTGGTTACCGTACATGTCAAACAGTTCCTGTTAAGCGAATTACTTGAATTGGAATAAGGTCCAACATCATTTTCTTCTTGCGGATCAGCATAAATTGTCTCTTTTGACTGCATAAAGGCAATTGAGAAATCGACCACACTGTCTTTATCCCAAATATACCCCATACCTAAAGAATACAGCTCAGCAAAACCTAGCGGCGCCTGAACACTCATAGCATCATCTGGAATCGACGTTGCACGAGGTTCATAACCCGCACGTAACTGTACTCGTGAATTCATATCATACGCAAAACCGAACGCTGGGCTCCAGACACTCTTAAAACCAAGCGGTTG
>Ga0209305_1002001_pt1 | contig 12442 bp, 10 predicted proteins | sample COGITO_mtgs_1103_FD_184792 | JGI IMG/M metagenome (GOLD analysis project Ga0209305, IMG submission 184792) | Pelagic marine microbial communities from North Sea - COGITO_mtgs_110321 (SPAdes) (version 2) | ecosystem: Environmental > Aquatic > Marine > Epipelagic ...
CACGCTGTCTACTGAAAATCCTCGTGTCGGTGGTTCGATTCCGCCCCTGGGCACCATACATAAAAAAGCCCAGCACAAACTGGGCTTTTTTATGTATGGCGTTTAGTGACCAGATGAGAATCATCAACCTAGTTCGAAAGCTCCGATAACAGCGCAGACGGCGGAACGCCGTCCGAAGGGTGAGAATTTTGATTTAATCAAAATTCGAATCACTAATTGCGCCAGCAATTTGCTACGAGCGCAAAGCGCGAAGCCCGCAGGGGACAAAAAGGCTTAAGCCTTTTTGGATTATTCCGCCCCGAGCGGCCATCTCATAACTAGAAAATAAATCTGTCCCTATTATTTTTATTTTCAACGTTTTTAAAGACTTATCAGCCTTTCAAGATAGGGTGCGATTGATAGGGTAATAACTACCCCCATCATCCAGTACAGAATTTTGAAGTTCGCATCTTGCTCTACGAATCTGGTATCGAAATAAGCTTTTTGCTCAGCAAAACGAGCTGCTAGATAGTCTTTGGTAACCAACTCTTCCAGATTCACATTAAAAGCCTCGATTAACACTTCAGCTTGAGCTTCGGCCTGCTCAGAAGGCACGCCCACCTGCTCCAGCCGCCGCACAAACTTTAAAGTATCGAACGTAAAACGTGGTCTTTCCCCTTTACCTACTTATCCTGTTAAACTCAAAAATCTATAGTCCAGAATACCTAATTAATATCGAGCAAGAGAACAATGACAAAAATGCTCAAAAACGTAGCTTCCTGCTTACTATTCTGTGGTTTAGCACCCTCTGCACTGGTTTTAGCAGCCACGCCAGATAAGATTGAATTCAATCAACATATCCGCCCTATTCTTTCCGATAATTGCTTTCAGTGCCATGGCCCCGATGCCGAAACCCGTGAAGCCGATCTTCGCCTGGATACCGCTGCCGGTATTATCGCCGATCTCGGTGGCTATCAAGCGGTTGTGCCAGGTGATCCTGATAAGAGCGAGCTATACCTGCGCATTATTCATAATGATGCCGAAGAACGTATGCCCTTGGCGGAGTCGAACAAGTCATTAAGCACAGCCGAGATCGACTTATTAAGACAGTGGATTGCCGAAGGCGCCGAATGGCAGCAACACTGGTCTTTCGAGCCAATTAAAAAGCGCGCCGCCCCCAGCATTGTAATTTCGGGCTGGACGCAGAATGCTATCGACGCTTTTATAGCGAGAAAGCTCGCCGAAGCAGATCTAGAACCATCGCCACAGGCTGACAAACGCACTATGGCGCGACGCCTCGCTCTCGATTTAACCGGCTTACCGCCCACTCTTGCGACAGTAGAAGCCTTTGTTGCAGATACTTCCGAACAAGCCTACGAAAACTTAGTAGATCAATTGCTGGCGACGCAAGACTTCGGTGAGCACCGAGCGCATTATTGGCTAGATGCGGCCCGCTATGCCGATACTCACGGACTTCATCTGGATAACTATCGCTCGATTTGGCCGTACAGAGATTGGGTTGTCGATGCTTTTAACAGCAATATGCCCTTTGATCAATTTACCGTCGAACAGTTAGCCGGTGACCTGTTAGAGAACCCGACAACAGAACAATTGGTTGCCACCGGCTTTAATCGCTCCAATGCAACCACCAGCGAAGGCGGAGCGATAGACGAAGAGTATTTGGCAATTTATGCGGGCGATCGTACCGAAACAACATCCACAGTGTGGATGGGACTCACCCTCGGTTGCGCCCGCTGTCATGATCACAAGTTCGATCCCTTAAAACAGAGCGAGTTTTATCAGTTCGCCGCCTTTTTCCGCAATACCACTCAACCGGCGATGGATGGTAATCGTAGCGATTCACCACCCTATCTCTTGGTGCCTGCTAAGCAAGACGCTCAACGCAAAGCTGAGATTCAGACTGAGCTCGCAACACTGCGGGCAAGATTCGAGGCTCAACGAACAGAAGCTAGCCAGCAATTTGAGGATTGGTCGGCGACCGATGGCCTTATCGATCCGGCCATACCGGTGGCAACTAGCGTCTTAGAGTTTAGTGCCACACTAAGCGAAGGCAATGGTGTAAAGCTTACCGGCGAAAGTGTATCGGGCACCTGGCGCGGCCTCATCGAAGGTGATCATCAGTGGTCAGACGACACAGAAGGTGCCTCCTTAGCCATTACTAATGACACGCGCATCGAGCTGCCAGAAATTGCCGACTTCAATTTAAATGATCGCTTTTCTGTCAGCTTCTGGATGCGTCTCCCCGCCGAAACTCGCGCCGTTAATCCAATCATCGGCAGGTTCGATAACACTAATGCTGATATCGGTTGGAAGGTGTCGACCACTGGAGCCGGCAGCGTGCTGTTCAATCTTCGCGGCGATGCGGATACGTCCTTCTATGCTTACACGAAGCAGCCACTCAAGCGAGAAAGCTGGCAACATGTCAGCCTGATCTACAATGGTTCGGGAGCACCTGGCGGACTTGCAACCTATATCAATGGCGAATTGGTGGAGATGACTTCTATCTCGGCTGGCTTCGGCGTTTCGGATTTTAATGCTGCTGAAGCTGTACCACGGGGCTTGGTCATAGGTGGGCAGAATGCTGCCGATGTGGAACGCGCACGCGTCGAACAAGAACAAGCCGACCAACAATCTAACGATGCCTCGGCGGAAGAATCTAGCGCCGATGAAATTGCCCCCATAGCGGATGCAAAATATCTCGCACTCAGGGATATTCGCATTTTCAATAACATCATCACTAATGAAGACATCCGTCAGCTCTATCGCGCTCCGCAACTACGAAAAGCTGAAACTGCTAGCAGCAATTTACGCGAGGACTATTATTTCAGTCAAATTGCCGAGGCGGGGGTCGACATACTGTCGCAATCGAGAAAGCTGCGCGGCGAATTGGCAATTATCGATCGACGCTCGACCATCACCCTCATCATGGAAGAAAAAGCAGACTCCATAGCCGAAGCCTATATCCTTAATCGCGGTGAGTACGACCAACCTGGTGAGAAGGTAGCGGCCGGGGTTCCTTCAGTATTTTCTAGCTTGCCGACAGAGCAGATAGCCGACCGCTTGGCCTTGGCAAACTGGCTAGTCGATCCAGCTCACCCTTTAACAGCACGGGTTACGGTAAATCGTTTTTGGCAGGAATTATTCGGCACCGGACTGGTTGAGACAGCGGAAGATTTTGGCTCCCAGGGCTCACCTCCCAGTCATCCAGAGTTGCTGGACTGGTTAGCCACCGAGTTCATCGAGAGCGATTGGGATATCAAACAACTTTTTAAACTCATGGTAATGTCTGCAACCTATAGGCAGGAGTCCATCGTTTCCGAACAGCTTAGGGAAGTTGACCCGAATAATCGTCTGCTGGCCCGTGGCCCTCGCTATCGTTTGGATGCCGAAGTTATTCGAGATCAAGCCTTACAGCTCAGCGGATTATTGGTCAACAGAGTTGGCGGCCCTCCGGTTAAGCCTTATCAGCCAGATGGTATTTGGCGGGCGGTCGGCTATTCCACCAGCAACACCGTGCAATTCTCTCAGGACCACGGTGAAGATCTTTATCGCAAGAGTCTCTACACCTTTCAGAAGCGTACCGCAGCGCCGCCATCCATGGCAGTATTCGACGCGGCCAGCCGGCAGAGCCATGCCGTACGCCGCAGCATCACCAATACACCCATGCAGGCCTTGGTCTTACTCAACGATCCTCAGTACGTAGAGGCGGCTCGCAATCTTGCGCAAAGGGTATTATTAGCCGAGACCGGCAACCGCTTCGCCTATCTATTAGAAAATACCCTGCTGCGTGAACCTGACCAAGAGATGATCGCGATACTCGAGAATACTTACGCTGATGTGAATGAGAGCTATCGAAACGACCCCGAAGCAGCAGCTGCGCTCTTGCGAGTCGGCGAGTCAGATTGGGATCAACAGCTGGACGAAGCAGAGCTGGCGACGTGGACTATCCTCGCCAGCCAAATCCTCAGCCTGGATGAATTAATCACTAAACACTAACCACTAACCACTAACGCTATAAATTAAACAGCCAGTAAGAATCAAAAATGTTATCTAAACCGACGAAAGACTACGTAAAGCTCGAAACCCGCAGGCAGTTCTTCGGCAAGATGGCGAACGGCCTCGGCGGTGTTGCCTTAGGTATGCTCGGAGGTCTCGGCGCAAACAACGCGTCTGCTCAAAGCGGGCTCTTTGCCGGCCGAGGAGCTCTCGGTGCGCCGCATTTCCCCGCCAAGGCAAAACGGGTCATCTATCTTTTTATGTCGGGCGCGCCATCGCAAATCGACACCTTCGATTACAAACCTTATATGAAAGTCTGGTATGACAAAGACCTACCGGAAGAGATTCGAGCGGGTCAGCGACTGACGACGATGACGTCTGGCCAAACCCGCTTTCCTATAGCACCGAGTATTTACGACTTCCAACAGTATGGCGAATCTGGCGCTTGGGTGAGTGAGCTGCTACCCCATACGGCGAAAATGGTTGATGATCTAGCCTTTGTGCGCTCAACCTGGACCGAAGCCATTAATCATGACCCTGCGATCACCTATATCCAGACCGGTTCCCAGATACCAGGACGACCGAGCCTCGGCTCTTGGCTTAGCTACGGGCTAGGCAGCGATAATGAAAACCTACCCGCCTTCGTCGTCTTGAATTCATCCTGGACCGGAAGAAAAGATGCACAGGCATTATTCTCCCGCCTATGGGGTAGCGGCTTTTTACCGAGCAATCATCAAGGCGTCCCCTTTCAATCAACCGGCGATCCTATTTTGTATCTGAGCGATCCGCCGGGAGTAGACACCGATGTCCGCCGCAGCATGCTCGATGGCTTGGAAGCCTTAAACCAAAAAAGCTTTGAAGAAGTGGGTGATCCGGAAATTCATTCCCGAATCTCTCAATATGAAATGGCATTTCGCATGCAGGCTTCGGTGCCTGATTTAACCGACATTTCCAAAGAGAGCAAATCGACATTAGACCTATACGGTCCCGATGTGCGTAAGCCAGGCACCTTTGCTCGCAATTGCTTAATGGCACGCCGGCTTGCCGAACGCGGCGTACGTTGCACACAGATTTTTCACCGCGGCTGGGACCAGCACGCCAATCTAACCGGCGACCTACCGAACCAGTGCCGCGACATAGATCAGGCATGCTATGGCCTAATCACCGACTTAAAGTCCCGCGGCCTGCTTGAGGACACGCTAGTAGTCTGGGGGGGAGAATTCGGCCGCACCATCTATTGCCAGGGCACGCTGACTCGAGATAACTATGGCCGCGACCACCACCCACGCTGCTTCACTACTTGGATGGCGGGAGCAGGAATAAAAGGCGGCACAGTCTATGGCGAGACCGATGACTTCTCCTACAATATCGTCAAAGACCCAGTTCATATTCGCGATTTAAATGCGACGATACTTCAACAGATGGGTATCGATCACAATAAATTTTCAGTTGATTTTCGTGGACTGAACCAACGACTCACAGGTGTCGAAGAAGCCCGTGTAATAAAAGGCATTTTGGCCTAGCCGGAATCCACCCATGCCGTCATCGAATGTCCACAACAGTTTTAAGAATTTACCTACTCGGCATCGAGCGTTTGTCTTTGCCGCCATGGCAGTCATTGCCTTTCTTTGTCTACTACCTTTAACTGCAGAACTTGATGGTGAGGAAGGACCCGCATTACTAGCTTTCTTTGGTCGCTTCCATATCGTAGTTTTGCACCTCCCCATAGCTTGGCTGTTACTAGTCCCCTTGCTGGAAATAGTGGCCTGGAAGTGGAAGTTAGATAATATCCGAGCAGTTGCCGGCATTGTCTTGCTGTTAGCGGCCCTTTCGGCTGTAGTAGCGGCCACCCTGGGATTTAGCTTGGCCGTCGCCGACGCCTATGCTGGTTCAACCGTTACTGCTCATATGTGGTTTGGCATCGCCACCGCCTGCTTCGCCATCATCGCTCTATTGGCGAGAGAGTTGCGAGAATCAGGCCCTACCCCATTACTAGCAAAACAAGCTTACCCGGTGATGCTTGCCGCCTCTTTAGTCACTGTAACTCTAGGCGGGCATCTAGGCGGCAGCTTGGTGCAAGGAGAGGGATATCTTACTGCCAGACTACCAGACAGCATCAAACAGGCTTTGAATATTCCCACCCAGGAAGCGTTAGCCATCGACTACGATGCGGAGATCTATGCAGCAATCATAGAACCGATCCTAAAAGAAAGTTGCCATAGCTGTCATAACGACCAGAAGTACAAGGGTAAGTTTAGCATGAGCTCTTATGCGAGCCTATTACAAGGCGGTAAAAGTGATGAAGCGGCGATCGAGCCGGGAGACCATGAACGCAGCGGCATTTACCGCCGCGTTGTGCTGGACAACAGCGATGACGACATAATGCCCCCTGCGGAGAACACGCCCCTGGCTGAATCTGAAATAGCCTTGCTCGCTTGGTGGATCGATCTGGGCACACCCACTGATCGCGCAATAAACGATTTAGAGACGGAAGAATTTCCCCAGCAAATCGCCAATATTGTCGATGATCTAATGGATCTTTCCAGCGACTTGTCGCCGACAGGCGTCGCTTACGACCCAGAGGCTATTGCAGCTTACGCCGAGTCTTTAAAGTCCGATTTCGGCCTGGATGTATATCCCTTATCGCAGAACCCTAGTGACGGTTTACGCGTCGAAAGCTTGAATATTACGCGGCCGTTCGATGGCGAAATATTGCAGGCGCTTATGCCGATTTCTGCCTATATTCGTAGCTTGGATATAGGCGAGGCGCAATTCGAAGCCGGAGATTTTGCGGCCATCGCCGACTTTACTTACCTCGACCGCTTAGTGCTAGATAATGCCAGCCTCGCCGTTGGGGAACTCAAGTTCTTGACCGAATTAGAGCTACGCTCACTGAATCTTTATTCTACTCCCCTCGATGATGAGGCGACCGAGCACCTCGCCCAGATTCGATCCCTGCGTAATCTTTATATCGGTGAAACAGGGATCTCAGCACACAAGATCGAAAGCTTAGCGAGCGCCCTGCCCCGCTGCCAGATACTATTGTCGATATAGCGAGTCTCGATAAAATGAGGAATCCTGCAAAATGAGTATTGAAAAGATCGGGATACACCCCGTGCTATCGCATAATTCAAGAAGAACATTAGCTTGTTTTTCTTTGCTTGTGGTTTTGCTGCTGCCCAGTGCTGCAAGTTATTCTGCAGAAACTGCTTCGCCGTTTGCGATTCCAGCAACAAACGAAGGCTTACCCGGAGCAGGACCGATTCGTCGCTACGAGTGGTTTCAAAACCTCTGGGAAAGCCGTCGCTCGACTTGGGCGGAATCAGTCACCGAGGACCAGGGCGCGGTCGTGTTTCTAGGCGACTCCATAATTCAGGGCTGGGGAGAAGGGTTGCCCGCCGCCTTCCCAGGCATGAAAGTGGCCAATCGCGGCATCAGCGGTGATACTACTCGAGGGGTATTGATTCGATTAGAAGAAGACGTCTTCGCGCTTAATCCCAGCGGGCTTGTATTATTAATCGGCACCAACGATCTCGAGGAGAACGCAACACCCGATGTTATCGCCGGCAATGTCAAATTAGTTCTCGATGCGCTAACCGCTTTCGACCCCGAACTACCCATCATCTTCTGCGATGTATTTCCCAGCTCTGAGACTATGCGGCGACCCACTGAACAAATACAACAGGTGAACGCGCTCTATCTAGAGTTAGTCCCCGAATACCCGCAATTAGTGAGACTAGACACCTTTACCCTGTTCGACAACGGTGAAGGCGATGCCAAGCCGGAAGAATTCCCAGATCTGTTGCACCCTAACGAACTGGGATATGCTAAATGGGAAGAGGCGTTGCGCTCGCCGATGCAGAGTGTTGGCTTTCTTCCCTAAAGCAAAGGGATCAATCAATAAAACCGGATTCAAAAAATGCAAAAAAATTAAGCAAGCGAAGTAGAGAAGACATCGTGAGAATTTTGTTAGTAGAAGATTCGCTTCCTTTAATGAAATTGTTCAGCAGAATGTTAACTGATGAGAAAATTGATTTAGATACGGCAGAAAATGGCGTATTGGCGCTCGAGAAAATTAACCAAAATAATGCCTTTGATTTGGTTATAAGCGACGTTATGATGCCTGGCGGTATTAGTGGGATAGACCTGTTAAGAAAAGCACGTGAAATTAGGAAGGATTTGAAATTCGTTCTTATAACAGGTTACTCATTAGAAGAAATAGATGAAAACCTTGCCCCGGTGTTACTTAAGCCCTTCAGTAAAAAAACATTTCTTTCGACGATTGAAAACGCATTATCTGAGGCCTAGGGGTCAAAACCCCGAACTGCAACAGGAAATAGAACCGAGGCTGCGGGTCTCTATTTCGCAAACTAACGCGATAGAAAAAATGGTAGCTAAAAACCAGAGTAAAAATACAGCACTGTGATTCACCTAGGCCCTTTTTATTTTCATTTTTATCCGCACGCTGTTTTTGTTGCATTGTTATCCCATTCTGTGGTGTTCTACCAGCTGTATCTACAAACGGTCATTCCAAAGGCTCTTTTGATATGAACTTGATTCACCCATTAAAGACAGGCCTTACGGTACTTCTCGTTTTAGCCGCTCACTTGCACGAAACAAAAATTGCAGCAGCATCTGAGGAGTCCCCTAAGAATGAGGCATATGCAGCTATAGCCATTCCCGACCCTTACGCGGCCAAAGTTGCCAGAAACATATTGATGCAAGGTGGCAATGCGATTGACGCAGCGATCGCAACTGGTTTTGCTTTGGCAGTTACATATATTGACGCCGGAAATATAGGCGGCGGGGGTTTTATGCTTACCTATATGGGCGGGGAATCAAACTTTCTCGATTATAGAGAGAAAGCAGCCCTTGCAGCTCATCGAGATATGTACCTAGATAACCAGGGCGAAGTCATCGAGAACGCCACGCTGATTGGCGCGCAAGCCGCTGCCGTGCCAGGAACGATCGCTGGTTTCTGGGAGGCACACCAGCGTCACGGCTCCATGCCGTGGCAGGAGCTTGTTCGTCCGGCAATAGTGCTCGCACGAGATGGCTTTATACCGGCGCCGGTATTAGTAGAAGAAATACATGCCAATCTAGACTGGTTTGGCGACAAGACAAACTTCAATGACTATTTTGCTGACATCAGCGCCTACGAACTGTTTAAACAGCCTGAGCTGGCGACCACGTTAGAACGCATAGCGAAACAGGGGGCCGATGATTTCTACCGCGGAGAAACCGCGCGCCTTATCGTTGAACAAATGAAAAAAAGCAACGGTCTCATCACTGAGCAAGACCTAGACAGCTATGAGGCAATTTGGCGCAAGCCAGTGCAAGCAAATTGGCGCGGTTACCAAGTTTTGTCTTCACCACCACCGAGCTCGGGCGGCTTTGGTGTTGTTCAGCTACTTAAAATGAAGGACTACTTGGCACCACATTTTGAGGGCGTGGCCCACAATTCTCATCAATATGTTCACTTGGTTGCAGAAATGGAAAAACGCGTATTCGCCGACCGTGGCGAATACATGGGAGACCCAGACCATGTCGAGGTTGATATCAATACGTTAATTTCTGATGAGTATATTGCTCGCCGAGCACAGGAAATTAATACTCGAGCCATATCAAGTCTTGAAGGGGCAACCCCAGGCCTCACTTCACCTAACACCACTCATTACTCCATCATCGATCAATGGGGTAATGCCGTTTCCAACACTTATACTATTAACTGGGCTTTCGGCAGTGGCGTAGTCATTGAAGATGCGGGTTTTCTGTTAAACAACGAGATGGATGATTTCAGCGCCAAGCCGGGTTCGCCTAATGTCTATGGAGTAATAGGAAACTATGCCAACGAGATACAGCCTGGCAAACGCCCGCTGTCTTCAATGTCGCCCACTATTTTGCTTGAGAATGATAAGGTGATGATGGTACTTGGTACTCCAGGTGGCTCGACTATCTTTACTTCTGTTTTTCAAACCATCGTCAACATTATCGACTTCGATATGACCCCGCTGGAGGCTGTGAGCGCAACCCGGTTTCACCACCAGTTGCTCCCACCAGACTTGATTACTATGAGCATCTCCATTCCGCTGCCCGATGAAACTATCGCCGCATTAGAAGAACGAGGATATCGGGTGGAACCACATGACTGGGAGTTTGGTGATGTCCAGGTAATTTGGCGTGATAACGACGAGTTACAGCCCGCCGCTGATCCACGTGATAGAGGTGTTGGCGAATTGTTCTTAGCTCCGAGAACGCAGCAATGAGCGTTGCAAACAAATCTCGGTCTTGCGAATGATCTGCAGGAAAAGAGGCAGAGTACATATACAGTAGTTCTCGCTACTCCTACTCGAAATTTTTAGCACACTCCTTAACACACCCTGGTTTAGTTCTTGTAACTTATTGGTTCAAATAAAGAGGGTTCGACCAATTGCGCAGCAATTAGCAACGAGCGCATAGCGAGAACCCCGCAGGGGACAAATAGCCCTAAGGCTATTTGGATTCTTCCGTCCCGAGTAGCCATCTCCAACCCAAACAACTGCACTAGCTTTAACGGGGCTTTTTTATGTAAGGAGTTTAGCGGCTGTTCACTAAAAATCCTCATGATTCAGAATAAAACCTGTGCCGATTGTAAATATTACTAGGATTCGCGATCATGTTCTGACAGTTTTTGGAGTCAACTTGTTAGTGGTGCACGAATACCTAATCGAACCCAAGCCAGAAGAAGTGAGTTAAATGAGAGTTTTACCGGCACTAATCATAATAATTTTTCTAATGGGCTGCGACTCTGATGTCAAGGTTATAGCACCTGGAGAAACAAGCGAAAGCCAAGCCAGAACAATTGACCAAGATAAAACTGAGATAGATCCTTCAGAGACTGATAGTTTCAGGATAAGCAATAAAGAAATCAGAGATGAGATGCTCGAATTTTTTGAAAAGGGTGATATTTGGTACTCTATCAGCGATGATAATTTAATTACCATTTTTTTAAGCGATGGCGACAAGGTCGACGAGATTTACACTGATGTGAGGCTCACGTACATAAGAAGAAATTGATCAAGGCAAAAGCCATTGCTAAATGGCCCTACATATTACGCTCCGGTTTACTGTTCTAACTCGCTGGTTCATATAACTAATCAGACACCCGCTCTTCAGAAAATCCTTGCGCCAGTGTTTCGACTGTAAAGCGGCAGTTAGCAACCCGTGAAGTCCGCAGGGGACAATCAGCCCTAAGCCTGTTTGGATTCTTCCCTCCGGACACATTCCACGGCCTCAAGTTGATAAGTTGTCAGTGTCCCCTGTAGTTCCTATTATACTGTATATTTACTCTGACCCCATTTATTCAACACTCTCGCCTGGTAACACCCATCGATGCCTAGAGCCGATTGCCCCCGCTGTGCCTATCCCCAGCAGTCCTGCATCTGCAGCGCGATCAATGAGACAAGCTATCATACCCAAATCGTTGTCTTACAGCACCCCTCCGAGGTCAAGCATGCCAAAAATACAGCGCGGCTAATTTCACTGGTGGCACCCAAAACAGAAACCGTAGTGGGAGAAAACCCCGAGGACTTTAGGGCAGTGCGCAGCAGGCTACTTTCAAATCCAAATTCAGTCATTCTGTTCCCCACTGCCACAAGCATAGCCCTTGACCGGGGCATGGAAGCCATGCCGATAGATACTTTGGTCATTATAGATGGCACCTGGCGTAAGGCCAAAAAAATCTGGCTTTCGAATCCCTGGCTCCATGGGATGCGGGTCTGCCACCTCAATAGTCCGATCAGCAGCAAGTATCACATCCGCAGCAGCAGGCAGCCCGATGGGCTGGCAAGTATTGAGGCAGCTGCCAGTGCGCTCAGTCAGTTGGGAGAAAGGAATACTGGCGCCCTGTTAGATGCGCTAATGGCAATGCAGAAATGCTGGCCTTCGCGTACCTGATAGACACCCTGATATTTGGGGTCAGAGTAAAAATACAGTAGTTTTGAACTAAGAATTGTCGAAATTCATAGCACACTTCTTAGCACACTCTGATTTCGCCGCTATGACCCGTTGATTCAAATAAAGAATCGGTCACGCAGTCTACTGAAAATCCTCGTGTCGGTGGTTCGAAAGCTGCGGGCGCAGCGCAGACGGCGGAACGCCGCCCGTAGGGTGAGAATTTTGATTTAATCAAAATTCGAATCACTAATTGCGCCAGCACAAGCAACGAGCGCAAAGCGCGAAGCCTGCAGGGGACAAACAGGCCAAAGCCTGTTTGGATTATTCCGTCCCGAACAGCCTTCTCCTATCTCACATACAAACTACTGTATATTTACTCTGACCCCATTTAAGAATCACTGCCCCAGCGGCTGCCCAATTAACCTCTTGGGATCAGCGCCCTCCCTGGGCATATACTTATCAATCCAGGGCCCGCCAAACTGTGCAACATAGAGATTGCCCTCGGAATCGA
>Ga0209305_1002002_pt1 | contig 12437 bp, 8 predicted proteins | sample COGITO_mtgs_1103_FD_184792 | JGI IMG/M metagenome (GOLD analysis project Ga0209305, IMG submission 184792) | Pelagic marine microbial communities from North Sea - COGITO_mtgs_110321 (SPAdes) (version 2) | ecosystem: Environmental > Aquatic > Marine > Epipelagic ...
GTGGGCATAGCAACGTCCCGACACTTCTCTTGGGTTCAGTAAGCAGCTACGTCGTGCACCACGCACATTGCCCTGTCGCAGTGATACCTGAGGATCGCAGCGTCGACTCGAGTTCGTAGGGGTTAGGACTCGTCGCGAGCTTCGGCTTCCATGGCCGCGAGGCGGGTGTAATAGTCAGCGATTTCGTTGAGATGAGCCAACGCCAGCTTTCCAGTGGCGACGAGGTCGTCGTTGGTCACGTTCGTATCAGGGTCGCCAGTGCCGTGCTGGAGTTCGGTTGTCATGCCGGTATGAAACTGAGCGAGGTCGAAACCGACGACCTCGAAATCGATGCGAAGAATGTCGGCGACCTTGGCCGCCTCTGCGGCCGAGATCTTTGTGCGTGGCGTCATTTCATCCTCGGGCAGAAGTGCCGGTGTAGGTGGTTGGGGGCTGAATCGTTTGATGAGAGCGTAGACAGCAACGCCAGTGACCAGGACAGCAGTGCCGAGCACCAGCGCCGACGCTTCGAGCGACGGCAACAGCAGGCCGACGGCCGCTAACGCGAGCACTGGGGTAATCGGAATCTTGCCAATCGTGCCCCGAATTCTGAAGGGTCGTCGCCGTTTCGGCTGCCACAAGCGCAACAGAATCACGGTGAGGTTCACGGCGATGAAGACGACATACACCGAGAAGTCGGTGACACTGGCCACTAATGCCAAGTCGCCAAGGATCACAAACACGGCAGCCACTGCGGCCGTTACGACGATTGCTACCCCGGGGGCTTGCCGGCCATTGAGGCGGCCAAATAGTGCGGGCAGGGCTCCCGTGTCAGCCATGCCATATTGGAGCCGGGATGCCGCAGTGACGGCCAACAAGCTGGTGTTTGTTGTGGCGACCATGGCAACCACCGCAACTACCGCTGCGCTGACCGGCCCGATTGCCTCACCAACCACATCGGCCAGCGGCTGTTCTGAAGAGCCAAGTGCTTCTGGACCAAGCACGCTGATAGCACTGATCGCAACACAGATATAAAGCACGGTTGAGAGCCCGAGTGCCACCAGCAGCGCCCGAGGCACGGTGCGCGCTGGGTCGGTGGTTTCTTCAGCCAGCGTGATGACTTCATCGAAGCCCACAAACGCGAAGAACACCAGTGCAGCGGCGGTTACGACACCAGCGGTCGAAGACCCGGCCGTCAGATCGTGGTCGCCCACGTGAGGCATCCCAATGGCGACGATAGCGATCAACCCACCTACTTGGATCAGGCTCAATGTCACCGTAAGTCGAGCCGACTGTTCAATACCTGTAAGTGCAACCGAGGTGACGACAGCGAGGAGTATCCACGCTCCGACGCGCACTGGAATATCAACGAAATAGCGCAGATAACTCGCGAACCCGAGCGCTACTGCAGCAGCGGCAACCACCAGCCCGGCAATCATCACCCACCCAACAACAAACGCCAACCATTGGGGGGCGACCCGACGGGTGTAGTCATACTCGGCGCCAGCGTTTGGGAACATGGAGGCAAGTTCGGAATAACTCGATGCGGTCAAGGCGCTCAAAAGCCCAGCCACGAGAAAGGCGATCCAAACGGCAGATCCGGCCTCGGCGGTAGCAGCCCCCAACAACACATAGATTCCGGCACCGATAATGATCCCCACGCCACTTGCAGTGATCTGACCGAGCCCTAATGTCCGCTTCAAGCCCTGCGCAGTATCCGATGTAACGGGGGGAGTGGCGTTGTCTGCTTCTGCTCTGGGTGGACGCCCGCCGGTCACGACGCGTCCTCGGCAGCATGATGGGCCGTTTGTTTTCCAAACACGGCTACAGCATGCCGGTTCGCGCACCACACAGCTAGGGCCGACAGTCCCTTGTATGGCTCACTCGAAGGTCTGGCCGTGACCCCGCAGGATGCCGCCGTTGGCCGACTGGCATGGCCGATGACGCAGACAGCTAGCTCAGTCAGTGACGTCGACGATGAGGCGCTCAAGGCCACGCAGGTTGATGCGGCCATTGAACTGCTGGTCAACAATGGTGGCGTTTGGGAATCGCTTGATGAATGAGCCAATCGCGACCTGGCCTTCGAGCTTGGCGAGTGACGCGCCAAGGCAATAGTGAATGCCGCTACCGAATGATAAGTGTTGCCCAGCGCCATCTCGAGTTAGGTCGAGTTCGTCGCCGGTTGCGCCCCACTTGGCATCGTCACGGTTTGCTGAGGCCAGCGCCGCCATGACCATGGTGCCGGTCGGAATCGTACGGCCCTGCATCTCAATGTCTTGGGTCGTGATCCGTCGTGACATCTGCACCGGGCTCACGAATCGCAACAGTTCGTCGACGCCGTTCATCGTAAGCTCGGCACTCCGGATCATTTGAGCTTGGTCGGGTCGGCCCAAGAGTTCGGCGATACCCGTGCCGATCAGGTTCACGGTGGTTTCATGGCCAGCAATGAACAGCAGGCCGACCTGATCGCTCAGCTCCTGACTAGACATGCGGTCGCCGTCTTCTTCGGCCTCGATCATGGCGGTGAGCAAGTCATCAGCAGGGTTCTCTCGTTTCCAAGAGATCACGTTTGCGATGTGGGCGTCCATGGCTCGATTGGCGACGACGGCGGCCTTGATCTCGTCTTCGGTGATGATTGGGTCGAGCGTCTTTACGATGTCTTCGGACCAGGAGCGAAGTGCCTGCGTTTCGCCTTCGGGCATACCCAACATCTCGGAGATGACATCGAACGGAAGGGTGAACGCCAGTTCAGAGATGACGTCGGCCTGCCCCTGGGCCAGGATGCGATCGAGGGCCTCATCGACCAGTTCTTGGATACGGGGCCGCAACGCTTCGATAGTGCGAGGGGTGAAGGCCTTGCTGACGAGGCGGCGCAGGCGGGTGTGGTCTGGTGGGTCGATGCCAAGAATTGAGGTGCGCTCCAGTTCCTCGACATCACCATCGACGGCATCAAGAAACGCTGCGAGGCGTTCTTGGTCGAAGTTCGCCAGGTTTTTCTCGTCGACGCTCAGGGCTGGGTCGCGCAACAGTTGAAAACAATCGTCGTAGTCGAACAGCATCCAGGTACCGATGGGGGAGGCATGGACGGGGTCGAGTCGACGCATTTCCTGTAAATGCGGAAACGGATTATCGGTGTAACCCACTTCGAGCGGGTTGAAGATGATCTCGGGACTTACGTCAGCCATAGTCCAACGCTACAGGTCCCCTGCGTTGGTAGCGAGAGCCGCACTGCACAATAAGCGAGAGCCGCACTGCACAATAAGACGGCCGTATAACTCCGTTGGATGGCCGACAGGCTGTGGGCTCAAGTCAACTGGGCTCTATTGCCCAGTCATCCGCCGTCGTTTGGCGTCGGCTTTGGCTTGTTTGCGGGCCTGGGACCGTTCCCATTTTTGCTGTCGACTGCGGCATGCCTTGCGGCAGAACCGATGGTTCGACGTGCGTTGCTCAAAGATGTCACCACAGCGCCAGTACGCGCACCCGACAAGTCGGTCAGGATCGAAGTCTTCTGGTTCGTCGTGGTGGATGAAGTCATCGTCGACAGTCCGTGCCATCGATCACTATCCGACGGACATCAGCTTGAGCCGCATATTTCGCGTGATGAGCTGTGCAGCGATCATGACGAATGAGCATTCGTGAGGGACCCTTTCGGATCCCTCACCCAGATCTCACGACTGGTGGTGAAGTCGGTCAGACTTCGATGAAGATGCACTCGCCGGGGCACTCTTCGGCGGCTTCAATAACCGCTTCGAGTCCACCGTCGGGGATGCGGGCCATGCCCTCGGCCCCAGCGGGGTGAGCGTCGCCGTCGTACAGCTTTTCTTCGCCGAAGTTGCCGCTGCTTTCCTTGACGTAGAACAGGCCGTCGTCCTTGCCGAAGAAGACCTCGTCAGCGATCTCTTCGCAGAGGCCATCGCCGGTGCAGAGATCCTGATCAATCCAAACCTTCATGCATATTTCCTATCGGTCGGTCATGGCCCCTCGTGGGCCTTAGACAACAATACTTAACCAGAGGGGGGAATCGTCTATTCCATTCGGAATTTGGGGCTATGGAGCACACATGTCTGGTGCTGGTTCACCGGCGAAACGCCCGCCAACCCATGCGAGCAGGTCCGGCACGGCGGCGAAGGTGGTCAATATTCCTGCATGACTTTGGCCCTCGTAGACATTACGAACGGTCGGACCTTGGTCTTCGAACGCACACAGTTGGTCCAACAAAGTTGCCGAAGTTTCTACGGGAATCTGTTCGTCTTCGCCCCCGTGGATAATGAGCAATGGCGCCAGGACCGGCAAAAGGTTGGTGTCGTTGACCCTGACTGCGTTGCCCCAGTCGGCGAGCTCAAATGGGTCATCTACGATAGCTACCGCGTCGTAGTCGAATGGGTTGTACACGTTGAAGATGTCTTCGGTGCAGCCGGTCTCGACCACATCGAGTAGGTCGATGGCTTCAGCCGACAAGACGTCGGCCATGTCGAGATCGTCGTTGGCCGCCACCAGGCCAGCAGCTGTCATGACGAGGTAACCCTGGAAGTCGCCGCCAATCAACGCGTCGTTTAGCTCACCAAGCTGCGATGGGGGAGCGCCGGCGACTACCCCGATCATGTTGAGCTCGGGGGCATAGGTCGACTGGAGTTGGCCAGTGAACATGGCAGCGTGGCCGCCTTGGCTATGTCCGAAGACAACCCATTCGTCTGTAACCGGCAGGCCCAGCTCATAGACCGCTCGCACGCTGTCCAGCACGCTGTGTGCTTCGCTGGCGCCAACTACATACGGATGCACACCAGGAGTGCCAAGCCCTTCGTAGTCGGTTGCCACGACCGCATACCCAAAGCCGACCAACGCCTGAGCGAGTTGATCGTTCTCGGCCTCGTTGGAGGGCGCACAGCTGTCGCCAAGACCGGTGGTGCCGTGGGCCCATGCAATCAAAGGCCATCCACCAACGGGAGGTTCGTCATCGGGATACATCACGAAACCAGAGACGGCTATGGGTTCGTCTTGTGCCGAGGTCGAGCGATACAGAATGCGGCTACCAAGCGCGCCGGCAATGTCGAGTTCCTCGATGTCGATGATCGTGCCAGGAGCTGCACCGGCGTCGACAGGCAGCACCAGTTCGAGATCACCCGGAGCGTCGTAGATTTCGACTGCTTGGTCAGCGTCGGATTCGGGCTCTGCTGTGGCTCGTGGGGCAGTCGTTGGCAGGGCTGTGGGTTCGGGTTCCGCAGCTGGTTCCGGCACAACTGAACGTTCCGCATCTGCAGCCACTTCTGGCACTGATGGATCGGGCGCTGCGTTGTCTGAACAAGAGGTGGCGGTGAATATCAGCGCAAGAAAGAAGGGAAGCAACAACCGGAGAAGCGGGGAGCGTCGAAACATGCTCCGACGCTACCTGATCACTTCAAGACAGCCTCGGTCGGTAGCTGTTCCCGGTCGCATCAGTGGCGATTATGGAACGCCGATTATTACCTGCAGGCTTTGCGGCGGGAAATGAGAACAACGATCAAACACGTCGCAGACAACCAAGCACACCTGACAGCCAAACGTGACCGCATCGCTGGAGCTGTGGCCGCCGTACATGCTCGGGTCGACCCGATACCAGCGTTCGTCGACATCAGCAGTCTTCCTTGGCCATAGGTCACGCCCATGACCCGGCAGCCCGCAACCACTGGTTGTCGCCTTTCCTTTGCATGAGCTAGTCACCGTGACAGATTTGTCGGATCTTAGGTGTGAGGCCCCCGCGCACTGAGGTTCAGGACCACGCCTGAGCCTGAGGAGTGACGAGATGCAGTCGGTTATATGCCCGAGGCGGCTGCGCTGACCTCAACCTCGAACTCAAGCAGGGTTGCTCCCATGCTCACAGGTTTGCGGGGGCTCTCCGCCGGCCCGTCCTCGTCGCCTTGTTCGGTTGATGACTGCGCATGACTGGCACGAGCCCCGTCGCCGTCGCGCCACGCTTCGTAGCTGGCCTGGTCGCTCCAACGGGTGTAGACGAACCAACGGGTTTCGGTCTCGCCTGTCGGTCGCAGCAGTTCGAAACCTTCGAAACCTGCAACATCGGCCAAGCTCGTCATCCGAGCTGTGAATCGCTTGACGATTTCGTCGCCAGCTTGTGGTGGAATCTCTAGGGCGTTGATCTTCACGACACTCATGAACCGTGTGTATCAGCTCAATGGAGCGACCGCCGGGTCAGCGCCGGATCTGTCGATGCCGAGAAGGAATACGAATGCAATGGCAGGTAGTGCTGCCAAGGCCAGGTACGACCAGCGAAATGAGATATCGGCCAGGGCGCCCACAACCGTTGGCATGAGTGCCGCCATAAGGGAGAAGAGAATCGTCATAATCGCGAGCGCCTGACTGAACGACCGGCTGTCGAGGCTATCGCGTACGTGGGCGGCGATCAGGGCAGGAATCGACGACGCTCCGGAACTGTAGAGAAGCGCCCCGGCAATGGTGGCGACCTGGCCGCCAGCAACGACACACAGGTTGGCGACCACAAGAAGTAGCAGCGTCGTGCGAAGAACGGTCAGGCGCCCGATTCGATCCGAGATCGCACCGGCAAACGGCGCGGCAACCATGCCAGCGATGCCCATCGCTGAGAATACGATGGGGCTGTTCGATTCTGCGACGTTGCCGTGCTCCTCGAGTGCGGCAACGATGAAGGTGGCAAAGCCTGCTGACATACCACCAAACATGGCATAAGCCATGGTGACCTGACGCCACCTGGGAATCTGTTTGATGATGCTGAAATCGACGCCACGGGCCACAATTCTCTCGGTCGGTGCAAACTTGGCGATCGTGAACATGGCCACCAACACCAACGCAGCAAACCCCAGCGCAAGCCACCAGATCGGGCGCCATAGTCGCTCGTCGTCTGCAGCACGCCGCCACGTGCTCGTGCCAATGCCGAATGCGATATTGGAGATGCCAATTGTCGAGGTGAGCGCGCCAATGACCAGCCCGCGGCGAGCTGGACTGACGTACTCGGTCGCTAGCACCGGTGCCGTCATCCAGATCCCGGCGCCAGCACCGCCGACGAGAGCGACCCCGATGGTGAGCGAAAGCAGCCCTTGTGCGGTCGATGTGATGATGAGCCCGACAACGCTGGTCACGACGGCGACCCGCATGATGGTGATTGGCTCGAGGCGAGGAGAGAGGAAAACCACACCAAGGACACCCGCTACATATAGGACGAAGATGCCCGAGCTTGGGTAACCGGCTTGTGCATTCGTCAATCCGAACTCGTCGCGGATGCCGGTCAGAAGCAAGCCATAGAGCGACCTGCCAATGGAGTGCGAAATCACTGGGGTCATGCAGATGAGAGCCGTGATTGCAAGAGACCGCCGAGAACTTAGAGATGCAACCACGTTGGCGGTCTAGCTGGCCGAAGGCAGAGGTTCAAAATTGGGCGTATTTGACCAGCCAACTGGTCGGCTACAGGTAGGGATTTTTCCACCGGCCCCGGCCGACGCACAGTCGGTGGCCGATGCTCAAACCACGGCCTTTACGATGCGCAGGGCTTGAAGCTGGGTGTAGCGAAGCAGGATTGTCGTCACCGCTTTTGCTTCGACCTTGCCTTCTTCTCTGCCTGAGCTTGCTCTCGCGAAGAAAGCCGGCGCGGCGGCGCTGGGGCCGCCGCGGGTGCCGGGTCTGTCGTCAGCTTCTTGAACGCTCGGAACGCACCAAAACCGAGTGCGGCCAACCCGAAGATCCACCCAATGAGTGGTGTTCGCGATCCTGGATTCGGAAACTCGACGCACATCGGGTCAGGGGCGCATAACTGTGCCATCTGCCTTTCGGCTCGGGCCAGCCTCGACTGTGCGGTTGGTTCCAATGCGCTGGCGCTCTCGACAAAGCCGCGACTGTTTTCAATTTGGTTCTGAACGGCAACCAGCGTTTCCTGCGATCGGGCTTGTTCAAGCTCTGCGGTTGCCTTGGCCAGCGCAACACCGACAACGGCGTAACCGTCATCGAGCGTGCATGCATCGATGTCGCTGCAGTCGTCGGTCCCTAGCGCCTGGACCCCGTCGATCGTCAGCACGATCGGGTACTCGACGCCTATCTGGTCATCCGTCGCAAGCGACACCTTAAGGAACCATGCGTTCGTGTGGCCAGCGGGATAGGTGACACCGCTGCCCGACACAACAGCGGCGGGCCCATCGACCGTGGTTAACGTTGGAGCGACCAGGCTGACACTGAGATCGACACCTCGATCGGGAGGCGAGTCCTGAAAGGCGACAGCAAAGTTGTACGGCGTGTTGTTTGTGTAGATGATCGAATACCACGCCGTATCACCAGTGACAATACGGTCCACGTACTGTCCCGGCGGAAGCTCGGGGGCATTGCGGAAGTCGGCGCTACCTACGACGACTGCTTGAGCGCCGGCGATAGGGCTCCACAGACCAACAGCGGTGACGATGGCGATGAGGGCTGTGAGCACACCAAGAGCGGCGAGCCTTGTGGTGCGAGGGCGCAGAGTCATGAAGGTGACGGCTCCTGGTTCGTTGCTACCTGCTCGGTCCAACTTGTGCCGTCCCACCACCGAAACTGATCGCTGAATGCGGGGTCTTTGTACCAACCAGGCGGAACTGACGCAATTGGTGGTGGCTCGGTTGCTGATGGCGCAGGGGGGACAGCTGCGTCGTCGTCCGCCTGGGCACGTGCTTGTACCGTTGGATCAGTTGCAGTTGGGGCTGCGGGTAGCTCTACAGGTGCTGGGCCAGACATGCTCTCTGGTTCGGTGGCGGATTGTGATGCGGGGACCCGCTCCGGAGCGGCTGCAGCCTGTGCGGCCGGCTGCACATCTGGTGCCTGCGCAGCTGCCTCTTCGGCCGCTCGTGCAGCGGCAATCTGCTGGGCAGTTGCTTGGGCCGCTGCATGCTGTTCTGGGGTGAACCTGTCGCCGATCGCTTGGGTAGCGACGGCTGGGGCTGCTGTTCCAGGAGCAGGTGATGTGGGGGCGGCTGTTGGTCCAGCGGTGGCTTGCATTTCAGGTGTTGCTGGTGTTTCGTCGAGCATGTCGACGTTCGTCAGAGCTCCGGCAAGTGATGGTTTCGTCTTGGTTGGTTGGTCCGAGGCAGTCGGCCGTTCGGGACGTTGTTCGGCTAACCCCGCGGTCGCTGCCTCAAGCTCGTCGTTCGAATTGTTGCCGGCGTCGATCAGGGTGGGGATGGCCGCAGGTGCAGGGGTGAGATGCTCGAGCGAGGGTCCCGTACGTTCGCTTGAGCTGCTTTGCATGGCGACAGGTTCCACCGAATCGGTTGCATCGTCAGCGTCTCTTTCCTTCCCTTCGCAGCCGGAGTGCTTGGATGCGTCGTCTGCTCTACCGTCGGTGAGGCCGGCTTCGGTGAGGTCAACGTTGGTCGGTTCAGCGGTGTCTTTGGCGTCCCGCTTCAGCCGTCGGAGCGGGGCGAGGGCCAGAACGGCGCCGGCGAGTACCAACATCATGGGCAAACGGAAGTTGTTAGTCTTTGCCGGAGCAAGCGGAATGAGCTCCTCCAGTTCTTGAGCTCGCTTGTTCGCTACGTCGATTGCTTCTTGTGCGGCTTCGCCCTCGGCCTGAAGGCGGTCACGTTCTGCAATGAGGTCGGGAGGAGCAAGTTCACCTACGTCACCGGTGAGTTCCGCGAGAACAGCGTCAAGCTCAGCGGTGCGTTCGATGATTTCCTGGGGATAGAAGCAGGCCTGAGGGGCTGCGCAACTCGTTGTTCTACCGCCAAATCCTGGTCCCTCAGTCAGGAGTTCGAGCTCATAGGTGCCCTCAGTCGTGGGGCCTTCAGAGTCGAGTGTGACCACGAAGTAGGCCTCGTGGGGGCCGTCTGTGATGCGACAGTCAGTGCACCGAATCGAGGCAGTTGGACGCTCAGGCAACCCAGCATCGAAGTCGCCGTGTTCTCCCTGGAAGAATCGCTGGTCCAGGCTTGGTACATAGATATGCATGTCCAGCGCAATCCCAACTTCTGGCGGAAGCCCAAACACTGTCGCGGTGAAAGTGCCGCCCTCGGGCCCATAACTGGGCATGCGGTACATCCGCACGCTGTTCATATCGATGGTGTCGGTGTACAGCACCTTGACGGTGCCAATGTCATCGAGACGAACGAGGTCAGGAGCACTATCGGGAGAGGTTGTGCCTTGAATCGCTCTTCCGACGAGCCGCTGGGCTTCGCGCGGTGCACTAAGTTGCACGAGAAGTTCCGGAAGGACGTTACGAGCATCTTCAGGCGTCTCGATGGCGGTGTACGTGCCACCTGTGGAATCAGCGATACAACGTAGTTCTATTTCCGCTGCGGTGTCAGCCCGGAAACCCACCGTGATGACCCGATCGACTGCCCCGTCGCCGCTTGTGATCGCCTTTGCTGTCTCACACGGATCTTTTCCGAACGAAGGTCCGGTCGCTGCGTCGCCGTCGAGGTCGGCGTCGAAACATTCGTCGCGGCCGTCGGAAAACAACACAATCGTGCCCGTAGACCCTGCAGGGATATCGGTGCTGGCCTGCTGAAGGGCGAGCCCCATCGGTGTATCGCCAAGGGCGGCGAAGCCTTGGACCTGTGCAATCAGTTGGTCTCGTTGCAACGGTGCAACCGGCGAAACGACCCGAGTGTCGCTGGTGCAGCTTGCTCCGCGGTTCGCTGGGGTCGTTGGTTCGATCTGGTCGCCGTAGGTGCGGAGCCCCACCTGAGCGTCAGGACTCACGTTGGAAAATGCTTCGGTAAACGCTGCCTTGGCGACATCGAGCTTTGTTCGCTCAGCATCGAATTGTTCATTCATCGATCCGGACAGATCGAGGACCAAGATCAACACTTCGTCAGAACTACTGTCCTGAGCGGCAGCCGACGGTACGCCGAACAGCGGGACGAGAGTAAGAAGTGTTCCCAGGCCAGCAACAAGTACAAGTGCCAAGGAGCTACAGCTCGGGTGGAAACGGTGCATTACCGTTCCCGATCGGCAACTGGAGCTCGGCCTTTAGGCCGAGACCACCCAATTCTGGGGATAGTGGCGTTGCAGCGTTCTGCTAACCAGTCGGGTCAGGGTGTTGCGTAGGCGTCAAAAACGTAGGGTTCAAGCGACTCTTGGGCTGCAATCCGCCATTTGTGCCAGTTTCCTCCGCCGTAATAGGCGAGGCTGCCAGCGGGTGCATTTCCTTCGCCGTTGTAATAGGAAATGCAGTCTCGAAGAGGCGCAGTTGCGATGTCGGCCTGAGCGCAATGATCTGCGTAACGTTCTTCGGCAGCGGTCGTGATGTCGACCACGGCATGGTTGTGGTCACGCATTGTTGTCAACATCCAGACGATGTAGTCGCTGTGTTGTTCGATTGCGTCGATGAAGTTGAAGCTTCCGCCGCCGCCTTGGGGCCCGCTCACGATGAACAGGTTGGGGAAGCCGTTGCTGTGTAGCCCAAGGAATGTCTTGCAGCCTTCGGTCTGCCATTTTTCGCTCAGCGTGACACCACCCCGGCCCTTGATCATGTTGAATGTTGATGTGGCCATCCAGTTGAAGCCAGTCGCGTAGATCAAGACATCGACGGGATATTCGGTTCCGTCGTGAACTACCCCTCGTTCGTTGATCTTCTGCACGCCGAGTGGTGCGGTGTCTACGAGGTGGACGTGGGGAAGATTAAAGGACGGCAGGTATTCGTCGTGAAAGGTCGGCCGTTTGCAGCCGTAGGGGTAGTACGGCTTTAGGGCCTCGGCAGTGACGGGGTCTTCGACGATGGCATCGACTCTCGCTCGGATCTGTTCCATGAGTCGGAAGTTTGAGTCAAGTTGTTTCTGAACCATCTCTTCTTGGGTCAGCCGTCGATCGTGTTGTTTGCGTTCCTTCTTGAAGTCGACGGCCTTGCCGGTGAGATAGTCATCGTCGGCCTTGATGGCAGCTCGACCGGCCGAGATCTTCGCAAACCGTTTACGACGGGCCATTGCCCAGCCCGGTTCGTTCGACCATTCATCGATTTGTTCCTGGGTCGTGGCTCGTTGGTCGCGCACATCGATCGAACTGGGGGTGCGCTGGAATACAAACAACTCTCCTGCGACCTTCGCCAGTTCGGGAACGGCCTGTACCGCCGTGGCGCCAGTGCCGATAATGCCGACGCGTTTCCCGGCAAGGTCCACGTTGTAGTCCCACCGAGATGTATGGAAGGCATCACCCGCAAACGATTCCATGCCCTGGATTCGTGCCAGCTTCGGGTTGGTGAGAATGCCATTCGCTAGGACAACATGTTTGGCCCGCATCGCGTCGCCCCGGTCAGTGAAGACCGTCCATCGTTGGGTGGTTTCGTCCCACTCGGTGGTGTCGACCGTCGTGTGGAACAGGCATTTGTCGTAGAAACCGAACTCGGTAGCCATCGATTGGCAATACTCGAGGATCTCGAAACCAGACGCGAACTTCATTGTCGGGATGTAGTCCATCTCCTCGAGCAGAGGGAGATAGCTGTAGCTCTCGACGTCGCACGCTATGCCCGGGTACCG
>Ga0209305_1002004_pt1 | contig 12430 bp, 14 predicted proteins | sample COGITO_mtgs_1103_FD_184792 | JGI IMG/M metagenome (GOLD analysis project Ga0209305, IMG submission 184792) | Pelagic marine microbial communities from North Sea - COGITO_mtgs_110321 (SPAdes) (version 2) | ecosystem: Environmental > Aquatic > Marine > Epipelagic ...
AAAATGCCATATAAATTATTACTGAGCGAAACAACATTAACATTATCATTGTCAGGAAGCGTAGATCTCTCCGAAACAAGTGAGATTAAAGAAACTATAAAATCTGAACCGAAAGCAGGATTTAATAGGTTTGTAATAGAAGCAGAAGAAGTTGAATATATGGATTCATCAGCTGTTGCGGTTATGATATTTGTCAAAAGAATCGCCGAAGAAAATCAGTTAAAGTTTAGTATTTCATCGATATCCGCAGAAGGGGAAAAAATTATAAAATTGGCAGGCTTATCTTCTTTATTTGTCCTACCTAAATCTAAGTCCGGATCTGACGAAATACTTCAAGACAATGCTGATCTCACAGAAGATAAACCTTTGGATATTGATCTCACAGAAGATAAACCTTTGGATATTGATCTAACTGAAGATAAACCTTTGGATATTGATCTAACTGAAGATAAATCTTTGGATATTGATCTAACTGAAGATAAATCTGAGATTGATGATGGTAAGGTTGACACAGGTAAAGAATCGGTAGAAAATCATGATAAAGAAAAGGACAAAGACTTAACGGACGATGAGTTTTCTTTTAAGCCAGGTACGTTTGAGTAAGTTTTTTTTAATTAAAACAGGAGAGGTAGTATGAATAATTTTAAATCAGGATTTTCATTAATTGAACTATTAGTGGTAGTTGCCATTATTGGTATTCTTGCTGCCGTAGGTTCAGTTGGATATCAGAACTATATTGACGGAACGCGAGCTCGTGTCCAAACAACAAATATGGAAACTCTTGCTAAAGCAGTTGCTGCTGAAGATTTAGCTCTTCAAGCAGGCGTTGGCGCATCATGTGCAGATGGAGATACTGAAAATACTTGTGCTGATACAGTACTTACAGCATCTACATTTACAAATCCGCATTCTAATGCAGCGTATACAGCTATAGGAACTACAGCGATTGTTTGTAACACTGGACAAGTTGGTCAGCCTTGGATGGCTGCGGCAGGGACAATTACATGGTGTGCAAGTGACACGGCTGCAGATACAGATTCAGTTGATATTGATTCATCTGTAAACTTAGTAGACCCAGCCTAATTTAAAAATTAGCAATAAAAAAGCCACAGTTGATGTGGCTTTTTTTTTGGATAAAATTTAATAGTAGGTAAATAAGATATTCATGATTTAATATGTAGAATTAAATTTTATTAAAATTTGACGAATTTATGGAAAAATTATTCCTAACTAATAAAAAAATTCTTCCTGAAATTAAACTCTGGTTAAATCATGAGTTGGATCATAGAATTGAACCAAACAGTGTAAGTTTAATTATATTGGCTGTAAATGAATGCATTCAAAATATCTATCGTTATGCTTATGAAAAAAAAAATCAAAAAAAAATTCTCATTAATTATAAGAAAGACCCTGATAATTTATATATAAATGTTAAAGATTTTGGCCCTAACTGTTCAGATAAAAGCTTTATTACTAAGAAACATGAACCAACTGAGGAAGGTGGTATGGGTATAGGCATTATTATGAATATCGTAACGGATTATATTATTGAAGATTTAAATGACGGTAATTTAACAAAATTGACATTTAGCTTGGATAAGTTAAAAAAAATTGATAAGCAACATAATTTATGAAGAATAGCCTTGAGTTAATTGTTGAGATGATGTCTAGATATTCAAAAGGTATGGATATAAAAGACTCTCTATCTTGGGCGCTCCCTCAAATTTTAAAATTAATTCAAGCTGAAGCGGGGTCTTTTTTTCGCTATTCGATTGATGAAAAAAAACTTAATTGTATGGTCTGTGTCGGCCCTGTCGATATTAAGGGATTAAAAATTAATAGTGACCAAGGAATTGTAGGAGAAGTTTTCACATCAAAACAATCTAAGTTGATAGAGGATGTTTCGTTATCCGCCAACCATTTATCAAAAGTTGATGTTAAGACTGGATTTGTAACTAAGTCTATGATGACAGTCCCAGTAGTGTTTGGTGATGAGGTATTTGGATGTCTTCAAGCTTTGAATTCTAGGAAATCCGAATTTTTTACCCAGGATGATTTAATTGTTCTTGAAGGCTTAGCTTTAAATTTAGCAATGTCGTTGAAAAATATTTTATTATCAGCTCGGCTGATTGAAGATAAGTTAATCCAAAAAGATATTTCAGATGCTAAACAAGCACAAAGCGTATTATTTCCAGCAATAAATAATTTTTCTTTTATATCGGGTGGAGTTCAACCTTTTCGTCAACTATCAGGTGATTTTATAGATTATTTTGAAGTTGATTCAAGGACGGCATTTATCCAAGGAGATGTATCAGGTAAGGGAGTGCCTGCCACAATTCTAATGTCAAAGTGTTCAGCCCTTTTCCGTTTATTCGCAAAACAGGGATTTTCAGCACATGAAATTGCTATCAAAATGAATAAAGAAATATTTGGTCAGGGCACTGACGATCGATTTATTACTTGCTTGTTAGGTTGGGTGAATCAAAATGATTCAATTGAGTTCGTAAATTGTGGCCATAACCCGTTAATTCATTATATTAAGGATAATGCTGTTCAATATGAAGCATCTGCACCTCCACTTGGGATTGCCGCGAATACAGAGTTTACTCCCACACAAGAAATAATTACTTTAAGTAAAAATGAAGCTGTATATATTACAACCGATGGGATTACCGAAGCAAAAATTGAAGGTAGGGAAATTGGCTTGTCAGGTATTATTCAAATGGCTTCAAAACAAACTGGATTATCGGCACCGGACAGATATGGGCAGATAAAAAAATATATCTCTAGAAAAGACGTACAACTTCATGACGATGCCACATTGTTAGTTATTCTTCCTAAAAAGTAATTGTTTGTCCTTGCTTTAACGCTTCAATATTATGCTCATTCTGCATGGAATTGATTTCATTAAGAATCGTTTTTTCATTTCCAGGTTTTGCATGAGTGATATAAATTTGTTGTTTGTTTTTAATTTTTTTAAGTTCGGCCAAAAAATTTGAGGGATGAAAATGTTTCGAGGCGACTGCAATTTTTGATTTTTCATCAGTAAAAGAAACATCAATTATGATGGCTTTTAAGTTATTGGTTTTATTAATCATTTCAATTAAATTTTTAGACGGCCCAGTATCTGCAGAAAATATAATCGAGTGATTATTTGAGCTTATTTTATAACCAAAGCATTTAACAGTATGATTGACATAAAAAGGCAAAATAGAAACACCCCCTTTATTGATCATATGATTTGATAAAATTTCCTTAAATTTTATGTAAGGTTTTTCTTTGTTAGGTAAGATAGAGAAATCTGGCCAGATCAATCCATTAAATATATGTTTTTGTAAGGAAGATAAAGTCTCTGAGCAACCCATCACTTCGATTGGATTCTCTCTTTGATTTCCAACAGAGTCTGCCATGAGAGGCAAGGCTAAGATATGATCAATGTGAGAGTGCGTTAAGAAAAGAGAGTCTATTTTTTTTAATTCATCTGTTGTAAGAGAAAGAAGACCAGTTCCTGCATCTATCAAAACGCTATCATTTATTCTTATGCATGTCGTATGAGAGTTTTTGTCAATACTTCCTGCGCAGCCAAGAATATTTATTACATTACTCATTTACCATCATTGGGGGTGATTTTTCGGGCAATACAGTCAGCTAGAAGGTATTTTTTCTCGATTAGTTCTGCTTGTGCAATTTTCTTATCAATCAATTTCATAAATAGGTACTAATCTAAAAAAATTTACCAAAAAGGCACTATTGAATTTATATTGGTGCCGTAAAATACTTTAATTTTATCTTAGGCTATATAAGAAGGTTTTGCAACGAAAGCACTTCATTTTTCTGGGAAGCAATATAGGTTCTTTATTGTTAGTTAATATAAAAAATATTAGGTGAGGAATTAGATTCATTTCAAAAAAATTTAAAGAATATAAACACAAATCTGATTTAATCTTATATACTAAAAAAACACATTAACCATTGATTAAAGTGTAACTAAAACAATAGGTTAGGGTAGTTATCAGGGGATAGAGCATCCCCCTCCTAAGGGGAGGATCAGATGGCTTATACCTACTTAATTTGCCCACTTAATTGTCTGGGAGTAAACTGATTTTATGAAAAAACTACTCCCTCTCTTAATCTTAATACCAAATGTTATATTTGCATTACCCGAAACACTCGATGACTATATGTCTAAAAACCCATCTTGGAACACATCAGATAGAGCATCTCTTTCATATATAACATTGAGGTGCGGAGTTCTATATAAGCAGATTTCTGATTTTTATGAAAATAGGGCTGAATCACAGGAAAAGTATAAAATTTCATCAAAGAATTCGACATATTTCTTTAGGGTCTCGTCAGATATTTATAAAACGAGCTGCATTAATTTTGATTGCATTAAAGTTGAAAAAAAAGCATCTCAAGAAAAAGTTAAAAAATGGGCATTAATCTACAAAGAAGAGTTAGCAAATAACATTAATGCTTATGATGAGATCATTCATGGCGATATAAAAAGTGATTTTTCAAGTTGTAGTATTAAGGTAAAGCCTATTATTTAAATTGAAGCTTTAATTAAAGTAATTGCGGCATTTTTTGCTCGCTTTGCTGCTCCAGAATCTGCGCTTAATCTTTCAATTAATGCACCACCCTCAAAAATAATAGTTAATTGCTGACCTAGAGTTTTAGAGTCTTTTACCCCTGCAATGCGTGCAAGACCGGATAAATAACTTTGTAATTCATTTGAAAGCTCTACTGAATAGCTATTGACAGGATGTTTGGGGTCTGGAAATTCTATGGAGCCAATATGGAAAGGTAATCCACTAAATATTGGATACCATAATGAACAGACCTGTCTGTATAATATATGAATAATTTACCTATCACAATTATAACTCTATTTAATTTACTGAGGAATTTATGAAAAATGAAACGAATATAGCAAAGGAATGGCATGGGCATGCCTTAAAAATAAAACAGGATGCGAATAAGATCATCCTGGGGCAAGAAAAAGCGATTAACCTGGTTATTATAAGTCTTTTTGCAAGAGGTCATGTGTTATTGGAAGGTGGTGTAGGTGTTGGTAAAACGACGTTACTTCAGGTTATTACTAAGCTGATAGGCGGCACTTACGAAAGGGTCGAAGGAACAGTTGACCTTATGCCGAATGATATTATTTATCATGCTTCAATAAGTAGTGAGGGAAAGCCTAGTATTTCAAAAGGCCCTTTGTTAAAAAAAGGCGAAGATCTTTCTATATTCTTCTTTAACGAGATAAATAGAGCTAGACCACAGGTTCATTCATTACTGTTGCGAGTAATGGCAGAGAAATCTGTTAGTGCATTCAATAAGGTTAACTACCTTCCTAATATGGTTGTCTTTGCAGACCGTAACCAAGTTGAAAAGAACGAAACTTTTGAGCTACCAGCTGCGGCGAGAGATAGGTTCATGATGGAAGTGTCTATTCAATCTCCAACAGACAAGGTTTTACGAAACTCTATTATTTTTGATACTAAGTTTCAGGATACCTCAATGTTAATTGATAATATACCTTCGCCATCATTTGACTGTAAAGAGCTTAATGAAGTGTCGGGTGCAATACAAGAAAATATTCAGACAAGCGATCATATTAAAAATTATGTTGAATCTTTGTGGCAGGCAACAGAGAACCCGAAGAAGTTTGCTGTCGATTTGGAAGGCATCGATATGGATGATTTTCTCGTGGCAGGAAGTAGCCCAAGAGGGATGATCATGTTAATTAAGGCAGCCAAGGTTAATGCATGGATGAATAATAGAGATCACGTTCAACCAGTTGATGTTGAATATGTTTTCCATTCAGTCATGGCACACAGACTTGTAGTAAATAGAATTTATGAGAATAATAAAACAGAATTATTAGAAAAGTTTACAGATAAAGTTCTTCTTAAGGTAGCTACGCCAAAGCTCGACTAGATGATGAGAAAGAATTATTTTAATTATTCGATATCATGGCGATCAAAAAATTATCGGTATGGAAATCACTTAAGCTCAAAGATAGGCAATGATTTTGAATACAGTGGCTCCAAAAACTTTAATGATCATCCAGATCTGTCTAGTATTGACATTAAAAATTCTATTACAGACCCTTATGAAAATATATTTGTTAAAACATTCAACCTCAACAACCCTATCAATCTTGTAGCTCTATGCGATATTTCAAGCTCAATGTTTGCTATGAAAGAAAATAATTCTTCTATTAAGCTGCTGTCAAAAATGATTGCATCTTCTGCAGTAGAGCATGGTGATATGTTTAGTATGATCTGCTATAACGATGCCATAAAAAATAATCTATTCTTAGAGCCCTGCAATAATGTTCACAATATCAATCAATGGATTGATGATCTTGTTTTTTCTGACACTCGATCGACCAGTGAGAATCTTTCAGATATTGTCCAGAAAGTACCTAATGAAAAGTCTTTAGTTTTTTGGATCTCAGACTTTCATTATAGCTATGAACGCATTGATACAATGATCGAGCAGCTGTCTAATCACCATGTTATTCCTGTACATTTATCCACCGAACAAGAAATTAAAAGATTGCCAAACTATGGCTTTACTAACTTTATGGATTCTGAATTGAATGTTGAGAGAGAAATTTTTTTAAGACCGAAGATCAAAGATAAGCTATTAAGTGACTACAAAGAAGGAAAAGAAAAAATTTTTCAAATTTTTGCAAAAAATCAACTGATGCATTTAGAACTAAATAATGGCATTGATATGAATGTTATTCAGCAATATTTTATGAGAGCTGTTATATGATCCGTATTTTATTTTTCGCTATTGCATCGTTTATTAGTGTCTTCTCCTATGCTGCTGAATATAATTCACAAACCAAAATTATTGATTTAAAGCACGGATATCAGCTAGGTGACCTGATCGTAGTTAAAGATCAAATAAGGTCAAAAAAACCGTTTGTGGAGACCCCTAAATTAATTGTCAAAAAAATTCCAGGCATTAGTTTAGTTAATCAAGAGACACATAAGGAAAGCAATGATGACACACACACATTTTTTAATACGATTACTTACCAGATTTTTCATCGGTCTGAGGGAAAAAAGTATGTATTACCAACCCACAGATACAAGATTGGTAATGATGAGCTAGAGATTCTTCCAAAAAGTTATTGGTTTTCTCGCATTGTATCTTCGGACCTCAACGACGTTCTTCTCAACTCACTTCGTCAGGTAAAGCCGATACCCATTTATCATAGCGGCCTGCCATTGTATTTATTATTAACACTATTATTTTTTACTTTTCTTATACTATGCTATAAAAAAATAGATCTTTCTTTTATTAGTAAGATGTTCGGTCCTTTTACAAAGGCTAGTAAAAAAATTAAGTCATTACATCGCTTGGGTAACAAAGAAAGCTATGACGAGTCTGTACTTATTTTATTGGATAGCTGCAATAAAACATTTGGACAAAACATGAACAGCGCAAGCGTCGATAAGCTTATCCCTAGTAGCTCTAAATATTTTTCTTCTAAGCAGGCGATTAAGGCGTTTGTGGACATAACTAATGATGAGATTTATTCATCTCACTCTAATTACTCACAAAATCGATTTGATATGATTCTCAATCTTTCAAAAGAACTTAAAGTTATTGAGAGAAAGTTATAGATGAGTTTTATTGATCCATTTTGGTTATTATTGCTACCCTTGTCTGCTTTACCTTTTATGGTCTCAATATCTGACAAGACCACTATAAGTAGTATAAAAATTTTCGAGCAAGATGGTATTTCAAAAAAAATCACTAAACTATGCCGATCCCTTATGTCGCTAATTATTATTCTAATAATACTTACCCTCGCAAATCCTTGGTCGAAATCAACATCCATTACTGAAATAGGTAAAGGTGCGCAGCTTGTATTTCTGATCGATAGAAGTGTAAGCATGTCAAAACCTTTTATTGGTGACGATGAAAATAAGTCTGAAATAAAATCACTCGCGACAAGACGGATATTGAAAAACTTTATTGGTCAACGTTCCTCCGATATGATTGGTATTGTTGGCTTTTCAAACTCAGCACTTTATGCTTCAAAAATCACTAAAAATAGAGACTATACCTACGCAGCGATTGATGCAGCAACAGGCTCATCAATAAATCAAACAAATATAGGGTCTGGTGTTACTTCGGGACTTTTTATGTTTAGTGAAATAGAAACGACTGGATCACAAGCTCTAATCCTGCTATCAGACGGCGCTGGTAAAATATCCAAGAGGGTTAAAGAAAGAATTGCCGAGATGTTTAATGAAAAGAAAATAAACTTGTACTGGATTATCATCAAAGAACCAAATGACGCCAGCATATTTTCTGGAAATACTTATCCTGAAGGTAGGGAGCCACCCGAAATAAAGCTAGATAATTTTTTTAAGTCACTAAATACAGAATATAAGGTTTATGAAGCTGAGAACCCCGATGCACTCTCTAGCGCTATCGCTGATATTGATAAAAAAGAAAAAAAACCAATAAAAATTGAAAGAGATATTCCAGGTAAAAATTACAATCCGTCCATATTAAAACTATTATTAGCTTTAATCCTAACCCTCATTGCCATTAAAAATATTAAGGTCTAGCTTATGAAGATGTTAAAAATTATTTTCAATATAAAAAGTCATTATTTTTTTATTCTCTTTTTAGGCCTTCTTTTACTTTCGTTTTATGAGTGGGGCAAGATTCTTCAGGTGGAGGAGATTAACCAACAGTTAGCACAAAACGAACTAGTAATTAACGACAACTATGAAGCACTCAGTCTCTATTCTTCTGCCTACCAACTTGGTGTACGAGGTGAGCACGGCAATGCTATAGCGAAGTTTATAAGGCTATTGAAGATGTTTCCAGAGAGTAACGGTCTTGATATTATTTACTATAATATAGGGACGTTATATCTTAGAGATGCTTTAACTAAGCCACTTAGTGATGACGGAAAAGTCACAGCAGAAAATTTTCAGAAATTACAGAGTGCCATCATAGCGCTTAAGAAGGCATTAGCAATAAATCCAGAAAATACCATGGCTAAATTCAATCTAAGCCTACTACTTTCCTCCATACCCGCTGAAGCATCAAAGATTGTGTCCGAGCAATCAGTTCAGGAACTAAGTAATATTCCTATTGGTTTGCCATGATAGAAGGGGTTATCAAGACTTTAAGAAATAAGACGGAACTAATAATCTTGATATTAGTGGCTTTACTTTGTCTGCTTGCAATAAAAAATCCAAGTATTCAGTTTAAGAAGTCTATTACCAGTTATATGCTCCTTGTAGATGTATCACAATCTATGAATGCTGAAGACTTGATTGTTAAGGACAGCTCGATTACTCGAATTGAATATACAAAACTTCTTTTAAAACAAATCATTGATAAATCAGATTGTGGCAGTTTTTTTAGCATCAATATTTTTGTAGCTGACAATATTGCTAATATTATTGAGCCAGTAGAAAAATGTAAAAATTACGATGAATTAATGGATACTATCAGTAAGCTTGAATGGAGGATGGCATGGAAAGGTAATTCTCGGATCACATTTGGAATAAAATCAGCTGCCAAAATGCAAGATAGCCTAAATTTTCCTTCAAAAATTCTTTTCTTTACGGATGGTGACGAAGCACCTAAGGTTAATGCGATTAATCGAGTTAATCTGGATGATTTTAATTTAGGGGAAGAGTTAATCTTTGTAGGTATTGGAGGTGATGAACCTGTTCCTGTTAAACGATATAACTCAAGAAATATGTATGTTGGGTATTGGGGATCAGACATTTATGATTCACTTCCGGGAGCAACAGGATCAAGAAATAGTGATAGTGGACAGGATGAACCCGACCCTTCTGTTGCTTCAGCAGATTATGAGAGATACCTTTCAAAACTTTATGAAGAATACTTAATATCTTTATCAGAGCAAATAAAATCTCAATATATCAAAGGTGAATTATCAGATAAGTTTACGAATGAAATCTTGAATAATAGACCAAATAAAAAGATTGAATCTGAATTTCAAATCGAACGACCAAGCTTATTTATAGCCTTGATTTTTATAGTAGGTCTTCATTTTAGAAGAAAGTTACTTTTGCTATTCAACTCTTTTTCAAAGCAACAGTAAATTATCAAGTTAATTTTTTTCTATGATGCAATAATTTTTTTTAAAAATAGAATAATTTCATCTGATTCGTATAGCCATTCAGTTTTAGCATTTGTTTTTTCTATTTTTAAGCATGGTACCTTATGCTTGCCGCCATCATTGACTAATTCAGATTTAAAAATTTCATTATTTTTTGCATCCCTTAGATTGATTTTAAGATTATTTTTTCTTATAAATCTTCTGACTTTTACGCAGAATGGGCAGGCCTCAAATTGATAGATAGTTAAGCCTTTTGTTTCCTTGTCTAGCTTGTGTTGATTTATATTATCTCTCTGTATAGGCCTTGGAAGTGTTATTGCATTTATAAATAGTATGACTTTGCCTACAAACCATCTTAGTAATCGCATATTGTTTTACTTAGTTATTAGTTGGTGCTGATTTTAACATTCAACAATAGATCTTCTATATTATTTATAACCATGTACAAAAAAAGAATGCGTTAAATCGTCGCCTTAATTGTGTGTACAAAAATGTCCCACTTGACTAAATTCCCACACTAAAATACACTTATCCATACACATTAACCATTGATTAAAATGTAACTAAAACAATAGGTTAGGGTAGTTATCAGGGGATAGAGCATCCCCCTCCTAAGGGGAGGGTCGCACGTTCGAATCGTGCCGAGGGCACCACTACTATTTAATTCCTAATGAAGGTTTTTTTACTTATACTCCTAGATGCTAAAATAAAACATTAATTAACCAGCTTTCAAAGCTTATTTAAAAAACTTTTATACTTAAACCTATGCATAAATACCCAAACTTACTTCTTGATAATCAATTGTGTTTTGCTCTTTATTCAGCAACTAATGCAGTTACACGCTTTTATCGTTTTTACTTTAAAGAATTAGATATTACTTATTCGCAATATTTGGTCCTTATTACGCTATGGGAAGGCGACTGTAAAAATATCACAGATATTGCGAAAATATTGAAGTTAGATCTCCCTACAATCACACCTATTTTAAAAAAACTAGAAACTAAGAAGCTTATAAAAAAATCACGATCAAAACAGGATGAAAGAATTATTTTAATCAAATTAACAAAAAAGGGGATAGATTTAGAAGATGAGGTTGCCAAAATACAACATAAGGTTGCCTGTCAGACGCATCTTAATCCAGAAGAATTTAATTTATTAAAAAATAGTTTGAATGATTTAACAGATGCAATGACAATTAATGATGCGGATAAAGAAGATTTAAAACTCAACAAATGTAAATAAAAAAATATTTGAAATAAAAAAAAGGCTATCAATGATAGCCTTTTTGTTTTGTAAAACTTCTTACTTGAGACCATTGTATGGGCTATTGTAAGGGCTTTTATATCCTTTAGTCGGCTTGGTAACAATGACATTTCTAAAACTTTGAAGATCAGCCATAATAAGTTTAATTAAATGATCTGGTACATCAAATTGATAAAATGTTTCCAGACATTCAATCATAATAATATCAAATTCACGGTCCGTAATATTAAGATGAGGGTGAGAGTCTTTCATATTTTTACCACGCCCAAATTCATCAGGTTGATAAATTTTAGGCCCGCCGGTTCTTGCTACGACCCAGTTAGTAAGCATCACCTTAAATCCAGGTTTGGTATAAGCTGCATCATGAACTGCTTTTAATGCAGGATTTTTATTTAATGCCCTGTTTACATAAATATTATCTACCAACCAATCCACTGTTAGAGCGATATTATAAGTACCACCCAATTGAGTATAAATAGATTCTTCTTCATGATGATCGCTTTTGGCAACCAATGAAAAACAACAAATGATTAAAATAGATAAAATAGATCCTAGAAATTTTTTTTGCATTTTTTTCTCCCTAAAAAAAATTAAACGTAGCCTTTTATTTCCAGACTTATAATATTATTAGCACACTAATAGTTAGTATGCAAACTATTTTAATTATATAAAAATTAATTAAGAGGATAGGACAACCTATTTATGACAAAGCATGTTTACAGTTGGTCTTCATTTTAGAAGAAAGTTACTTGTATTACTTAACTCATTATTAAGTCGATAGGTAAATAAAAATGGTTAATTTTATATCTACGTTGATGGAATAAAGCCGGTAGTTTATTTAGACACATAACCATCACACTTGACTAAATTCCCACCCTAAAATACACTTGTCAGTACACATTAATCATTGATTAAAATGTAACTAAAACAATAGGTTAGGGTAGTTATCAGGGGATAGAGCATCCCCCTCCTAAGGGGAGGGTCGCACGTTCGAATCGTGCCGAGGGCACCATTAATATTCTC
>Ga0209305_1002008_pt1 | contig 12411 bp, 9 predicted proteins | sample COGITO_mtgs_1103_FD_184792 | JGI IMG/M metagenome (GOLD analysis project Ga0209305, IMG submission 184792) | Pelagic marine microbial communities from North Sea - COGITO_mtgs_110321 (SPAdes) (version 2) | ecosystem: Environmental > Aquatic > Marine > Epipelagic ...
ACTTCTTGAGTAACATTGTAACCTTTGGTATGCAATGGGGTATTCGTAAGAGCGTAAATGATGAAGCTATTCTAGCAAAAATTGAAGCTAAAAAGGCACAGCCTAAAGGCGAAAAAAAGAAGAGCAAGTTTCAGGCTCGATTAGAAGATATGCAGCGCCAACAGAATTTAAGCAGGTCGCAGCGCAGAAAGTAATTTGGATTTTTCCCAGCAAAAAGCCCCGCTCTTAGCGGGGCTTTTTTGTTTAACACATTTCGATCGTTTGTTTGTCGAAATCTATGACGGTAGGCCCTCCCGTGCACCCGCCAATCTCTTCGAGAGATACGTCTTTCTCATCATTGCTGATGATCCATACGCCGCTTTGGTGCTTGCGAAGCGTTCCGTCTTCAATGACATCATCGGGCGTAGCACCCATCCATAGGATATTACTGTTTTTAGATACTTTGAGGGTAATGTGACCGTCCTTGAGAATGACGACGACTTCATCGCCCATGGTTCTGCCGCTCCATTCCGCAAAGGCCACCTCGTATATGTAGGTTCCGTTTTTAGGAATCTCGCTTTGAGGCTGTTCTACGGTAAACGAAAACGAGAACAATAAGGATAGAAGTAGTTGCATCGTGACAAAATAAAAAAAGCCCCGCAGTTTCCTGCGAGGCTTTTTTTAAAGTTGTTATGATTTAGTCAATGTGTGTAACAACACCATTGATGTAATCGTAATCGCCAGAACCGTCTTGACGCAGTTCCCAAATGATTGTTGCCACGCTGAAATCGGCATCAAAAGGAAGTGTCGGTTTTTCGATATGGAACTGGAAAGGAGTATAACGTGTTCCGTAAATATCACCAGCGGCATAAGCATTACCCAAAGGATTGATATCACCTAAGTTCATTCCCCATGGACCTAACGCAACCATTGAAGTATCGCTAGTGGTAGCATCAGTGCTTTCAAGCCAACCTACAACTGCAGTTGTCGCATGACGGTAAAGTACCTCATCGTGGGTGTAGGTCGTACCTGAAGTAATGAGCGGTACACCTGCAACAACGGCAGCGTCTTGTGCCCAGGTCGTTGGTGTGGTACCAGAACCGGTACTTACTTTTGGAAGTGAGCTCACTTGATTCAAATCAACACCGTTACCATAATCCTTAGCTACAACACCGTTCAATAATAAGTACGACTGTACCATATAGATGTTTTCTGTTTTCGTCTCGAGGACTTTGATGCGCGGGTAGACGGTAAAGCTTGTACCGGTCGTATTGGTCATAACATCTGCTTCGAGGCTAAAAGCAACTTCCGCCATAGTAGCAGCAGCAGCGGCAGTAGCTGGGCTTTGACCTACGTCGGTGTTGTTCACATAAAAGTTAGGTACACCAGAGGTTGGGAAATTGTCGTCAAACTTTGCGGAAGCTTCGTTATCCGCAGAGAACCAGTCACCAACGTGGTTCGCTATAAGCACAACGCTATCACCCAATACTCCGTCGAGCATGGTCATGATTTCCGCACCATTTGGACAGTATTGACACCAAGCTCCAGTTGTTTCAATCACCAAGGGACGAACTACTCCGGTAACCATAAGTGAATCGCCAGGATATGTTGCCGGCGCAGGTTCAGGACCTCCAGTCTCACATGAAGTGAGGAATAATGCGCCGAATACGGCGCTTAACGCGATTAATTTTTTCATAATTCGAAATATATCTTTAGGAAAGTCTAAAATATCGAAAAATCATGAATGAATTACATTGAATATGTAAACGGGTAGATGGTCTGAGTAACCGGAAGTGTAAAATCGGCCTAAAAAGGATCGTTTGGGTTTATAACCGCCCCATTTGGTATCAATTTCTAGCAATATAGATGGCGCTATAACGGTTCCTCCAAAAGGGTTGCTACCTCTGTATAGCGCGAGGTCTATATGTTGCCATCGACCTTGATATTTATAGCTGCCAAGGATGTTTTTTGGGTAGGAAAATTCAGGAGAGATCCATCCGTTTTTTAGGTGATTTTGGAACCAATCTGCGGAGGCTAAGTCGTTGAAATCGCCAAGAATTAATTGGTTTTGATTGGTGTCTTTTTCTAACTGCTTCACTACTGCCTTTAATGCCTGTTCACGCAACGGAGCACTTTGGACCGCACCTCCGCGTTTGGAAGGCAAGTGCACAATAGCGCACGTTAAGGTAATGCTGTCTTCGTCAGAGGCACTTTTCGTTTGAAGTAATAATGCATCGCGAGACCTGAAATAGGTTGAACTGTAGGCGATAGGATGTGAAGTGACAACTCGCGTTGTGGAAGTATTGATAAGTGCAGCACAATCTATTCCCCGATGGTCAGGACTGTCGTAATGCACCACTTGCCAAGGTCCAAAACCTGCGATGGCTTTGTGTTTAGCGAGATCGATGAGCACACTACGGTTTTCAACTTCCGCGAGGGCGATAATGTCAATACTTTGTCCTACGGTATTAATGCTGGATCGAATGGCACGGGCAGTTTGCCTGATTTTTAAGTAATAGATAGGGGTATTGTATTCGTAACCGCCATTGGGTGTGAAAGCATGATCATTTTTACCTCTATCATGTAAGGTATCAAAGAGATTTTCTACATTATAGAACAATACATGCTGCGCCAGGCATTGGTTCATGGAGAGTCCGCTGTGTAGGCATAGATATAGAATTATTCGCCACATTTTAAGGTAACGGCCGCAATGCCAATTAAAATATACGGTGTTGAAAGGTTGTGTTCGTCAACAATCAGTTGAAATAGAGCAAGGAAGAATCGCCATAGCTTAAAAAGCGGTACTCGTTCGAAAGCGCATGTTGGTAGACCTCTTTCCATTGCGGCCCTATTCCCGCGCTCACTAATAGTAAAAGGGTTGATCCGGGCTGGTGAAAATTAGTGATGATACCTTGGACTGATTTGATTCGATAACCGGGTTTGATCATCAACTGCGTTTTTACGGCTAAGGACTGAATCCCCTGTTCATCCATATGGTTGATGAGGGAGGCATACGCTTCACGAGTAGTTATGTCGGTATTTAATTCGTAAGCTTCGAATTGGCCTAAATCCTCCAAAGGAAGTCCCTGGAGTAGTTTAACGCCCATCCAATGACAGCTTTCTAAAGTGCGCAGACTAGTGGTTCCCACCGCAAACTGTGCGCCTTCATGATCGAGGTAACGTTGCAGCCAATTCCGACTCAAGAGCAGCTCTTCCGAATGCATCTCATGATTTTCTACAGTGCCTTCGTCTAACGGCTTAAACGTACCAGCACCGACGTGAAGTGTGACGTCAAACCAGCGGTGATGTTGCGATTTTAATTGGTCAAAGACTCTAGGAGTGAAGTGTAAACCTGCAGTTGGTGCTGCAACAGACCCATTGCTTGCCGCATAGACAGTTTGGTACCGTTCGATGTCCTCATTTTCTGCATCCCTATTCATGTATGGCGGCAGCGGGATTTTTCCTGCAGCTTCTAGAATGGTACTGAAGGCATCTGCACTGTTCCAGCTAAAATGAATGACAAAGGCGTGACCAACACGCGCCCCTTTTTCTGCGGTGAGCACAAGGTCGTTCCCAAGATCGAGTGTCAACGGGTGGTCCTTCCAGCGTTTGAGATTGCCCACAAGGCATTCGAAATGTACCGATCCTTTGGCATTCATGCTTTCCTCAACACTCATATGGTAGGGTCCTAGGCAAAATACTTCGATGGGTTTCGCCCCTTTGGTCTTTATGAAATGAAGACGTGCTTTTACCACTCTCGTATTGTTGAAAATCAGTTGTGAGTGATCCGGGAGTACTTCCGAGAGGTCTGAAAACAAACAGTCTTCTATGCTTCCGCCACGGTAGACAAGGAGTTTACTTGCATCGCGATGTTGCAGCGGGTGCGTTGCGATGCGGTCTGCTGGGAGGAGGTATTCGAAATCGGACTTTTGCATGATAAATTCGCTCGATGCAAATGTAGGTATCGCTACCTTTACAATAAGAACGAATTCTCACATGGCTAAAAAGATCATTCTTTCCACGACCAATGATATAAGCACAGACAACCGTGTGCACAAGGTGGCTATGCTTTTGATGCAATTGGGATTCGATGTGCATTGGGTCGGTAGGGCGTTGCCTAATAGTTTGCCGCTTGATAGGCCTTATAGAACCTCAAGAATGCGATTGTTTTTCGCGAAAGGCGGATTGTTCTATGCGGAATTCCACGTCCGGTTATTCCTCTTTCTCCTTAGACACCGTGGCGCCGTATTAGTGTCGAATGATCTCGATACGTTATTGCCCAATTATTTAGCGTCTCGTCTCTACAAGACAGCGCTCGTTTACGACAGTCATGAATATTTTTGCGGCGTTCCCGAAATACAAGAGAGGTGGGTAAAAAAGCTTTGGCTCGCTGTAGAACGCGCTATTTTTCCAAAGCTCAAACATATCTGGACCGTAAATGAAAGCATTGCTGATCTTTATGAAAAGGATTACGGGATTCGCCCGAGTGTCTTTAGAAATATCAGCCCGAAGCCTTCTGCCTTTGCGCCCAAATCAAGGGCTGCCTTAAACCTTCCAGAAAACAGGCGTATTGTCATCAATCAAGGCTCTGGGATGAATGTAGATCGGGGCTTGGAAGAAGCCGTGGAAGCGGTCGCTGGAATGGATGGATGGTTGTTGCTTCTCGTGGGTAGTGGTGATGCCATACCAGGATTGAAAGAAAAGGTGCAGCGTGAGGGCTGGCAGGAAAAGGTGCTGTTTATTGATCGGATGCCCTACGACCAGTTATTGCATTACACGGCAACTGCCGATGTAGGGCTTAGCTTAGATAAGGATTCTAATATTAATTACCGATTTTCTCTTCCCAACAAGCTCTTCGATTACATTCACTGCAGCACGCCGGTGGTCACATCTCGAGTGGTGGAAGTAAAGCGTATCGTAGAAGAATATAACGTTGGTTTGACCGTACACGTTGAAAATATCTTGGCTTTACAAAGATCTATCGCTGCGGTAGCTGAGCATAGTGACGCTTATGCCCCTGGATTGAAGCGCGCTCAAGAGGAATTGAGCTGGGAAAGAGAAAGTATGCCGCTTAAAAATTTCTACGGCCAATTTTTATAGCGTGTCCAGACATGCGCAGAAGCTTGTAAAAATCATAAAGCAATACACTTCGCAAGCCACCTACCAACAAGGCGCGTATGCCGCGTGCTAACAATATTCCTAGAACTTTCATTAGGTACACGGCTCCGGTGCGCTGAAGTTTGCGGTAGACCGCAAATAACTTAACCTCTTCATCAATCTTTCCTTCGCGTATGAGCCAAACGAGATTGTCTATTGCGCCGTCGGTTTTGTCCAGAAACTCGGCATCGCTATCGTCGTCTAAATGGTAGGCAGTGTTTTCGATGTGCGTCACAGTTTTACAGGCGTAACGTAATTCTTGTCCGAACAAAGTGTCTTCATGTCCATAGTCCTTAAGGCTTTCGTCAAAAGAATGCTTTAAAAAGACCGAGCGTGCAATGGCAAAATTAAATGCGCTAAAATTCGCGTGCGGTTTTCGTGTACGGATGTGGGCTGGTATGACTTCTTTGCGCCGACCAATAGTATGTCTTAGGCTCGAGCTGCCGGACTTATATGCAGTTCCTCCAACGACTACATCCGCATTAATGAGCGCAGTGCAATAGTTCGTCAAAAATTGCTCGGGGTCTACTGGAAGTGCGTCGGCATCTAGAAACAGCAAGTAATCTCCTGTTGAAGCACGAGCGATGGTGTTTCTATTGTTACCGCGGCCTAGACCATTGGGATGGTGCAGGTAAAGTAATGAGAATTGGGTTTCCCATGCGTTTGCTTTCGCGGCGGGTTCGGGATGTTGATCTCCTGCAATGATTTCCAAGGTCCAATTCGATGGTAAGTTCTCCTTTCCCTTCTCTATCGCTTCCAAAAGCGCAGTTAGGTCGTCGCCGTAACATGCGATACAAATACTGAGTTTATTTTGGATAGATGCTCCCAAATGGATTAAAAAGCTTGTACTTGAGTACTGATGACGCCACCGTTTTCAACTTTTAAAGTACGGTTTGCGTATTTGTGAATCAATTGGAAATCATGCGTTGCCATTAAAACAGCCTTGCCCTGCTCAGTCAGGCTCAACAATAAGCTCATGATCTCCTCTGAAGTGCGTGGGTCTAAATTACCAGTAGGTTCATCGGCAAGGATGATTTTAGGATCATTTAAAAGTGCACGAGCAATGGCAACCCGCTGCTGCTCACCGCCTGAAATTTCGAAGGTGCTTTTATGCTTCTTATTCTGCATGCCAACTAAGGACAATACTTCTACAATTCGCCGGGCTCGGGCTTCTTTGTCTTTCCAGCCTGTGGCGCGTAAGACAAAATCTAGATTGCCCTCCACGCTGCGATCGCTCAGCAACTGAAAGTCTTGAAAGACGATGCCCAAGTCACGACGAAGCGCCGGGATATTTTTATCCTTGAGACCATTGAGCGCATGGTCGGCAACATGACCCTCACCTTGTGTTAAGGGTATATCACCGTATAGCGTCTTTAAAACAGAGCTTTTTCCAGATCCGGTTTGCCCAATAAGGTATACAAATTCACCTGCGGCGATTTCAAAGTTTACCGCGCTAAGCACCAGGTGTTTGCCTTGAAAAATCGAGGCGTTTTTTAATGCGACTAATGCCATTGAATAGGAGGTCAGTTATAGGGCTACAAGCTATTAAATCCTTACTAGATAACATACCAAAGTATGCAGGTTCTGCGTTTTTTCATGTGAATAACTCCCCTTAATAAACCTGATTTGCAGCGCGAGGTGCGCTAGGCTACGTTTATTTTTAAGGATAAACCTGATAATGATGAGAAGATTTCTCTACAGTGCTTTGTTGCTGGCCTTTACTAGCCTAGGTGTAGCTCAAGAGACGCCTTTAGAAGCGGGACTTGAGGCAACCTACAATGAAAGTGTTGATTTGTTTGAGGACGGACTTTATGCGGCGGCAAGAGTCGGTTTTGATGAATTGCTTGAATCCGACTTGCCCACCCAAAGTTTTTTAAAGGAAGAGAGTAGTTTTTACCGCGCCCTGTGCGCCCTCTATTTGATGAATGAAAACAGCGAATACTTCTTGACGTATTTCGCTCAAACCTATCCGCTGAGCCCGCGTTGGCAGGAAGCACATATTACAGCCGCAGATTATTACTTCAACAACCGCAGGTATAAAAAGGTGGTGCAATGGCTTGGAGCGATTGACCAGCAAGACGTGGCATCAAGTTTTCGGAGCGAATACTATTTCAAATTGGCCTACAGTCACTTGATGGCAAAGGATGTTGATAAAGCCCGAAACCTATTTTTCCAAGGGACAGAATACAAAGGTGAATACCGCAGCCATCACAGGTATTACTATGGCCACATCGCCTATGAAGCAGAACAGTACAGCACTGCAGTGGAACAGTTTAAGTTGCTCTCAGGCGACGACAAATTTGGTGGAGTAACACCCTATTACCTCAGTCAGATTTACTATAAAACCGGTGAGATTGACGAGCTCCTTCGTGTAGGGGAGGCGCTACTCGAGCAAGCCGTTGCTTCTCGTGCAGCCGAGGTTGCGAAGCTCATTGGTGAAGGGTACTACCAAAGGAAGGATTGGAAATCTGCGGCTACCTATTTAGAAAAGCATCAAGCGCTAGGTGGGAAACTCAAGGAACAGGATCACTACAAGTTGGGCTTTGTACTCTATAAAATTGGCCGCTACGAGGAGGCCATCAATGCGTTCAATAAGATTCACAATCGCGGTGATGATTTGGGGCAGAGTGCCTACTACCATTTGGCGGATTGTTATTTAAAGACGGGCAAGAAAACGGAAGCACAATCGGCTTTCTTCCGTGCAAGTGAAAGCGGGAAGGATCAGTCTTTGCGTGAAGATGCCTATTTTAATTATGCGAAGCTGGCGTATGATTCCAGTACGCCGTTCGAGCAGCCTTTGGATATTTTTAAGTCTTTTTTAAGTGCTTATCCCAACAGTCGTCATCGCCAAGAAGCGAATGAATACCTCGCGAATCTGTACCTTAATTCCAAAGATTATGAGAGTGCAATGAAGGCTATATCTGCGGCAGGTTTGGATCAGCCTACGATGCAAGGAGCCTACCAGAAGGTGGCCTACTTTCGAGGTGTACAGCATTTCAATGCCATACAATACAACGCGGCTAGAAGACTCTTTAATAAATCACTGGACTATCCACTAAACAATGTCTATGCATCCTTAGCGCATTATTGGTTGGCGGAGATAGCCTACCGCGAAGATGATTTTAACACGGCATTGTTGGAAATAGGAAAATTTGAGGCCATTCCAGGATCTGCAACACTGAGCGAATACAAGCGTAGCTTATACAACAAGGGGTATGCCTACTTTTCTAAGGAAGATTACCGGAATGCAGCGACCACCTTTAGATTGTTTTTAAACAGCGCAAAATTGGGAACGAAATTGGCGAATGACGCCGAACTCCGTTTGGCCGATTCTTACTTCATGACCGCGCAGTATGCAAACGCCATTACCTACTACACCACTTATCTTGGGCGCAATGTTCCTGATGCTGACTACGCTGCCTTTCAACGGTCACTATGTTACGGACTGGTTGATGAACCGCAGAAGAAAGGCGATGCTTTAGAGGCGTTAGTGCAGCGATTCCCAAATTCGGTGTACGCCACTGATGCCTATTTTGAATTGGGCGAGACTTATATGAAGCTTGGCAAAAACAAGCGTGCTGAAGAGATTTTTAATTCCTTTATCTCGGATTACCCCCAGAGTCGTTTTGTGAAGAATGCGCACATTGCTTTGGGTCTTATTTACCGCACACAGGGGAATAGTCGCGGGGCGTTAGATGCCTTTAAGCGCGTTGTTGAGAACTACCCAAATACCCCCGAAAGCAAAGAGGCATTAGGATTAGCGAAAATTCAATTTTCAGAATTGGACCAATTAGGGGACTATGTGGATTGGATACAAACGCTTACTGGTGCCGATATAGGTCAAGGTGCGTTGGATTCAACACTCTACAATGGCGCCTTTGACCGTTACAGCCTTGGCGATTGCGCCGGTGCGAAAAAAGGTATGCTCGAGTACATCGCGAAATTTCCAGATGGCATCTTCCGAGTGCCGGCAAACTACTACGCGGCAGAATGTGCCTTCGCAGAAGGGGACGATGCGGTTGCTCTTGCCGGTTATGAATTTGTAGAAAGATCCGGAGAATTGAGCTTCCGTAAGCGTACGGTAGAGCGTTTGGCCAGCTTGTATTACGCCAGCGAGGATTATGAAAACGCCTTTACCTATTTCCAGCAGGTCGTCAGCTTGGTAGGCAATGCGGATGAAGGTCGCCGTGCAAGATTGGGATTGATGCGTTGTGCGAAAGCACTAGAGGATGTTCCGGTCATCATGCAATATGCTGAGAGCTTGTTGCAAGATGAAGGTTTGCCGGTGGAGTGGCGTTCAGAAGCGTTACTAAATGCCGCGCGTAGTGCCTTGGCCTTGAACGATAGCGCAAGTGCAAAATTGTATTACACTCAGGTGACTGCCGAAATTAAGGGTGAGGCGCAGGCCGAGTCGAATTACTATTTGGCCCATTTTGAATATGTGCAGTCCAAATATGAAGCGTCGAATGAGCGCATCTTCTGGATGATCGATAATCTCCCGACGTACCCACAGTGGCGCTGGAAGTCCTTGCTGTTGATGGCAAAGAACTACGCCGGCCTGCAGGATGATTTCCAAGCGAACTACACTTTGGACTACATCATAGATAATGCGGAAGGTGCTATTGTAGGGGAGGCGCAGCAGTTTAAATCTGACCTCGCTAGACGAAGAGCAGCTGAGGAGGCCCAGGCCCAAATCTCGGATACGCTCGAGGTTGCGCCGACGGAGATGGAGGAATTAGAAGAATTGGACCAAGAATAAACCCAACTGAAGCAATGAAAAAGATTCTATATACCGCATTATTCTTGGCTCCACTTAGCTTGTGGGCGCAAGAAGAAACAGGAGATGAAGTAAAAAGCGTCGAAATCAGAGTTGTTGAAGACTATAAAGCGCAAGTACGTTCGGCACATAAAATTTCTGAGCAGCCGTCCTTCGCGGATACGACATCGGAGAAATTGGCAGTAACGGTTCGAATTCAACCGAAAGGCATGGTCATAGATTTTGATCCGGATCCTATTCCAAGTATTCAGCTTGGTCGTGTAAAGCTGCCTAAATTACCTACGCAAAAAGTAAGCTTGGGTGCAGGTAATTTCACAGGGACCTACGCGAGCTTTGTACTCTCTTCGCCGAGGAGTAAGAAGAATGTTTGGGGCATCAAAGCGTTGCACGACGGTACATTGTCGGGTGTTAATAGTCCGTTTTATACTCAGCCCACTTATGAAAATACCTTGCTGGCAGATTTTCAGCGTGCGACCAAGAATTGGAACTTTAAGACGCAAGCCTTGCTTCAGGCGAACTATCACAGTTTCTTTGGCGCACTGGATGCGGGACAAGTAGATACAGTAAGCGGTTCATGGCAGCAGAGTTATGGGTTAAGCCAGCAGTGGTTAAGAACCTCTAACCCTACCAGTAAGGTTCTTGCTACCTACCGTAGCGGTGGAATTTCCTACCTCTATACGCATGCCGGTTTTGCGACAAGTGAACACCTCGCTGCAACGGCACACACCGTAGAGCTAGAAGCAGGCGATAAAGAGATTGTCCTAGATTTAGGTTATCAGTTTTCTCAATACAATGGGTGGTCTGCAACAGGGGGACAATACCATAATTTTACCATTGCTCCTGTTACAAGAGGTAAAAATGGGATATTGACGTATGAGTTTGGTTTAGATTTTACCGGTACACAAACTGCGGGTCTCAATCAAGACCGCTTTGAGTTCTATGTGTTCCCTAGAGTAAATCTCCAGGCGGAAATTCTGCGCCGTACGCTTGCAATTTATGGAGGGTGGGACGGTTCCTCAAAACAACAGACTTTGCGGGGCTTGCTTCAGGAAGTACCACAGATATCTCTAGATCAAGAATTGCGTTTATCAGGGCAAAACCGTGGCTATGTCGGGATGCAAGGTGCGCTTATAGGTAAAGTACAATACCGATTAGAAGGCGCAATGACGTTTATGAACGACGCTGTTCAATTCTTTAGAGACACGGTGCTTTCTCCAGTAGAAGTTGATGGTGCATTTTTACCAGCATTTTCAGTGGGGTACGCTGAACAAGTATTGAAGACCTCTTTCAGAGGAGAGTTAAATATACCGTTAAAGCAGTTTACAGCTAGTACTTATGCGCAGTTCAATGCCTTCGCTGGCGACCAATATTTAGGCCGTGAAGGTCAGGTTTTTGGAGGCCTACTGTCCTATGCCATCAACGATCTGCGAATTGCAGCAGCAGTCAAGTATGTTGGCGATAGGTATGTCCCGTCTTCCTATGGGTCCGGACTGGAGTCCTACACAGATGTAAACCTCCAATTGGGGTACGAAATCAACGAGAATTTGAGTATTAGCTTGCGTGCATATAATCTGCTCAATCAAGACTACCAAACCTATTTAGGGTACCGCGTTAGAGGGACAAGGGGATTGTTTGTTTTAAACTACCAATTCTAATCTGTTAAATCGGCCGAAACCCTTGTAAATGTTAATAAAAATGTTGGTAAAAGGAGAGGGGCTTAGTGCCCCTTTTCTCGCTTTTTGGGCGCCTAAAAGTTATCTTTGTTAGGATAGCATATAACATAACTTCATCTTAAGTTTATGAGCGAAGAGCAAAAGAATTATGACGGTGGGTCCATCCAGATCCTTGAAGGCCTAGAGGCCGTTCGCAAGCGTCCCGCGATGTACATTGGCGACATCGGTGTAAAAGGACTCCACCACCTTGTTTACGAAGTAGTAGATAACTCTATTGATGAGGCCTTAGCAGGTCATGCATCAGATATACATGTAACCATTAACGAGGACGACAGTATCACCGTAAAGGATGATGGACGTGGTATACCCGTGGACATTCACCCAAAGGACGGACGATCTACCTTGGAGGTAGTAATGACTGTCTTGCATGCCGGTGGTAAGTTTGATAAGGATTCTTACAAAGTTTCTGGTGGTCTTCACGGGGTTGGTGTCAGCTGTGTGAATGCTCTTTCAGTGATGTTGCATGCGGAGGTCCACAAAGACGGTAAGAAATACGAAGTGGAATTTTCTAGAGGAGCGGCTAAATACCCTACCCGTGAAATTGGAACTACGGATCACCGCGGTACCATTGTTACCTTCAAGCCGGATGGTGAAATCTTTGAAGAATTAGAATACCAATACGAGATATTGGCTAAGCGCATGCGCGAATTAGCTTTCCTAAATAAAGGTATTGCTATTACACTCACGGATCTTCGCGAAAAGGATGAAAAAGGCGAATACATCGGGAAACGTTTTTACAGTGAAGACGGTCTTGCTGGATTCGTG
>Ga0209305_1002018_pt1 | contig 12373 bp, 15 predicted proteins | sample COGITO_mtgs_1103_FD_184792 | JGI IMG/M metagenome (GOLD analysis project Ga0209305, IMG submission 184792) | Pelagic marine microbial communities from North Sea - COGITO_mtgs_110321 (SPAdes) (version 2) | ecosystem: Environmental > Aquatic > Marine > Epipelagic ...
TGGCAAATGGATTACTTAATATAATACAAGCGAGCAATGGACTGCTCGATACTAAACAGGCAAGTGACTTTCTTGGTATCAATGATAAGTCATTAGCTAATAGTCGATACACAGGTACGGGAATACAGATTCCATATATAAAAATAGGGAAAATTGTACGTTACCGTCAATCTGATTTAGAGGCTTATATCGAAAACAACACATTCACTCACACTGGTGAAGCCAGGGGGTTGTTAGATTAGGACGTCATCATGGGAAGAAAGAAACTCACTAGGAAAGTCAACGGTGGTTTCGCATCAATTGACAGGTATGTTATAGAGTGTAACGCCTTTAAAGCTGATGGCAAGATATAAGCATAAAAATAAGGGCAGGTTTGCCGGCATACCCGTTCATGTGATTGACAGCAGTAACTACAAGTCATTGAGCGGAAACGCCGCAAAATTATTAACTATCCTTACTCGGTTTTATAACTCTTCTAACAATGGTGATTTGGCTATCACTCAGTCTATTATTGGTGAATGGATGACAAAGAACACTATGTATAGCGCGAAAGATGAGCTTCATAAAAAAGGCTTTATCGTCATTAATGCTTACGGTGGACGTAGCGCCTGGGGTAGAAAACTGCCAAGTCTTTATGGGCTAACCTTCTATCCCATAAATGAACTCAAGGCAAAAAAAGGCGAATTACGTTATGCTCACTACGATGAAGGTCGAACTAGTTTAAATTACTGGGCTAAGGAGATTAATCCAGATTACAAAACCAAGAAGGAAAGGGATGCTCAGTACAAAAAAGATATTAAAAGAATTGTAAAAACCAATACCCATTATTAATCCTATTTACTAATAAATAGGGTCAATTTGTAAACCTTGGCTGTTCAATTAATAAGCAGAAGTAGTACCAATAGGGTTAATTATTAATCCTATTTTTGACATTCCCTAGGTTAAAAAGTAAACACCCTAATATACAGCCATATACATAGGAGATTTAAAATGAGATTAACAGTAGAACTTCACAAAGCCTTGTTTGGCAAAGACAAGATTAAACTCAACCAATGGGAACGAGAATTTTTAACCAAACTTTGGGTATCTTATCTCAATGTTGGTAAGTTTGATAAGGTGACTTATAAACAAAAGGAAGTGTTAAAAAGAATAATCAAGCAACACCGCTCTAAGAAAGAGCATTTAGCTCAGCAACGAACGAAGTGAGGCGCAGTAGAAAGAGAGTCTCTGTTGCTTTAGCAATGAGAAGACATCAAGCATTCATTTAGCCTACTCTTTTAATAATCCCACCACATATTATTAAGGTTCTGTTGGTTAATGTTTCTTTAACAGATACCACTTATGGCACTCAAATCTTGTAGTTATCTATTAGAACTAAATACAAAAACTAACTCTTTATCAAACACAGCATCATCAGAAGTATATGGAAGAGGCGTGGACTTTCTCATCGCCCTTTCAATTGAATCAGTAAATGTCTTTGCTCTTGAACTATTGCCAACATTTGTATTACGAACATCAACTGCCAGAACATTGCCATGTCTATCTTTAGCGTATTTTATAGATCGATTACATTATATAGGAATTCATGCTATGGCTTATGGCGGCATAGCACTAATATCATTTAGCATGATGTGTCGTGTTGGCCTTGGACATACTGACAGAAATGTAGGTGCAAAATATCCTGTACTGAACTTGGCTTTAATTAGTTTTGCATTGGGGGTAATTTTTAGAGTGTTTTTTCCATTTATTTTTCCAGAATTTACAAGAATAGGAATGATGACAAGCCAGCTATTCTGGATTTTTTCTTACTGCACATATATTTGGTTTTATTTTCCGAAACTAACCAAGAAAGAGTCTGAATAAATATGCGAAAGAGGGGTGAGGGACCGAAGTCCCTCGAGGAGATTTGATGTTATTTCATTAATAAAAACTTTGTCAAAATAAATATGCCAAGGATAGTAGTTATGACTCTCTAAATTAGTTCCAGTCTTTCCACTCTGTTATGAGCCTTGGTTTTAGCCCCCAAGCCTGTTTTCAATTTTAAATCGAGTTAAATATACAAATAATAAAACAATTACTAAAGTTACGATTAAAAGAGCTAATCCAATAAAAGATGCAAAGCCCCAATTTAAAAGTTGATTAATTTGAAAGTTAATTAAATTGCCAATCATAATATCTTTTTTTCCACCTACTAGAGCGGGAGTTATAAAGAACCCCATTGATAAAATAAAAATAATTATTGACCCACTGGCCGCCCCAGGAAAGCTCAAAGGAAAATAAACTTTATAAAATGCTTGAATTGGCCCAGCTCCAAGTATTCTAGCCGCTTTTACATAGTCTTCTTCCACTCTTAACATAGACCCATAACAAGTTAAGATCATTATAGGCAGCATAATTTGAACCATTGCTAGATAAACAGTCCCAGTTGTGTAGAGCATTCTTATTGGCTGATCTATAACACCTAAATATATTAATGTGGTGTTAATAACCCCTTCAATTCCAAGAACTGTCATCCATGAATAAGATCTAATTAAAATACTAACCCAAAAAGGTAATAATATTAAAAATAAAAAATATCCCCTAAATCTTTTATTTGAATGAGCAATAAAATATGCAGATGGATATCCAAGAATAAAGCAAAATAGTGTTGTGAATAAAGAGATTTTTACAGTATTAAGTAAAACTTCTATGTATAAGGTTTTAGAAAAAAATTTTTCTAAATGTCTTAAAGTAAAATCAGGATCAAAAAAACTTGATTTTAATAATTCAAAGATTGGAAAAATTATAATTAATATAGTTAATATTAGTGCGGGTAGAATTAAAAAATGTTCTTTTTTCATTTTAAAAAAATCCCATACTCAATAAAAATATTAAATATGGGATACATTAATTAAATGGAATAAATTACGAGCTTCTACTCAAGCGTCCACTCCTTCCATCTTTCATTTAAAGATTCATAATTTTCATGCCAAAATGCCCAATCTGTCTGATGTTGCATCGCAACATTTTCAGGGGTAGTTGGCAGTAATTTTGCATATTCAGGATCTAACATCTCAGCCACTCCTCCTGTAAAAGGCGGGTAAGGCATAACTTTGGCAAATTCAACTGCCCACTCAGGAGTAGTCCATGCATTTAAGTAGAGAGCTGCGTTTTCCGCACTTTCTGTACTACAAGATGCTGGGATAGAATATATTCCAGAATCTAAGTTTCCATCTTGAAATGTATAAAAAACATCAATACCCTCATTGGCCATAGCTTGCAATCTTCCATTCCATGCAATAGCAGCTGCAACTTCACCATCAGCAATCATTTGAATAGGTTCAGCTCCAGAAGACCAAAATTTTACAATATGCGGTTTGATCTCATCTAATTTTTTGAAAGCTCTATCTATGCCACCCGGACCAGATAAAACTGTATATACATCAGAAGGTGCAACTCCATCGGCTTCAAGTGCAAATTCTAGGCTTCCAACAACTCTATCATGCATAGTTCTTGCTCCAGGAAATTTTTCAACATCCCAAAATTCAGCCATGTTAGTTGGGCCACCATTAGGAAACTGATCGTTTTTATAGGCAATAATTTCTGAGAATGCTACAAACTCATAGCCGAATTTCTTTTTATGAGTGTCAGCAACAATATTATTAGGATCTACGATGTCATAATTAATTTCTTGTAGTAATCCTTTTTCTTCAGCCAAAATATATGTAGCTCCCTCTAATTCTATTACGTGATAATCACATTTACCAGCACTTACCATTGCGTCTAACTTAGCAAGGCTAGGATCTGGAACTAAGTCAACATTAAGGCCAGTTTTAGCTTTTAAAGGCCCCAAAAAAGCTTTTGTAATATTTTCCCATGTTGTGCCACCATAGCCATTTACATAGATTGTCTCAGCATTTACATTTGTAGTAAAAAAGAAACTAGCAAAAGTAACACTAATAAGTAATTTTGATATTCTTTTCATGATTTTTCTCCTTTTTTTTAAAAATCAAATTTATTATAACACTAATTTAGGACATAATATATAATATTCTATTTTTATTGTTAAAAAAAAGGGGATAAAATTTAAAGGAGTGAACAAAAGTATGTTTAATTTGGACTTAAAAGAATGTGCGCTTAGATTCGATAATGGTATGCAAAATATTTACAAAATTTGGCTTGTAATTTTTAGAATACAGGCGCTTAAGTTGTCATGACCAAAATTTTAAACTTTTTATTTAAAATTTATTTTTGGATTGTGATCTTATTTCTTCTTCTACCTTTAGTAATTGTAATTCCTATATCTTTTGTTAATTCAAAATATTTACAATTTCCACCAACAGATTTTTCACTGCGATGGTACGTAAATTATTTAGATGATCCACATTTTTTAACATCTACTCTAAATAGTTTATACCTAGGTTTTTCCTCAAGCATAATTGCAACAATTATTGGAACAATGGCAGCAATCGGATTAAGTAAAACTAATTTTTTTGGTAAAAAATTTTTAATGGGTTTGCTTTTATCACCTTTAATATTTCCAGTAATTATTTTAGGGCTAGGGCTTTATATTTTTCTATCTAGTTTTAATTTAATAGAAAATTTCTATGCTCTTATAATTGCACATGCAGCATTGATAATGCCATTTTCTCTGATAATAGTATCTACAAGTTTGATAAATTTTGACACTACACTTGAAAGAGCTGCTAGAGTTTTGGGCGCCAGCCCATTCAAAGCTTTTTGGTTCGTGACATTGCCTTATATAAAGCCAGCTGTTATTTCATCAGCAATTTTTAGTTTTTTTATTTCATTTGATGAATTGGTAATTGCTTTATTTATTTCTGGAAAAATTTGGACCTTACCTCAGAGAATATGGCAAGATCTTAGATATGAAATTGATCCTACAATAGCTGCTGTGGGATCTGTTCTAATAATAATAACTTTTGCTGGAATATTATTTGGAACTTTAATACAAAAAAAACAAGAAAAATATTGAGAGAAAAATCATGAAAAACACTATGTATGGCGATTCAGTTACTTTTACCAATGTTGAAAAAAAATATAATGAAACGATTGCTGTAAGTAACTTTAATTTAAAAATAAAAGAAAGTGAATTTATTACCATTCTGGGACCAAGTGGTTCTGGAAAAACTACTGTTTTGAACATGATAGCGGGCTTTATAACGCAAAATGCAGGTTCGATTCAAATAGGAAAAACTTCAATTCATGACTTACCAACTGAAAAAAGAAATGTGGGTATGGTATTTCAGAATTATTCACTTTTTCCTCATATGAATATTTTTGATAATGTTGCTTTTCCATTAAAAATGCGAAAATTAAATAAAAACCAAATTAATAATGAAGTTAAGTATGCCTTAGATCTTGTAGGATTAAAAGATTATGGTTTAAGAATGCCAAATGAACTATCGGGTGGCCAAAGACAAAGAGTAGCTTTTGCTAGAGCAATAGTATTTAAACCAAAAGTTCTCTTAATGGACGAGCCACTTGGAGCTTTAGATCTAAAATTAAGAGAAAAAATGCAAATAGAAATAAAAAATTATCATGAAGAAATTAAATGTACTATTATTTATGTTACTCACGATCAAGGTGAGGCTTTAACACTATCAGATAGAATAGTAATAATGGATCAGGGTAAAATTATTCAAATAGATAATCCAAAAAATATTTATGATAATCCAATTTCAAAATTTGCGGCAAATTTTATAGGTGAAACAAATATTTTAAATATAGAAGATTTAAAAAGTAATTTTCAAAATATAAATAATGATAAATTCATTTCTATAAGACCTGAAAAATTAAAAATTATTAGCAATAATCATATCAAAAATGAAAACCAAGTTATTCTCAAATTAATTATCAATCAAATTGTATTTTTAGGTGATGTTATAAAATATATATGTTTTGATGAAAATCAAAACGAAATTATATTAAAAAAAACTAGAACAGAGATTGAGAATGATTTTAATATTGGCGATAAAATACAAGTATATTTTAATATTAATGATGGCACAATTCTTAAAAATTAATTGATCTGATTTTTGTCATTAATCTCCCTGCCTAGTATATATTATTCATCAACAGTATATTGATTTTGGGTGCCTAATTTTTCAATTCCAAGACGTATTGTTTGCCCAGAATGCAGATAAATTGGATTAGGTTTTTGGCCAAGACCAACACCTGGAGGAGTTCCAGTGGAAATAATATCTCCAGGTTGAAGAGTGAAGTACTGACTCAAGTAGTGAATAAGATAAGCAACTCCAAAAATCATTGTACGAGTATTTCCATCTTGATAGCGTTTTCCATCAACTTCTAACCATAGATCTAAATTTTGAGGATTCCCAACTTCATCTGGAGTTACCAGCCATGGACCTATTGGACCAAAAGTATCACAACTCTTGCCCTTAATCCATTGACCATCTCGTTCAAGCTGAAATTCACGTTCAGAAAGATCATTTATAACGCAGTAACCTGCAACATGATCAAGGGCAGATTTTTCATCAACATACCTAGCAGGCTTTCCAATAACCACGCCAAGCTCAACCTCCCAATCTGTTTTTATCGCATTTCGTGGAATAATCACATCATCATCTGGACCACAGATAGCACTGGTAACTTTAGAAAAAATCACAGGCTCAGATGGAACATCCATCCCAGATTCTTTACAGTGATCCGAGTAATTCAAGCCAATGCAAATAAAATTACCTACTTGTCCAACGCATGGACCAAGGCGTTGACTTCCTTTAACCTTTGGAAGAGTCACGTGGTCAATATTACGCAAGCGATCAATACTCTCAGGGAGAAGTGTTTCAGTTGCAATATCACTTACAATTTCAGAAAGATCCCTAAGAACTCCATTTTTATCAAGCAAACCAGGCCTTTCTTTGCCAGGCATTCCGTATCTAAGTAGTTTCATTAATACTCCTAAAGTTAACTTTATTTAATAATTTGGCCATTTGAATAATAGTATGTTAGTTGAAGATATAATGCCTTAATGGAGGGTCGGAGACAACTTTTCATTTTCACCAGCATGCAAAGAAATATTGATCTCTGGATAAAGAAAGTTATTTCTTTTAACCTGAGAATTAAAATTACTTAAAACAGAGAAACGTTCCTGATGAATTTTTTTGAAGCCTTCTAACATCTCCAAATGCATGCTTAGGAGGCTTTTCTTCTTCGCTATCTTGTCCATGTCCACTAACACCTTCTACAAAAGACATAATTACGTCACCAGAATTGCCTGAACCCAAAGCTGGTCCTTGATTTTTTAAAATCTGAGTAGGTTGACGTTGGAGTTGAAATTTTTGAATCAAGAATCCAGTGTCTTGACTCTTGTTCATGATAATCTCCTCCACTTCCTGCCTGATCAATTACATAAGCCCTAATATCAACAATTTTTACTTGGCTTATCATATTAATAGGTTGAGCGTCCACCACTTAAATCAAAAACACCTCCCGTGGTGAATGAATTTTCTTTGGAGCAAAGCCAAGCAACCATTGAAGCAGCCTCTTCCACTTTTAAAAAACGACCACGTGGAATTTTACCAAGCATGTATTGAATATGCTCTTCCTTCATTTGGTCGAATATTTGAGTTTTAGCTGCAGCAGGAGTGATACAGTTGACAGCAATATCAAATTCTGCAAGCTCTTTTCCAAGTGATTTGGTTAAAGCAATAACGCCGGCTTTAGAGGCGCTATAAGGACCTGCGCCTGGATTTCCTTCTTTACCTGCAACAGAAGAGACATTCACTATTCTTCCATAATTCTTTTCAATCATTAATGGGGTAACTGCACTTAGGCAGTTAAAAACTCCAGTTAAATTAATATCCATAATTTTTTTCCAAGCCTCAGGAGGATAATCCCAAAGTTTTTCATTAGGGCCTGAGATTCCAGCATTGCAAATAAGAATATCAATTCCACCCATCGATTTTTGAGTTTGTACAACAGCATTTTTAACCGAGGCTAGGCTAGAAACATCAGTCACAATAGCCTCGATATTTCCTAATGAGAATAATTTATGGGCTGTCTCATTCACAAGCTTTTCATCTTGATCCCAGAGACTTACAGAAGCGCCAGACTCTAGAAACACTTTAGCAATAGCTAGCCCAATACCTTGAGCGCCCCCAGTTACTACAGCTGTTTTATTTTTAAGATCAATTTGATTCATACTTCCTCCTAATTAGAGCAGTAAAAAAAATTACATCTACCTAAAAAAGAATGGGCATAGTTTAAGATATATTCTAAAAGTAATAAGAATTGGTTTTTTTTTATTTATCATTGCTGGTCTTAAGTCGTTTGGCATTGAATGACATATGAACTGAATACTCTCCAGCTAAAACCGTAATCGATTGAATCACTTTTTTTCTTTTCATGTTATGCTCTATTATATTTTTAAGTATTATAATATAATATAATATATCATATCTAATTATATCACCTTTTATTTAATTTAATGGAGAAATTTAAAATGAATAAGCCATATATGTGGATACTTGAAGTAAGACCTGGATATGAAGAAGAGTACAAAAAAAGACATGATGAAATTTGGCCAGAAATGATTGAACTTATTCAAGAGGCAGGTATGAGAAATTATTCAATATTCCGCCATGGTTTAAACCTTTACGGTTATTTTGAGACTGATGATTTAGATAGAATGATTTCCATCTTAAACAACAGTGAAGTAAATAAGCGATGGGGAGAATATATGACTCCAATAATGAAGATTGAAGTTGACAGCGAAATTAACTTTCCATTTCTACTTCCTCTTCAATGGCATTTAGATTAATTAATCATTTTTTTGAAATAATTTTTTTAACATCATTTCTTAAGCTATTCCCCAAAAGATCTACCAAGAGCTTCTTTCTGGTTTTCATAAATATCGGCAATACCTGCGCTATCTGGCCCTCTCTCAGTCATCTCACTGAGCATTGGAGCTACAAGCGCACCTAATTGAGACTCTAGAGCTTGATTTTTAATAAAAAGTCCAACAATTCCACACATAAAAACTCCAAAAAATTATGATAGCCCCTGTATTCATGCATGACATGAACTCAAGGGCAATAGTTTAAATGAAAAAAAACGATATAATATATCATATCTAATTATACAACTAACGCTTTTATCTATTATCTTTTGATAAAAAATCTGGCTTAATAGAGCCTTAAAAACTCCTCAACTTCCCAGTTGGTAACAGCCTGATGATATCGATCCCACTCATCTTTCTTATAAGAGAAAAATTGAAGGAGCATTGAATCACCTATACCCTGCGCGCCGCCAGTTACAATGGCCATTCTTCCGTCAAAGTCGTATTTGTTCACCTGATTCTCCTCACAATTATTATTATTTGGACCGATCGAATGGCCGGATCAGATTAAGCGCATCGTGATTGAGCTCCAATCCGAAGCCCGGTGTGTCCGGCAGCAAAATATACCCGTTCTCGGGTAAAGGTTCACTTTTGAACAACGTGCCAAAGTTGGGTTCGATCTTGTCAGCCATTTCGCTCATCATCATGAACTCGGCCAACGCGACACAATCCAGCGCCATGGCCATGTAGTACCCGTAGACGCCGCAACCATGGGGGATCACCTCCACAGAACGGGCGTTGGCCTGAGCGGCAACGCGGATAAATTCTGTCGGGCCACCCATCCACATGACATCCGGTTGGATAAGTCCAACACCGGCATCCATCAGTTGCTCATATCCAAATCTTGTGTATTCATGCTCGCCTGATGCCAGAACAGCGCCGCCCGCACATGCGTTCATCTTAGCAGCCAATCGCCTGTGACCTTCATAGTCGTCGGGCATTAATGGCTCTTCGATCCACTGGAAATTGTAAGGTGCCAAACGTCGCGACAGTTCGGCGGCGTAATCTGTCGTCATGGACATGTAGCAATCCAACATCAACGGAAAGTCAGGCCCCACCTTCTCGCGCCAATTGGCAAGAAAGGCGATGTTGTCACTCATGCCTTTTATGCCATGGCCCGGGCCATATGGGAGGGGAACTTTTGCGCCATGAAAGCCGAGCGCCTTGGCATGATCTGGGCGCGCTGTTGTGGCATAGACCGGGACACGATCCTTTGTGCGCCCGCCCATCAGATCAAACACCGGAGCGCCAACCGTTCGCCCGTACAAATCCCAAAGTGCCAGGTCAATCGCGCTGATCGCATGGACGCCCAGTCCCTTACGACCATAGTGGATCGAAGCGCGCCACATCTGTTCCCAGATCAGTGTACGGTTCGCGGCGGTTTGACCTTCGACAAAAATCGACAAATGTTGTTCGATAAGATTGGCCGCTGCCGCGCCCCCTGTGCTGACGCCAATACCGATACGGCCGTCTTCATCTTCGATCTCAACGATGACAGACGGCACCGCTGAAACACCCCAGCTTTGGCGCGATCCGGCGTATTTGGGATAGCCCGACATCGGATTTGCAATCGGCGGATGCGTCGTCTGGTGATCCCAGCTTCCGTCGCTTGCGGGGCAACCCGCGATCCAGTGCGTATTGGGTGTGTCGTGGACATCGCTGGCGCCATATTGATCGGGATTGCTGATCAGGGCGCGCACCTCCCGGATCACCGGTTGCCCGGACTTTGGGGTAACATCGCCTGATTTCGGTGGATGAAAATACATTTGTGCTCCTTTGTTGTGCGTTTATGTCATTGCCAGTATTGGCTAACTTTCATCACTTCGTCCACTGCGGATTTCATCGTAAAGAACCGCTGCCAAAAGGATAAAGCCCTTGACCACCTGCTGCCAAAAGGTGGGGACCTGCGCCAGGGTCAATCCGTTGTTGATCATGAACAAAAGGATCAGTCCAATCGCGGTTCCCAGGATTGTACCACGCCCGCCTTTTAGGCTTGCGCCACCTAGAATGACCGCGGTGATCACGTCCAGTTCAAATCCCATGGCCGCGGCGGGCATGGCGGTACCAGTACGGGCGGCCAGTATCAGTCCGGCAAGTGCCGCAGTGGCCCCGCAGGTAATGTAGATCGCCAACTGCCACTTCTTTGTGGAGACGCCCGAAAGGCGTGCCGCGCGTGGGTTCGAGCCAATGGCATAGACATAGCGACCAAACTTCGTGCGCGGCATGATCAGCGCGAACACCAGATAGATCACGATCAGGATCAGCACGATATAAGGGATACCTACCCACTTGCCGGTGCCCAGGCTTAGCCAGGTTTTATTAGTGATGATGATCTCGTGACCATTCGAAATGACAAAGGCCAGCCCCCGGATGATGGCCATCATCGCCAGCGTCGCGATCAGGGGATTGATCCGGAAATATGCAATCAGCGTGCCATTGGCAGCGCCGATGCAAATGCCCAGAAGGATCGCGGCAGAAAAGGCCGGACCGACACCCGAGCCGATTTCCAGAAGATAGGCGGCCAGCATTCCGGCAGCGGCCATGGTTGAGCCGATGGAAAGATCAAACCCCCCCGCAATGATCACTAGGGTTTCACCCGCGGCGGCAATGCCTACGATCACCAGCGCCTTGCCCACATTCATCAGGTTGTATACGGATAGGAAATACGGCGATGCAAAACTCAGCACGATAAAAACCACGACAGTCGCCACAACCAGACCAGGGTTGATCGCCGAGGCTCCGCGGCCCCAGAGTTTGGAATTCATGATTGCTCTAAGCTGTTTCATGCGCCTGACTCTTCGGAAATTCTATCGCCCGTCATCATCTCGGCCATCATCGCCATGGTTTGGGCAGGCGATTGTTCGTTCGGCTTCATCTCGCCTGCGATCTTGCCGCCGCGCACCACCACGATCCGGTCGCAAATGCTGAGGATGTCGGTGAATCGGTGGCTAACCAGCAGGATCGATACGCCGCGCGATTTCAACTCCAAAATCATCTCCCAGAGTTTGCGGATTTTCTCGGCTGAGAGCGCAGCTGTTGGTTCGTCCATCAGCAATGTCGACGGTTCAAATTGTAACGCACGGGCCACGGCAACCATCTGGCGCTCGCCGCCAGATAACATGCCGACCTCACGTTCAACGTCGAAATCAAGTCCCATGTTAGCGATGTCCTCAGCGGTAGCGCGGGTCATGGCCTTATTGTCCAACACAGTAAACGGGCCATAGTTTTTCTTAATCTCGCGACCCAGAAAGATGTTTTGGGCCACGTTGAGATCCTCGCACAGGGCAAGGTCCTGATAGATCATCTCGATCCCGCTCTGGCGCGCATCAAGCGGGCTTTTGAACCGCACCTCGCGCCCCCGGAACTTCATTGTGCCGCCAGTTGCCGGATAGACGCCGGACAGGAGTTTCACTAGGGTCGACTTGCCTGCGCCGTTGTCGCCGATGATGCCGACCGATTCAGCCTCGCCAATCTTCAGATCGACGCCTGAGAGCGCATCGACATTGCCAAACG
>Ga0209305_1002024_pt1 | contig 12336 bp, 15 predicted proteins | sample COGITO_mtgs_1103_FD_184792 | JGI IMG/M metagenome (GOLD analysis project Ga0209305, IMG submission 184792) | Pelagic marine microbial communities from North Sea - COGITO_mtgs_110321 (SPAdes) (version 2) | ecosystem: Environmental > Aquatic > Marine > Epipelagic ...
CGTTTATTTAAAGGTGTTCAACTGAGTAACTAACCGCTTGAATTATCTTAAGTTAACGTTAAACAGTGAATAAAAAAGGCCAGCTTAGCTGGCTTTTTTTATGCCTGTAATTCCGTCTTTAAGGTTAAAAGTTTAATCATCAAAGCACCTGAATATCTTGCTGTTCTAATAAATCGATCAAGGCAATTAATGGTAAACCAATTAAAGTATTAGGGTCTCGGCCCTCTAAGGCGCTGAATAAACGAATGCCTAAGCCCTCTGATTTAAAACTGCCTGCACAATCTAATGGCATTTCTTGTTCTATATAGCGTTCAATTTGCGGCCGTGTTAGCGTGCGAAAATGAACACTAAACGGTTCTACTAGGCTATGGCATTGTTGATTGTCGCTATTGTAAACACACAGTCCGGTTAAAAAAGTAACGTGCTGACCACTGGCTTGGCTAAGTTGTTGAATCGCGTTCTCAACCGTATGAGGCTTGCCTAAAATCTGCTGCTGGCCATTCACCTCTAGTACCGCACATTGGTCGCTACCAATAATAATATGATGCGGATATTCCGTTTTCAATGCTTTGGCTTTTTCAATGGCCAGGCGTTGTACATAATCACTGGGCTGTTCGCTGGGTAATATTGACTCGTCGATATCGGGACTGGCGCAAATAAACGGTAGCTGTAACTTTTCTAATAACTGTTTTCGGTAGACAGAGCTGGAAGCGAGTAAAAGCGGTAATGACATACGTTGTGAGCCTTGTGAATAAATCGCCTAAAAATTATGCAAAAAAAAGGAGCCGAAGCTCCTTTTTCTTTTTAGCTACTTATTATAGTAACTGATCACTTACGCTAGGTTAGCGTTAGCGAATTCCCAGTTAACCAATGCCCAGAAACCTTTAAGGTAATCAGGACGTACATTGCGGTAATCAATGTAATAAGCGTGTTCCCACAAATCAACAGTGATCAGCGGAGTAATACCTTCTTCTGTGATTGGCGTGCCAGCGTTAGATGTATTAACGATGTCTAAAGAACCGTCAGCTAGTTGAACCAACCAAGTCCAGCTAGAACCGAAGTTGTTAACCGCTTTGTCGTTCAATTTTTCTTTCATCGCTTCGAAAGAACCGAAAGAAGCATTGATCGCTTCAGCGATAGCGCCCGTTGGTTCGCCGCCGCCGTTAGGGCTCATGCTGTTCCAGTAGAACGTATGGTTCCAGATTTGTGCTGCGTTATTGAAAACAGGACCGGTAGAAGTCTTAACGATTTCTTCTAAAGATTTGTTTTCATCAGCAGTTCCGCCGATAAGACCATTTAACTTAACTACGTAAGTATTGTGGTGCTTGCCATAGTGAAATGACAATGTTTCTGCAGAAATATGTGGCTCTAATGCATCTTGTGCATAAGGCAATGCTGGTAATTCAAACGCCATGATTTTCTCTCCAATATTAGCTTGAATGATACGGATAACTGGTAAGGTTCAAATGGGAGTCGAAGCCTTACTTCCGCAATCTGGGGTGAATAATAGCACACCTTAAATTATCCGCTACGCATGTAAAATGTGTGGTTTTAGTTTGATCACCTTATCCGTTATACTAGCGCCACTTAAATACCTAAGAAAATACCTTAAAAGGCCTGTTTATAAAGCGCTAGGGTGTGAGTACAAGGTACTAATAATCATAATAATGAGCCAGATACTCGGGGCAACTATGTCAAACGATCAAGAATCCATACCAAAGATGCAAGCATCACAAGAAGACATGGCGATGCGCCAAAAGCAGTTACAGCAACGTCGTTTAGCAGCGCAGCGTGCAGCAAAGGCAAATCCATCGGCCGCACAGATAGCGGCACCAGCGCCTAAGCAAACACTTGCTATTATTGCTTTAGTATTGAGTTTGGGGATGGGCGGCTTTGCAGCTTTTTTGTTTATACAACTACAGGAAGCTAATGCACAGTTGGGGAAAACAGAAGATATTTTAAATGGGCACGCAACCAATTTAGCAGTCTTAAATGATAAATTATCGGCTTCCGATGAAAATTCAAATCTATCGGTTGGCGCATTGAAAGTATTATTAAAAGATAACGCCAAAGAAATTCGCAAGCTTTGGGATCTTACGAACAAAGCGAACAAACCTAACATTGAGAAAAATACTAAAGCGATTTCTAGTGTAAAAGCATCGGTGGTTAAGGTTGATAAAAAAGCGACAGGTATCGATAAAAAAGTTGTATCGGCCAATAGCAATATTACTGGCAACAAAAACAGCATCGCCGCGCTAAAAACCAGCTTAGCCAATAGCCAAAAATCGTTAGAAACAAAGCTCGCTGATCTTAAGTCATCCGTTACAGGTTTACCTGAAGCGACTGAAAAGCGTATTGGTAATAATGAGCAGTCAATTCGTTCTATCGATGCGACCCGTAAGAAGTTAAACAGCTCTATGGCGGAAGTTGAATCTCAGTTTAATGAAATGAAATTAGAAATTGAAGATATTCAAATTCGTTTAGACCGTATGCAAAATGCGATGACGGGTACTCTTTAGTTCATTGTCTTATTTAGCTAACTCACAAGGTGTGCTCGCTATATTGCGGCATGCCTTGGAACTTCCTCCGCTTCAATTCTCAGATATAAAAATTTTTCGTCAGCATTTAGCCTCCGGTTTTCAACGTTATTCTACAGTACAGAATGCTCTTTATTTAGGCGCGCAAGCGGCAACTTCAGGCATGGCTTTCTTAGCGGGCTATCAGAATGCGATACGGTGTTTGGATGTGAATTGTCCCAGCGATGAATTGGCTGCATTCTGTGTATCTGAAAAAGGGGTTAAGAAACCCTGGGATATGGCGACCCGACTATCGATATCTGATGACGGTTATTTACTCGATGGAAAAAAAGGCTATGTGATGCTTTTACCAGGCGAGTTAGATCGTATGTATGTGGTTGCAAAAAACGACAAAGATCAGCTTGGTTGTCTTTATGTGCTGGCTAATACAGCCGGTATTTCAACGACCGATGCTTTAGCGGCTCCTTTTGTAGAAGATATTCCTCATAGTGGAGTGTGTTTTGATAAGGTAAAAATCCCGGCTGATCAGGTATTCGATATAGATGGCCATCAACAAGCAAATAAGCCGTTTCGTTATTGGGAAGATGTGCACGTTGCGCTGTCTATGATGGGGTGGATGTCACGAGAACTGTTAGGGAGGCAGCAATCATTCGATGGATTGGATGATATGGTACAACTCATCTGTCAGTTAATAGAACAGTATGAAGAGCACCCAGACTATTATTGTCTTGAGAGTCTTTTGTTATTAGATAAAAGCCATGAAATCATGGATAACTACTCCCAAAACTTATCAGAAGAATCGAAAAGTCTATGGCTGAAAGACAGGTTGTTATTACAGATGGGGCAGGAAATGCGCCACCTTGTGAGAGCTAGAATGGTTAATTAACGCCAAAAAACGTCTTGTAAAATCTTTGTAAATATTCAGCGAGCAATAACATTTGTTATAACACTGGGTAATCTTAAGCCTGAGTTGTTAGTGGAGGGCGCACCTGTATTGATTGGTAGAATGCGATTCTCTGTTACACCTTCAGCATTAATTTCATATTGTTGCTGGTTAACAGAATCATCCGCTACATTGCCGGGGCTTTCACCTTGGCTTTCAATACTTGTAATGCTCATCTCTTGATTTAAAAGTCTAGGGATATCAAGGCTTTGCGTTGTAGATCGATTATAACGTTTAGCCGTGCTGTAGTCGTAGTGATGAGGATTTCTTTTGGCCTCATTAATCGCAGTGAAAATATCATTGTCATAATATTTATCATGAGGATTTATAGCCCAACTTAATGAAGGAGCGAGGGCTGTGATTATTACGGCTAATGCTTGGGTAACGGAAATCTTCATTAACTTCACCATTAGATCAAGGTTCTGGAGTTATATAGGCTCTTGAGCTGGCTTCTGAGCGAATATTTGTAGCGCTTCCAGAGAAGCTCTCGGTACGATACTCAACTTTATCCACCTTGTAGACCGCGGGTGAGAGCTCAGACGTTTCTGTAGAAGGCTGAATTGAAATGTCGAATCTATTGCTTTTAGTATCGGCTAAGAAGTCCAGTTCAGAGTCATCTTGTTTATTCGCAATAACATCTTCTGCATTCAGCTCCAAAGGCGATGTTCGCACAGGAGCAACGTCTCCAGGACCCGCGGCAGTAGCGTCGAGAGCGCCATCGACAATTTCAGAAGACATTTCAGTATTCATTAATTTGGGGAAATCAAAGCTTTTTGATGTCGTTCGATTATACCAACGATTGCCCACGTAGGTTTCATTACTGGGGCTATTTTCAGCTTCTTTAACGGCTGCATCAATGTCATTCGAGTAATAAGGGTTGTCGCTTGATTGCGCGTTCGCAAGCATGACGCCACCAATTAATAAGAATGAAGTGATAAAGAGTGGGGTTTTCATTTTCAAACTCCCTATTTTTTGTTGTTTTTTGTTATTTTTTGTTATGCATGGCATCATACAAGTGACAACAAAATGATGCAAATGATCCCTTTGTGGATAGGACATAATAATGATAAAAATCGGATTATTGCTGTTATCGGTATTCATGTTACCGAGCTGCACAATTTACCAGTCTATTGGTCATAGTTTCGGAAGTTTTGTTTCTGCCCCTAATGGACAAGATTTTCAACCTGTCGGCTATCGCTGGGATTATGAACATACCGCTTTAGTTTATGTGTATCGCCCAGCGTCGACTTGGGCGAATGACGAACTAGAATCGCCGAGCTTTTATTTGAATGGCGAGCGCTTATTCAATATTAAAGGCAATGGCTATACTTGGTATGAATTAAAACCAGGGACTTATGAAATTAAAATTCGTCGACCTCTATTGGGGCTAGAAGGCATTGAAGTAACTAATGCCGTCGATTTCACTTTAAGAATGGTCACAGAATTAGACTTAAATGCGAAAGCCGGCAGCGTTTATTACCTTCGATATTCTGAAGTTGATAAAGATGCGGCTAAGTTTGAGAATATGACTTTCCATGAAAATCCTTTGCAGTTAGTTACGCCAGAAGTGGCATTGGCTGAGATTCAGCAAACAAAAATGTTGGATGAAGGGCGAGGCTTAATAGCAGATATCCCCGAAGAGGAAGTAAAAACAGCCGCACCTGCAAAAGAGAAGCCTCAGCAAGAGGAAAGCCCAGGAACGAAAAGTTGGAATCCTTTCTAGCGTCACCGTAGGCAAACAAAGCAATAGCCTGACGCTCTGTTTGAATTGAGTTACAATAAGCTATAACTAGATACCCGCCTCCCAGCGGGTATTATTTTTTAGAAAGCTGGTTTTATAGCGCTAATAACTTGATGAGGACGTGACCCATGGCAAATGCCGTCACCGTTGTTCGCCAAGATGATCTGATTGAGAGCATCGCGGACGCACTGCAATATATTTCGTATTACCACCCAAAAGACTTCATCGACGCGGTCCATGAAGCGTATCTAAGAGAAGAATCAAAAGCGGCCAAAGATGCCATGGCTCAGATTCTAATCAACTCTCGCATGTGTGCTCAAGGCCACCGTCCAATTTGCCAAGATACCGGTATTGTTACCGTATTTTTAGAAATTGGTATGGATGTGCGCTTCGAAGACGCCACGATGGGCATTGAAGATATCGCTAATGAAGGTGTGCGTCGCGCTTATACTCACCCTGATAACGTATTACGTGCTTCTGTTCTGGCCGATCCTGATGGTGCCCGCAGAAATACCAAAGATAATACGCCAGCGGTTATCCACGTTAAATTAGTTCCTGGTAATACGGTAGACGTTCATGTTGCAGCCAAAGGCGGCGGCTCTGAAGCTAAGTCTAAATTTGCGATGTTGAATCCATCTGACTCTGTTGTTGATTGGGTGCTTGAGCAAATTCCAAAAATGGGCGCAGGCTGGTGTCCACCAGGCATGCTGGGTATAGGCATCGGTGGTACGGCAGAAAAAGCGATGATGATTGCTAAAGAAGCGTTATTAGAGCCTGTAAATATTCAAGAGCTACAAGCTCGTGGCGCTCAAACACGCGCTGAAGAGATTCGTTTAGAATTGTTCGATAAAGTGAACAAGCTAGGCATTGGCGCACAAGGCCTTGGTGGTCTAACCACGGTAGTTGATATCAAGGTTGCAGATTTTCCAACGCATGCGGCTAACAAGCCGGTTGCCATTATTCCAAACTGTGCGGCAACTCGTCACGCACACTTCGTTTTAGATGGCAGCGGCCCAGTGGCATTGCCTGCACCTAAGCTTGAAGATTGGCCTGAAATTACGTGGGAAATTGGTGAAGGCGTTCGTCGCGTTAACCTAAACGAAATCACCCCAGAAATGGTTAAAGACTGGCAGCCAGGCGAGACCGTATTATTGTCTGGCAAGATGCTTACTGGTCGTGATGCTGCGCACAAACGTATGGTTGATATGATCAATAAAGGCGAAGAACTGCCGGTTGATCTGAAAGGTCGCTTCATCTATTACGTAGGCCCTGTTGATCCAGTGCGTGAAGAAGTGGTTGGTCCTGCGGGCCCAACGACGGCTACTCGTATGGATAAATTTACCCGTACGGTATTAGAAGAAACTGGCTTGCTAGGCATGATCGGTAAAGCCGAACGTGGCCCAATGGCGATTGAAGCTATTCGTGATAACGAAGCGGTTTATTTAATGGCTGTGGGTGGTGCTGCTTACCTAGTATCACAAGCGATTAAAGGCGCTGAAGTGGTTGGTTTTGCTGATTTGGGTATGGAAGCAATCTACGAATTTGACGTTGTTGATATGCCAGTAACGGTTGCGGTTGATTCTCGTGGTTCTTCAGTGCACATCACTGGACCGCAAGAATGGAAAGCTAAAATTGCTGCACGACAAATTGATTAAGCTATAACTGATTGGCCTTAACGGCTTTAATCATATTAGTAAGCCGAGCTTATAGTGATATAAGCTCGGCTTTTTTATGCTCCAAAAATAATCACGAAACCTCGTGCTTAATTCATGCTAATGCTCGATTGTGTTCAGTGTTGTTCAAGGCATTATTATTCCCTATGACACCTTGAGGAATATAGAATGGATTCTGCATTCGAGACACGCACATTAGCATTAACGTTTGATTTACTTTTTGATCAAGTCCTCGCCAGTATTGGTAAAGCTGCAGGCATACTGTGGAGAGATGTTTTAATCTCTCCACAGTTTCATAATGAAGTAACTCTGAGGGTTCGTGATGCTTTTAATAAAGAGTACGGATTAATCAGCAAAGACTTTTACAATAGCAATACAAAAGACATTCACCGTTTTATTTCCAAGTCTGCGGGTGAACATGCAAAGAGTAGCTTGGCTAGCAAAAAAACTGGAAGACTTAGGCCCTGAGCTAGAGAAAAGCCTTAAGGAAATTGAGAGTCACTTTAACCATTCAAAGCAGGCATCTGGATCGATGAAGCTGGAAAATCAGTAAAGGTGATTGTATCCATGTTAGCGATCGGCGGTTATGGTATATATTCTTTTAGAAACACCAAGGTTGTTCAACATCTCGTTAATACTGCAAGTTTCTTTGGGCTAGCCGAAAAGACTTTGCATGTGGGGGGAATTAAACTCACTGGCGAAGTCAGTAACTATTCCTCCAGTAAAAGTACAGTAAAACTAAAAGCCTCAGCTGTTGGTAAGTGGAAGTCTATTCAAGTAAAGGCAAAAAGTAACGGCGTAGTGAACTTCAATACAGGTCAAATTATGGATAGCTCTACTAATTTGGATATGACTTATACTATTAACCAAAAACTTCAGGTAAATGGTGGATTAAGTGCTTCCACTTTACTCAGGGAGAATCTGAAATGTCAGTCTATATGAAAATAAAATTAACTAGCGGAACTAATAATTTTTCACTAGGCTGCTCAATTACCGATAATTCAGATCGTCCAGTGAATAAGGGGTGTACTGCCAGTGCTAGTGTTAATTTCTAATAAGATTAAGAAAATTAAAATTCTATTGTCTTTAATACTATTGAGTTTTAACTTAACGGCAAATGCAATGGAACCAACTCTTAATGAACGCTTTAAGGCTGCGGTCGCAATAGAAGCTACAGATATTTATGCCGCCTTCCCTCTCTATCAAAATTTAGCTAATAAAGGATATACAGAAGCAAAAGTCAGGCTGGCCGCATTGCTTTCAGCAGGCCTAGGAGACAAAAGTACAAAGGAGGAAAAATTTCAAAAAAGCATTAAACTGTTACATGAAGCAGCTAATGAAGGCAGCATAAAAGCTTATTATGGACTGTCTGTTATGTACCATGACAGCGATGAGTCTAACGCAGAGCTAGGAATGAGCTGGTTAATCAGGGCCGCTGAAGCTGGGGAGCCTAGAGGACAGAATCAGTTAGGTTATCTATATGATAAGGGAATCTTAGTTAATCAAGATACCGAAAAAGCTATTTACTGGTATAAAGAAGCAATAAAAAATAACTCTAATAACGCTCGATACAACCTTGCTAATATATATTTAGATGGATTGAATGATACTCAACAGAAAGTGACCGAAGCGATTTCCCTCTACTTATCTGCTGCCGAACAAGGCGATGATGATGCTAAAGTCGCTTTAGGAAGCATATATTATGACGATAAGTATGGATTGAAAGAGGGAGTGAAATCATTTAATTGGTTAAATGATGCTGCTCAGAATGGTAATACTTACGGACAAGCAGGCGTTGCAAATTGCTATAGATATGGCATTGGCACTGATATCGATTATAAAAAAGCTCTATATTGGTATAAACACACAGCAAACTCTACTAACAACCCTATTTCCCGCTACCGCCTAGCGGAAATGCATATGCTCGGCTTAGGCACTGAGATAAATCTATCTAAAGCTCGTGAAATTTTTCTAGTATTAAGCCAAGAAGGCTATGCCGATGGTACGACAGGTGTTAAACAGGTTGATGAGCTTGTTGAAAATAGAAAGCCATAAACACTTAATTTTTTACCATACTTTCGAAATGAAATACTTTAGTGAAAAATCGCCTCATTGTTATAAGTAAGTTGCTTGCATCAATGAGGGAGATCTTACATCTTTTAACTACTGATTAATCCTACTTATTAGCTGCTCATAGAGCAGCATACTGACTCTATCCTCCCGTCTATTTCCATAAGGAATTAATCATGAGTTGTGACGCGAAGAAATTGGATAACCTGACTAGCGAAGATATTCCTGAAGGCTGGAAAATTAAAGAGGTTACGGGTATTGGGCAACTGGTGAAGGAATTTAAATTTAAAAACTTTGTCACTGCCATGCACTTTAGTAATGAAATCGCTGAATTAGCAGAATTACACAATCATCATCCTATGATTATTAGTGAGTGGGGCAAGGTTACACTCTATTGGTGGACTCATACTGCGAAAGGAATCAGTGCTCTCGATATTAAACTCGCCCAACTTTCTAATGAATTAAGCACCTCCTAACATAAGCTTATTAATTATAGGTTTAAGCTTAAATTAAATCTCAGCTCAATGGCTAATCCCAATGTAGTCGACCAGCATTGAGCGTCCTTCACAGCCTAATGATTTAATACTCACTTTATGCTTAAAATTAAGCGCCGCGAGTACTAACTGAAACTTTCTCTTTGCTACTTCTTGATTGTCACTATAAGACCGATACCTGTTTGACAATTTCCCGCCGCACTTATGTGATTTTAGTGACGTAAAGAAATCAAAGCCAGCCTGAGTATCGTCCTCTATTTGGTATAAAGAAATAATCAATAAGTTATTTTTTACATTATTCTCTTCGGCAAAAGAGGTTTGAATACCCCCTAGAACGAATGAAAATAAAAAAGCTACCTGAATCAATGACTTCATAAACCCTCCTTTAGATAAAAGTATAGCCAATTTTTTAAAACCATCATCAAACCTGAATATATGAACTATGCTGACATTAGAAATCTGATAAAAACATCAGGGTTAAGGAATGTTGATGGTCGTTAAAAATTTAAGAATATTATGCATCGGTTTATTAATGTCACTGAATTATGTTCAGGCGGCAGAACCTGATTTACCGCACATGGCTGAGCCAGCACCGACTCTCTATACAGGCTTTGGCCAATTATTAGATGACGATAAAACGCTGGTCTTAGAAGAATTAATGGACTTAGATCAAAATATTCAGCGTATCGCACTTTATCATAATGGCGATCGCTTGCACCGCTTAATCCCCAAGCAAGTGCACCAAATGATCGAGAATAAACTCATGCGTCGTTTAATTGCGAATGGCCGTTTTGATGTCATTCAATGTCTCGAATGTCGAACGACTAAAGTAGTGATGGCTGTTGATGAGTTGAAAATATCACAAGCTGCTGAAAATAATCAGCAATTAAGAGCGCTATCAAAAAAAGTGCGTGCAGATGCCTTTATGTTCTGGAGTGCATCCGTACATGAAAATAAATTTACTATTAATTTGCGTTTAGTCGATGGTAAAAATAATGAGCTGCTATGGCTGAAAGAATATTCTAAAAAAACCACTCAAGAAGCGGAAGAAAATGATTTTGATAGAGTTCAATATGAATTCATTGTCGGCGCTTGGGGGGTGAAAGGAAAACGTGAAAGTACCGTTGCCGCCGGGAGTACTGAACTAAAGGGAGCAACAGTTTTTGGTATACGTCGTAGAGAAAGCACAGAGTTAAATGAAGATATTGAATATACCTTAGGCTTTGAATACTTCACAAACTATTCGTCTGAAGAACTATTTGATCTCAGTGGTTATAACCTTGAAGGTCGAGTTATTGCAGATATTCCTGCCTTAGATGATGTGCTGGATACGAAAGTTTATCTTGGTATAGGGCAGTCATTTTTTAATGATGCAAACAGTCTGATCTTTCGTTTTGGCTTTGAATTTCCCTTCTTTAAAGACGGATTTATGGATTTTGGTGTGATGTATATGCGAGAAGCCAATGTTAAGTGGAAGACCGATGCTGCGTTTGAAGAAATAGGCACTTTCGGTGGTGCAAGTTATGACTTAACACTCGGTGTGCGCTTCTAAGGACGAATTATGAAACAGTTAATAATTGCTTTATTGATAGTATTAATCAGTGCATGTACGCATGAAAGAACAAATAGAATGCTTACCCAGTATGGTGATAGTCAGCCTGATTTATTGGGAATTGGCGAACAGAGTACTGAAGCAACTGCTGAAATCTCGCTTGAGATCATAGAGAAGCGTAAGCAAGTTGCTGATTTAGCAAAAAAGAATCATGGTTTAATGCACATCCATCGCTACGGCCCTGGGTTTGATGTCTTAATGACATTAGATACGGGGGATAGCGATGTTAGTTTTAGTATGGCGCTGCCTTCAACACCGGGAAGTCTGCAAGACTCACTTCGAAGTGATTTACAAAAAAGTGCAGAAGAAATTGCTGAACAAAACAAACAAGTTCTTGAAAGCTTGGATGACGATAAAGCTGAACTTCATCATGAAGAATTAGATGAGCGCAGTGAATTAATTGAGCAAAAGAAAATTCAAGACTTTCAAGCTTCAACAAAGCACATCTTTAGTGCGCAGTCTTTATTTTATAAAAAGCAATATTGGCAATCATTGGATGAAACTAATAAAGCGCTAGAGCTAGTTCCAGACTCTGCTCAAGCGCATGCTTTGAAAGGCAGCATTTATTACAAAATGGGATTAAGTGCTGAAGCCAAAGCTAGTTGGCAGCAAGCGTTAGAAATAGATCCAACGATGGAACAAGTCAAAACCAGTTTGACGCGCTTGAAGTAGGGGAACGGAATATGAAATTATTGATACAAGGTATCCTCAATCTGTGTCTGATCTGTGCAGTAGCTTATCCTATTGTGAATGCTACGGCTGAGACTGGGAAAACCTTTGAAGTACCGGCTAAAAAAGATGAAATCGAAGAGGTACGTTTTAAAGATGAAATGGAAGCGCGATTGAATCGAGACTTACAGGCATATCTTGGGAATAATCGCTTTATCATTCATGTTGAAGCCGAATTGAAAAAAACACGTACTGTTGTAAAAGAACGATCTAATACCGCGGCTAAGAATATTCCAGAACGCCCAGTATTTACTTCACAACCTTTGCCAGTATCAATCGATAATCGAACAAGAGAAATCGAAGAAACACTCCCTGGGCTTCCGACCAGTGATTTACCCATTTTCGAAGATAACAGTGTGGAAGTCGATGCGTTGAAAGGCCGTGTTCAGCAATTAGAGAATGAGCGGCAGCAAGCTCTGGGATATGCTGAAAAATTACGCCAAGAAGCTGAAAAGCAGATAGAAAAAATTAAAGAAAAAACGCTAGGTTATAGAAATTCTATTAATAAACTCACCATAACCGTTGTATTAGATAAAA
>Ga0209305_1002028_pt1 | contig 12311 bp, 9 predicted proteins | sample COGITO_mtgs_1103_FD_184792 | JGI IMG/M metagenome (GOLD analysis project Ga0209305, IMG submission 184792) | Pelagic marine microbial communities from North Sea - COGITO_mtgs_110321 (SPAdes) (version 2) | ecosystem: Environmental > Aquatic > Marine > Epipelagic ...
ATAAAAAGCTAGGGCCGGGTTAATCTGTTTTGAATTCTCCGCACTGGCAAGCAACGCAATCATATCGATATCCTGGCGGCGACGCGCATTAAATTCAAACGATAAGCCTGTAATGCGTTTTAAATCATTTGCTCTAGCTTGACTCTCATCGACCTCAAGAATTCTGCGAACAAACGCGGCATAGCTTTCGTCTTCGGAAAATCGTTTTTCCGTGACTCTGATATCAGCATCCGTGCCAACCGCTTCCCGAAAGGCAGCGGTAGTACGGTCTCCCCATTCATCGATTGGGGCAATGAGTAAAATATTTTTATAGCCGAGCTGCTTGCCATGTTCTGCAAGTTGCTTGGCCTCATCTTCTGGTGCCAAGGAAAAGAAAAACAGATTGCCGTTTTGATTAGTGCCTGACCGCAAGGCGGGGACCCTGTTGAGTGCAAGAACCGGAACTTTTAGGCGCGCTTGAGCCAGTTCGGTGACGCGATTTTTATCGAGGGGGCCGATAACAAATTCTGCGCCCGCTTGAGCGGCACGTTCCACCAGGTCTAATGCTGAATCCGATTGATGGGTGTCGTAGATAATGAGCTCGGATTCACGGCCCTGGTCGAAGTGCGCTGATAATATGCCCTTTAAAATAGCTTGGCCGGCGGTGGCCAGCGGACCGGTTTGGGGCAGCAAAATGGCGACCTTTTTAGGTTGGCCTGCGACGACACTGTCAAGAAAGGCAAGTCGTTTGGGAAGCTGTTGCGCGGCTGGATGCCCCGCCCAAAGTTTTTTCCAGTTTGTGAGCGCCCTGAGCTGTTGGCTTGGGCGGTTTTGAAGTTGTTTGGTCATAGCGGCTAAAGACAACCATCCCCTTAAATCGTTTGTCGCTGCGTCAGTCGCATATCGCTTCAAAAGCGCTGTCGGTAAGGTCATGAGGCCGTTAAAAAGTTGTTCATGATTGTCTGTTGCCGCGGCATCCGTAAGGATGGGTGTGATTAAGGTTCGGGTTCGAGCGGCCGCGAGCATTCGGCCAGTTTGTTCATAGGCATTGGCCTTTGTGATGCCCAGGTCAATCTGGTCTTGGATGCTCAGTCCAAATTCGGTGAGGTTGTTTTGGTTCAGCAGCGCGAGTGCTTGGCTTGCATCACCATCGATCAGGAATAGCTGAGCTTTTGTCAGCACGTAATCGACTCTAGCGCTCGGGGCAATATTGGAAGCTTGAATCAATGCCAGAATGCGGTTTGCATCCTCAAACTGCCCTTGTGCTAAGGCCAGTTTGGCGGCTTTTGCTCTAAACGTGCTGGCGAGGGGTTCTCGGCTGAGACTGGCTAAACGCAGGCCCTCCGTGACCGAGGTGATTGTAATATCGCCGGGATTGATTGGGTTTTGGGCTGTCGCGCGAGGTTGCCCAGGCGTGCGACTTGGGTCGCTCGCGCAACCGTTGAGGACGAGCGCAATGATTGCGAGCCAAGCGCCGCGTTGGATTCGATGCGATAGGTTTAAGTTAAAACGGCTCATGGTTTGAGTGGATGGTTTGAATGCATGGTTTCATCGAATGGCTGTCTGAGGTGATCATTATGCCATATTGGTTTTAAGGATGATCTGGCGTTCATGGATCGGTTGAAAATCCTGGTCTGATGGTTTTTTCTCGATAGTCTGTTGGCTTTTAGATCCTGCTGAGCATCTTCGGCCTAAGACGTTGCTTTGTCTTGTTTGGATGGTTGCCCGCTCTGTAATCCATTAACCTAAGGAAACTTAGGATTGAGTGACACGACCTGTGAGTAAATTGTATATAGTGGCGACGCCGATCGGCAACCTGAAGGATATCTCGCTCCGGGCGCTCGAGATTCTCGCATCGGTCGACTTGGTCGCCGCGGAAGATACTCGACATACTCGTCGCCTATTGGATCATTTTGAAATCAAGCAGAAGCTGATTGCGTTTCATGATCACAATGAACGTCGTCAGACAGATTTGTTAGTGGACCGAATTAAAGCCGGGGAATCGGTTGCGCTGGTTTCGGATGCCGGTACGCCGTTGATTTCAGATCCTGGGTTTCGTTTGGTTCGCGCGGCGCGGGCTGCGGGACTTGTCGTTGAAGCGGTGCCTGGTGCCTCCGCGCTCACCGCGGCGCTTTCGGTTTCTGGTCTACCAACCGATCAGTTTCAGTTTTTAGGGTTTCTGCCAGCGAAAGGGCGCGCCACACGGCTTGCTGAAGTGCATCAGTATCCTGGCACGCTGATTTTATATGAAGCGCCGCACCGGATAACTTCGTTGCTTGAATCGGTTCTAGAAGTTCTAGGCGATGATCGTGAGCTCGTGATTTGCAGGGAGCTGACCAAGCTCTATGAGCAAGTAGCCCAAGGATTGGTGCGAGAGATCCTTGATCAGATAACCCGAGGTGAAATTCCGACCCGAGGCGAGTTTGTGGTCTTGATCAGTGGTGCAACGATTGTGCAATCGGTTGCGCAAATTGAATTGGATGACTGCTTGCGGCTGCTGATTGCTGAGCTGCCGATTTCAAAGGCGGCTGAGTTGGCAGGCCAAATGCTTGGATTAAAACGAAATCTCGTTTACAAGCGCGCGCTGGCGCTCAAGGCCGAGACCCGCTAGTTGTGATCATCGGGTGATGACGGTAAGCTCCGCGTGGGAGTTAGCTAGGTAATCGCTGCTTTGGCAGAGGAAAGTCCGGGCTCCATAGGGCAGAGTGCCAGGTAACGCCTGGGGGGCGTGAGCCCACGGCAAGTGCAACAGAAAGAAAACCGCCAAGTTTTCTTGGTAAGGGTGAAATGGTGCGGTAAGAGCGCACCGCGCAGCTGGTAACAGTTGTGGCAAGGTAAACCCCACTCGGAGCAAGACCAAATAGGAACTCGATGACTGCGGCCCGCAGGTGAGTTCGGGTAGGTTGCTATAGGTGTTTGGCGACAGACATCACAGATGAATGATTATCCTCGACAGAACCCGGCTTATTGCTAACTCCCATTTATTTTAAGCTCGTTATTCTAAAAAGATATAAAAACCTTCTAACTTAATAATCTACATTAAGTTACGCCTTCATCTGCCTGTTCAAGATCATGAACTATCTGCAAACGCATTTCCAGATTCCGAACCTTTCCTAAACCCTTGTGAAACCTAGAGAAATTTCGATTTTACCTGCTTGACATCATTGCCGGGTCTTTTTATTGTTCGAAGTGCACAAATGTGGGTATTTGTGGAGTTTAGTGGGCAATTTTAATCGAAGGGATTACGGCAGTGTTCAGAGGGGTTAACCAGGTCAACATGGATGCGAAGGGTCGCCTGACGGTACCGACGCGCTATCGCGATGAGATTATGGAATCTTGTCGGGGTGCTGTGGTGGTCACCATTGATACTGAGGAGCGCTGCCTGCTCATTTACCCACAGCCGGCCTGGGAAGATATCCAAAGAAAGGTCGAATCGCTGCCGAGTTTTAATACCGCAGCGCGACGGGTGCAGCGTCTGTTGATCGGGCATGCCACCGACATTCCCATGGACAAAAATGGCCGTATTTTAATTACGCCGCCGCTCAGAGAATATGCCGGTCTGGACAAGCACACGGTTTTGTTAGGTCAAGGTAATAAATTGGAATTGTGGGATGAGCTCACGTGGAGCGCTCGACGAGATCAATGGCTTGAAGTGCAGTCAGAAGGCGGTATGCCGGATGAATTGCAATCACTTTCACTCTAGATCGAGGCGTCATGACGCACATTCCCGTAATGCTCGAACAGGCAGTCGATGTCTTGGTGCATCGATTAGATGGCTTTTATATCGATTGTACTTTTGGCCGAGGCGGGCATTCGGCAGCAATCTTGAGCAAGCTCTCAGACCAAGGGCGATTAATGGTAATTGATAAAGATCCAGAGGCGATCGCGGTGGCCCAAGCTAGCATGGGGCATGATGCTCGAGTGTCGATTGTTCAAGGATCCTTTGCGCAAATCAAAGATCACGTGGCAGCATCATCGGTTGAGAAAGTCGATGGGATCTTGTTGGATCTTGGTGTGTCTTCCAATCAATTGGATGTTGCTGAACGCGGGTTTAGTTTTGGCAAGCCCGGCCCCTTAGATATGCGAATGGATAACTCGGCCGGTGAAACCGCGGCTGAGTGGCTTAACCGGGCCTCTGAATCTGAAATCAGCGTGGTGCTGAAGGAATATGGCGAGGAGCGGCATGCGCGACGGATTGCGCGCGGCATCGTTGCTGCAAGGGCGGTCACACCGCTGCAAACGACCCAAGATTTGGCGCAGTTGGTTGCCAAAGTTTCACCGAGCCATGACCCCAATAAACATCCGGCAACACGAGTCTTTCAGGCGGTTCGGATTCAAGTGAATCAAGAGCTCAAAGACCTTGATGAATGCCTGGCGGCAACGCCTGACTTACTCGAAATTGGCGGGCGGTTGGTGGTCATTAGTTTTCATTCTTTGGAAGATCGTCGTGCTAAACGGTTCATCAAACAGCAAGAAAAAAACGATCCCTACCCGTCTAAATTTCCGATTTTTGATCATCAGATTCAGCGGCCGGTGCGCTCGCTTGGGAAGTGGCGTGCAGAGAACCCTGAGCTGGCACTGAACCCGCGAGCCCGTAGCGCGGTCATGCGTGCGATGGAGAAAATTGCGTGAGCGGTCAACCGTTAGTGCTGCAATGCTTGCGTTGGCTAGGTGGTGGTTGGCCAAGACGGGTCATATTGCTCATGGTCTTTATTTTGGCGTCGAGCGTGGGCGTCATCTTGGTGTCTCATGAAACGCGAGCGCTCTACAGCCGAATTCAGGTTGAAGAGCATGCCAGTGATAATCTCGATAGCGAGTATGAGCGCTTATTGCTTGAGCAAAGCGCCTGGGCCGGTTACAACCGCGTTGACCAGCTGGCGCGGGAGGAATTGCAAATGCAAACGCCGCGTCAAGCTAATTTGGTTTTGATGCGTCGATCGCCCAGGCTTTTGCAAACCGCCAGCGTTGATGGAGATCAGGAATGACCCCTGCCTTCAGGATCCATCTGGCCGCCTTTTTGTTTTTGTTATTAATGGTGGGCGGTGCTGGACGACTGATCTATATCGAAATGTCTGAAAAAGACTTTCTTCAAGATCAGGGTGATGCCCGAACCATTCGAATGGAGCGGATCAATGCCCATCGCGGCATGATTTTGGACCGCCGTGATAACCCGTTAGCGGTGAGTTCGCCGGTTGTCTCGCTTTGGGCTAATCCATCTGAACTCCCGGAGGATCAGCAAAGCCTCATCGAGCTATCGACGGGGCTTGGGGTCTCGGTCGAGGAATTTACACTCAAAATGCGCCGCGCTGAAAGCCGCAATTTTGTCTACCTTCGACGCCGCGCTAAGCCCTCCGACGCCGATGCCATCCTGAGTCTTGGATTGCCTGGGGTTTATGGTGAGAAGGAGTACCACCGATTCTATCCCGGCGGTGAAATCGCGGCGCATGTTGTTGGCTTTACCAACATCGATGATGTCGGCCAAGAAGGCATTGAGTTGTCGTTTGATGATTGGTTGCGTGGCAAGCCGGGCAAAAAGAAGGTGCTTAAGAATCTCTATGGTGAAATCGTTCGGGATATCATGCCGGTCGCTGAGGCGGTCCCGGGCCGAAATCTAAGACTCTCGATCGATCAGCGCTTACAGTTCTTGGCTTATCGGGAGCTCAAATCAGCGATTTCTCAATACCAGGCACTATCCGGTTCTTTCGTGCTCTTGGACGTCCAAACCGGTGAAGTGCTGGCGATGGCGAATCAGCCGTCTTACAACCCCAATAATCGAATCCAGTTAGATCTCTCGTCAGTGCGAAATCGAGCGGTAACGGATGTCTTTGAGCCGGGCTCGACGGTGAAGCCTTTTACGGTAGCGGTTGCGTTAGAGTCGGGGCTGGATATGGGTTACACCATTGACACCAGTCCCGGATTTTTGAAGGTTGATGATGCCGTCATTAAAGACCCTCGAAATCGAGGCGTTTTGGATTTGGGCGGCATCTTGGCCTACTCCAGTCAAGTTGGGATTAGCCGGCTCGCGCTCAGTCTAAACGAATACGACATTTGGAAGCAGTTTCAAACCCTGGGTTTTGGTGAAGTTACGGGTGTGGGCTTCCCGGGAGAAAGCAGCGGATTTCTACCCAACCGTCGTCGATGGAAAGACATTGAGCGCGTGACCTTTGCTTACGGTTATGGCTTGACTGTGACCCCGCTTCAGCTTGCATCGGCCTACAGCACTATCGCATCCGGCGGTATCAAGCGTGAGGTCACGCTGATTGCGGATCAGGTCTCGGAAGGTGAGCGGGTGATGAATGCGCGGATTGCTCTGCAGCTCCAAAGCATGCTTGGACGCGTGATCACTGAAGGCACCGGTCAAAAAGCTGCGATTGAATCCTATGATGTTGGCGGTAAGACCGGAACAGCGCGAAAAATTGGTGAAAACGGTTACGACGATACGCGGCATATTGCGTTTTTCGCTGGGTTCGCGCCGCAATATTCACCAAGGTTTGTGGGCGTGGTCTTGATCAACGAGCCGAAAACCGAGCAGGTTGGCGGCGGCAGTATTGCGGCGCCCATTTTCTCCAGGGTGATGTCGAATGTATTGCGATTGCTGAGCGTGCCGCCTACTGATACTCGGGAGGCTGTGTAATGACCGTCTCATTGCGCGCACTGTTGCCAAAGATGGACCTGCCGGATATTGCAGTGGCCGGGTTTGCGTTAGATAGCCGGCGCGTCGAGCCCGGACAAGTCTTCATTGCGCTGCAGGGTAGTGCGCATGATGGTCGCTGCTTTATCAAAAGTGCTGTGGCTGCTGGGGCCTGCGCCGTACTGTGTGATGCGCCAACGTCCCAAGACGGTATAGGGGTCCCCGTGATTGAAGTGCCGAACTTGGCGGATGAGATCGGTAAAATGGCGAGCCGTTTTCATGGGGAGCCTTCGAAACATTTGATGACGGTCGCTGTGACCGGAACCAATGGCAAAACCTCCGTGACGTTTATGGCAGCAAGTGCCCTAAATTATTTAAAGCGCTCGGCGGGTATTATTGGAACGCTTGGGCAAGGGTTTTTGTCGAGCCTTCAGGACTCTGGGCTCACAACGCCGGATGCGGGGGTCATTCAATCATCGCTTAAATCCATGCTGGATGCGGGTGCCGAAATGGTGTTCATTGAAGCGTCATCCCATGGCCTCGTGCAAGGCCGTCTGATGGGCACAACGATTCAGGCCGCCGTGTTTACCAATGTCACACGTGATCATCTCGACTACCACGGTGATATGGCAAGTTACCGTGAAGCCAAGGCCAAATTACTTCAATGGGAAGGGTTGCAGTGCGCGCTCTTGAACTTAGATGATCCTTGGCTCGCCGCATTAGCGCAGGCAGCTCAGGTGCCAGAAGTGTTGGGCTTTAGTCAAATGAACGCACAGGGCGCCTTGATCCGCGCCGAAGCGCTGCAATTTCACGAAGCCGGGGTTCAATTTGAATTGTGTACTCCAGCCGGAAGCACAACCGTTCGGAGTGCGTTGCTCGGGCAGCATAACGTCAGCAACTTGCTGGCGGTGGCGGGCCTGCTTTATTGGTACGGCGTTGAACTCGATGATATCGGTGCCGCGCTCAGCAATTGTCAGCCGCCACCGGGTCGTCTTCAGCGGGTGGCTCATGCGGATCCGCCAGTACTCATTGATTTTGCGCACACACCCGATGCTGTGACCCAGGTGCTGCTGTCGCTTAGGCTACATTGTCAGGGGCGGCTAATTTGTGTGTTGGGCTGTGGTGGCGATCGCGATCCAGGTAAGCGACCTTTAATGGGGGTCGCGGCAGTCCAGCACAGCGATCTCTGTCTCTTTACCAGTGATAATCCGCGATCGGAGAGCCCTGCCTCGATTATTGATGAGATGTGCCGAGATCTCGCCGTTCCGTTAGACCCGGCTAATTGTCTGATTGATCGTAAGGCGGCCATCCAGCGCGCCTTAACCCTGCAAGAACCGGGGGATGTGGTTGTCATTCTCGGCAAAGGGCATGAGCGGTATCAAGAGATCCAAGGCGTGCGTTATCCGTTCAATGATGAGGCGATTGTTACGGCGGAATTGATGCAGCGGGGCAGACGGGCATGATGCCGCATTTAGTCCCAGTTGTGATTGGTCTCGGGCAAACCGGATTGTCGGTCGCCAGATTCTTAACGCAACAGGGAATAGATTTTTTGGTGGCTGACGACCGAGCCTCCGATGCCGCGGGTCAGACGCTCCATAAAATAGGGTACGACAAGACTGTGCAGTCGATTGCGCAGCTTGTGCCGCAATCGGGTGCGCACTGGTATATCAGCCCCGGGGTCCCTTTGGCTTTGCCGGCTATTGCTGAGGCTCAACGACAAGGCGTGATCTTAACCAATGATATCAACCTGTTCTCGCAGCAGGCCAAAGCGCCAATAATTGGCGTGACGGGTTCCAATGGTAAAACGACCGTCACGACCTTGGTGGGGTTCCTTGCAAGCCGGCAGCTTCCATCCGTTCGGGTTGGCGGTAATATTGGTGCGCCGAGTCTGGATTTGCTGGATGACGCGGCGAGTTGTTATGTCCTAGAACTGTCGAGTTACCAGCTTGAATTGTCTACACAGCTGCCTTTAAAGGTTGCGGCTCTACTCAATCTGAGTCCGGATCATTTAGATCGTTATGAAACAGTCGATGACTACTATGCCGCTAAATCGCATATCTTTTCGTCTGCTGAGCAAGGTGTTGTCCATCGCGATGTCGCGCACAATGCCGCGCAGAATGCTACGCCCTCTGCCGTCTCAAAAGGGGTTCGGAAACTGCAAGTCTTCTCGGATCGGCCTCCGCAAGATGACGCTGAATTTGGATTGATTGAGCGCGGGGGGCAAACCTTTCTCGCGCGCGGGCAAGCGGTATTGCTCGCGGTTAGCGCTTTGAAGCTGAACGGGAAAAGCCATTGGATGAATACCTTGGCTGCCCTTGCGATCGGGGACTGTCTTGGGCTCGACTTGGATCAGATGCTAACCGATGTATGCCAATTTTCTGGTCTTAGACATCGCTGCCAACGCATTGAGCTGCATGATGGTAGAACGTGGGTTAACGATTCAAAAGCAACAAACGTGGGTGCGACGCAATCGGCGTTAAGAGATTTTGAATCCGCGGGGCCCATAATTTTATTACTCGGCGGGCAAGCTAAGGCAGCAGATTTTTCAGAACTTGCTCGTCAAGTAACGCAGCTTCACAGACTTAAACAGGTTTTGGTCTATGGCGACGCGGGCGCGATGTTGGCCGATAGCTTGGCGCCATTCATAGTCCCTGAGGTTTTTTCCGAATTCGATTGTATGGTTCGCCGAGCGGTCCAGCTGGCTGACGCGGGCGATGTCATATTATTGTCGCCTGCTTGCGCCAGTCTGGATCAGTTTTCGAGTTATGAAGCTCGGGGTGACCGATTTGAGGAATTGATTATGGCGCGTGCCGCATGAGCGCCATTCGTCTCAATACTTTGGTTGCCAGTGAGGGCAGCCCAGTGGATTTGACCGTGGTGTTATCTGCCGGTCTTTTATTGATGCTGGGTTTGATTATGGTGACGTCAGCATCTTCTGAAGTCGCGGCAAGAAACTATGGTCATCCACTGTATCTTGCTGGTAAGCATGTCGTCTTTCTGGGTCTGGGTCTGGCTGGCTTGCTGGGCGCGCTGATTGTCCCGATTCGCGTTTGGCAGCGGCTCGGTTGGGTGCTCTACGCGGTGTCCGTTATGTTATTGATCCTGGTAATGATGCCCGGTATCGGACGTGAGGTGAATGGTGCAACGCGCTGGATCCCGCTAGGATTTTTTACGCTGCAGGGCTCTGAGTTCGTCAAATTATTCGCGGTGGTCTTCCTCGCGTCTTATCTCGCAAGCCCCACGGCGCGATACCAAGAGCGCCTGTCTGCTTATTTGCTTCCCCTGGGATTGACCGGTCTGTTAGTTGGCATGTTGTTGCTTCAGCCGGACTTTGGCGCCTGTGTCGTGATGATGTCCGCGGTTCTGGCAATGTTGTTTTTCGCTGGCGTGCCGATGCGCTACTTCTTGCCGACCCTGTTCACTGGTGGGTTGTTGGTGGTCGTTTTGATTGTGCTTCAGCCGTATCGTCTGGCCAGATTAATTTCTTTTACAGACCCTTGGGCGCATCAGTTTGACGGCGGCTACCAGCTGACCCAGGCGTTGATTGCAATTGGGCGAGGGGAATGGTTTGGACTTGGATTAGGCAATAGCGTTCAGAAGCTCTTTTTCTTGCCCGAGGCGCACACCGACTTTTTGTTTTCGATTGTGGTCGAGGAACTCGGTATTGCCGGCGCACTGTTGGTGCTGATTGGCTTTAGCGTTTTGGTGATCCAAGGGCTGTTGATTGGAAAACGTTGTTATCAGGCCGGATTCGCGTTCCACGGTAATCTCGCAACCGGCATCTCAATGCTGATTGGTGTTCAGGCGCTGATTAATTTGGGCGTGAACCTGGGACTGCTGCCAACGAAGGGATTGACGCTGCCGTTTATGAGTTTTGGCGGTAATAGTTTGCTGGTGTCATTGGTGATGCTCGGGTTATTGCTGCGTCTTGATTGGGAATGTCGGCTTGCGCCTGCGGTGCCAAAGAAGACCAAGGTGGCGCGCAATGCAAAGTAATGTTTTGAAATCATCCGGACGCGCCATGCGCCGCATTAAGCACGTGCATTTTGTAGGGATTGGTGGCGCCGGTATGTGCGGTATTGCTGAAGTACTGTTGAATCAAGGCTATATTGTTTCAGGCTCAGACCTTTACGCGACCGATGTCACCGAGCGACTCCAAAAGCAGGGCGCTCAGCTCTTTAATGGCCATGCTTGTCAGCACGTTCAAGGCGCCGATGTGGTTGTGATTTCAAGCGCCATTGATCCAGACAATCCAGAGCTGAATGAAGCCCGGCGGTTGCGAACGCCCGTTATACGACGTGCCGAAATGTTGGCTGAACTGATGCGCTACCGACACGGTATTGCGGTTGCAGGAACCCACGGCAAAACCACCACGACGAGCCTGATTGCCTCGATTTTTGCCGAAGCAGGGCTTGATCCCACTTTTATTATAGGGGGTCTGCTGAATCGTACAGCCAGTAACGCGCAGCTGGGTTCAAGTCACTACATGATTGCTGAAGCCGATGAAAGCGATGCCTCCTTTCTTCATCTTCAACCCATGGTGGTGGTTTTGACCAATGTTGATCGGGACCATTTGGCGAATTATGACGGTAGCTTTGCCAAGCTCAAAGAGGCCTTTCTCGCGTTTATTCATAACTTGCCTTTTTATGGTTTGGTCGTGGCCTGCGAAGACGACGCAATGGTTGCCTCGATGTTGCCCAGTATGATGCGGCCGGTCGCGACCTATGGCTTTTCGGATGAGGTCGACTATCAGGTGGTGAACTGGGTTCAAAAAGAACAGTACAGCCGGTTTGACGTGATTCGGCCAGAGCCGCATCCGACCTTGTCGATCGAGTTTGGAATGCCTGGCCGGCACAATGTTTTGAACGCGGTGGCAGCGGTTGCGGTTGCAACGGATGAAGGCCTCGCCGACGAGGCCATTTGTCAGGGCCTCAAACAATTTTCTGGCGTTGGACGACGGTTCGAGGTGCACGGTCAGTGCGCGATGACCCAGCGCCAATTTTTGTTGATCGATGATTATGGTCATCATCCGAATGAGGTACGAGCAACCATTGAGGCAGTTCGCACGGGGTGGCCTGGACGCCGACTGGTCATGGTGTATCAGCCCCATCGTTACTCTCGCACCGCCGAGCTATTTGATCAATTTATTGAGGTGCTGGCATTGGTTGATGTGCTACTGATTTCCGAAGTTTATGCAGCAGGCGAGGCCGTTATTCCAGGTGCAACCGGCGCTGACCTTCATCGAAAGCTCAAGGCTCGAGGGCTTTCAGAGCTGCATTGGTTGGCCGAGCTGTCGATGGCGACCGAGGTTTTAAATCAGTGCATCCGAGAAGCAGATGTCGTGCTGACGCAAGGCGCGGGTGAGACTGCAAAGCTTTCGTTTGATTTGGCGAGCCAGTATCGCTGTGAGGTGGCGGCATGAATTGTCCTAGGGTGCTGTTTGGCGTATCCCACCATGTCCTTTGTGCTCTGCTACTGCTGCTGATGATGCCGTCAGTGCAGGCTGCAAATGATCCCAATAGGGCGAGTGATCTTCGGTACATGATGATTTTAGGTGACGTTGGCGAGGGCGAGCGCGATCAAATTAGAAGGGTTGTGTTATCGATGGAGGATGCCCTAAGGGATATTGATGAAGTGAGAGCCCAAGTTGAGGGGCTGTCCTGGGTCGCTGCCGCCGAAGTGCAATTTAATTGGCCGGATG
>Ga0209305_1002055_pt1 | contig 12211 bp, 14 predicted proteins | sample COGITO_mtgs_1103_FD_184792 | JGI IMG/M metagenome (GOLD analysis project Ga0209305, IMG submission 184792) | Pelagic marine microbial communities from North Sea - COGITO_mtgs_110321 (SPAdes) (version 2) | ecosystem: Environmental > Aquatic > Marine > Epipelagic ...
TAAAAACATAAAAATTGCACCGAGACGGTCGTCGACATTACTGTCGAATCCCTCAGATGTCATTTCCATTATATTCACCAATTAGATCCATTATCTGGAAGTTCATTGTCCTTATCCGATATTTCTTTGGAGAATTGACTCATAAAATCCCAAGCAATTTGAGTAGTAGGTATTAGTCCGCCATTACCAGGTACGTATCGAGGAAATAAACTTGGTTCACCATAATCTTTCTCATACGGATTGTGCGTCCCTGCGTAGAGAGAAACAAGTTGTACCTCAGCACCGTTATCACAGTCAGTGAAAGCCTGTATTGAATAGAGTGCTTTGGGAATATTAGTGTCTGGTAGACTTCCACTACAACCGTTGAAATCAGCTACTTCATACATATTTTCGATGGCACCTGTTTCATACGCAGAATTATCAAACCAAGAATCTGGATTGAAAATTATTGGTCTTGCCCCCCAAGCATACCATACATTGTCATCAAGCATACCGTGTATCTCCATCATAGGTATTGGTGTATAGTTTGATGGGATATCGCCAAGCAAGTACATCGCCATACAAGCCATTGCAGCAATTTTTTCACTTGAATGGAATGACAAATAATAGGACATCCCACAACCATTTGACCAGCCAGTTACGTAAACCCTTGCAGGATCAACTGGATGTATTTGAATTGCTAAATCTATTAATTTATCAAGGAATCCAAGATCATCTACATTATGTATCACAGCATCCGCACAACACCAACCCGCATTCCAAGATTCTTCACTGCCACCAGTTAACGGATCGCCATCAAATGCCAGACCTTCTGGATTCAGTAAAATAGCACCTACTTCATCAGATAATTCCATGAATCCAGAAATATTTCTCTGCTCATAAGCAGATAAACTCCAACCATGGAGATCGATGATTAGTGGTACAAGGTTGCTTTCATTCACTTGCTCTGGAACATAAGTAAGCCAGCACCGATCATAGTCGTCATGCACAATACATCGATAACCTTCTTTCTCGAAATATGGAAGTTCATCTTCAGGTGAAATATTAATTTCATCATCTTGATTTTTTTCATCTAATGAAATACAACCGCTCAAAGACATTGAGATAATAATTAGAGACAGAATGGTTGCACTTAACCTTCGACTCATAACACGTGGAGTAAACATTGGTACAAAAGTCTATTTCCACCAATCAGGATTTGAATCATCCTCTATTTCTTGAGGGATATCATTATTATCATCTTTCTGGATATCGATTAATGGAGTTATAGATTCTTCTCTTCCCACTATCATCACTTTATTTGGATTCACGACTTTCTTATCTTTTAATGTTAAGGCTAATATTAAACCAATAATCAAAATCACAATGCCACAGCAACAACCGAAGGATCCTCCCAATATACCAAAAAAACCTGTTATACTTTCTTCTCTAATCATGACGGTGGGTGATTCTTCATTATCATCATTAACGATGAAACTGATTTTATATGTCCCTGACTTATCAACCATTATGTCGCCAATATATTGCAAACCTTCTTGTTTGCCATTAAAATCGAAATTAGCACAGGAATAATAAATTTCACAAGATTCAAAGTAGGCATTACCTCCTCCATTTAGAACTTCTACATCTACCTCATAATCTTCCTCAATAAATACGTAGTATATGGATGTCAATTCAAAATTATCTTCATAATCAAGTGGGGCCTTTTCTTCCATCATTAGCTCCCCTGCCCAATTCTCGTCATTAGGGTCCATTGAGTCTATCATAGATCCACCAATTACTAATCCGAATATACTAACTATAGTAACTAGGGAACCTATCCCTAACGTAATTTTAGTCGCTATATGCAAAATATCACCTACTAATACAGTTTGTGCTATGAGAGGGGCATTAATAAGTTAATTACGGATACACCTAATATTAGTGTTAATTATCGCTTCCAACTAATCTATAATCTTCAGATATCGGGGTTGCACCGGTTTCAGTCGAGAAAATTTTTCCGTCCTTGAAGCAATGGAATGAGAGTACCGCTTCTGAATCTGAACCGTTAGAGAAATGTGCAATAGCATGCTCTACACCAACTTCTTCATTCTCGTAAAGCACTCTATGACTCTCTGTTTTCACTCCCCCGGAACCTGCAAAAGCTAAAACATCTTTTTTTGTCATTACTGCATTACCAACATGTGGAGTAAATGTGAAATCCTCATGTAAGATATTTTCTAGAGCGTTGACGTCTGCTGATTCAAAGGCTGCTTGGTATGCGGCTAGTATGGACATAGTTAATTGAGATTACAACTCACATTTAATATCTCCATTAAGTTCTTTACAAAAAACTACTAGGGAAGGATATGACTACACTGTTTACTAGGATTATCAATGGTGAATTACCATGCCACAAGTTGTATGAAAATGAGTATGTATTGGCAATACTTGATATTAATCCATTATCAAGGGGGCATACGCTGTTGATTTCTAAAGAACCAGCTCCATCAATAGATCAACTCAGTCAAGAATCCGCTTCAGCAATGGGAAAGGCATTACCTACTGTTTGTCGAGCAATTATTGCAGCAACTGGTGCTGCTTCATACAATCTTATCCAAAATAATGGTGAAGATGCAGGGATGACTATACCACATGTACACGTACACATTATACCCAAATACCCTGAATCTGAGCATTCATTCGTATGGGTGCCAGGAAAGATTGAAGAAAAAGATGCCTTAGAACTCTCTAAGTTGATTTCTGCCAGTATCAAATAACAATAAACTCAGGAGTATCAAATACATCCTCCCAATTTAGTTATATGAAGTTCGATAAACGGACAATCATGCAAATGAAAACCCTAGGACTAACTTTGATGATGCTTTCCGCAGCCTTAGCAGGTTGTACTACAGGAGATGAAACTGGTACAACCGATATGGATTTATTAGAAGCAAAAATCAATGATTTAGAAAACTCTCAATCAGATTTAGAGGTCAATAATGCTGAACAAGAACAAACGAATGAAGACCTGCTAGCATCAATCTCTTTGATAGAATCTGCAAATATGCAAGCTATTCAGTCATTGGAGTCTGACTATCAGCAATCATTAGCAGATTTAGAATCTAGTTATATCATTGCTATTGAATCACTGATATTGACAAATAGCCAGACTCTTGATGAGATTAATGAAACAAATGCAGCTGCTTTTGATGATTTATTATTATCTTTGAACTCGTTACAAACTAATCTGCAGAATAGTCAATATTCAATAGATCAAATTTCGTTAATTGTTGATGATTTAGATGAAGATGAAGATGTTGTAATAATGCTACAAAATCTTCAGGCTAGCCTTCAATCTTCAATTTATGACTTAGAAAATAGACTAAATAACACTAGAGCAATGAACGATTTTTCTTATCTAGACTTCCAAGGTTCGGAACTGTTCAACATCAATAATGGTTTGGGGTGGCAAATAGCTCCACCGATTTTTGATTTTGCGAATTTGAAGAATGCGAGTTTATCTTATTCCAACCTTTCCGATGCTAGCTTCGTTAACGCTAATTTGCGTGGTTCGGATGGTTTATTTTCTACATTCCATCGTACTGATTTCACCAGTGCTTCATTGAGTAGTGGTATATTTAGGCAAAGTGATTTCACTGATGCACAATTTGTGGGTGCTCACCTAACTGCTACCGAATTCAGATACAGTGATATGTCTGGCGTCAACCTAACTAATGCTCGGATATATGGCGGTGGGGATTGGTTGATGGTGGATCTCTCGTATGCCGATCTTACAAATGCGATGATGTATGACTTAGATCTCAGATATGCTAATTTAACTGGAGCAGATTTGACTGGAGCAGATCTTGCTTATCTAAATACATCTTATGGCCCTGCCGACCTGACTGGTGTAACTTGGAGTAATACAACTTGCCCTGATGGAACTAATTCAGATAATAATGGAAATACTTGTATGAATAATCTTTGAACTAGATACACGTAGGGTATGACATGGGTCGCTTATCATCAATTCTGGTATCTCTGGCGATACTGTTGAGCGTAGCGATTATTGAAGCATCTGCAGAAGATGTTGATAGCGATTCAGATGGCTGGTCGGATTATCATGAAGATTCATGTGGTACCGATTCACTGGATTCACAATCTGTACCTGTAGACACTGATTCATCAGGAATTTGTGATACCCTTGATCCTGATGATGATAACGATGGTTGGTATGATGATATCGAACAATCTTGTGGGACAAATCATTTAGATTCTGATTCAGTACCTATTGACTCTGATTTAGACGGTATATGTGACTACTTAGAGTTAGATGCTGATGACGATGGATGGACTAATTCTGGCGAATTAGTATGTGGAACTGATTTATATGATGAAAATTCAGTACCATTGGATACGGATACGGACTATATTTGCAACTTCATCGACTCAGATGATGATAATGACGGTTGGAAAGATAATATCGAGATTGACTGTGAATCAGACCCTTTGGATAAATTAAACACCCCTCTTGATTCAGTAACGAGTATATGCAATAATCAAATTGTCAATAATATATTCAATCCTATTAATGATTATGACGAAACTACGATAATTGCTGGTTCTGGATCAATTATCTTATTGGGGCTATTTTCAAGTGCTGAATCTATCAGATGGCCATTATCTAGACGTTTTTGGATTAGCACGGCTTTTATGATTGGATTGGTTAAGAAACGAAAAGATGGTGAATTTCAGAGAGGTAGACTGTGTGGATTCATAGAAAGTCATCCAGGAATTCATCTTTCTGCTTTGACAAGAGTTTCGGGATTAGGAAATCACCAAATCTCTCACCATGTTAGTATTTTAGAGAAAGAAAAGAAAATATGGTGGAGAAATGTAGGTAGGCAAGTAAATTTCTTTTCAAGTCAAATACCACAGAGTTTACCTACCTCAGAATTACCTAAACAAAGCAAGGAATTATCCAAGGGTTCAATTCCATATCAGATTCTCATGCATCTTAATCAACTTGACATAATAGATAATAATGGTACTAATGGTAAAAAATTAGCTATTGAAATTGGTATTAGTCCACAATTAGTAGCATACCATTTGCGAAGTCTATTAGATGAGAAATTAGTTGACAAGAGGAGAAACGGAATTGGAAACATCATCACCATTACCAACGATGGTATAGCAAAACTTTCTAGCGATATACAATATAATGAATTATGAGTTGAGAAAGTAAAATGGGCATCAGGAAAAGGTTTGGTAAATATTATTTTGAATGTTTCTCACAGAATTCCTCATTCATATGGTAATTATTACAACGAACCTCTCCTTCGATACCCTTTTCCAAGTCATCAAAATAATATTTACATCTTTTCTTAAAGTTTTTTCTAATATTATTTTTATTGTCTTCTGACGTTTCAACATCCCACCACTCAGTTTTATTAACAGATTTATCAATTATACTTGACTCATTCGTACTTTCTAATTCGATTTTTCCTTTCTTCTTAGGAAAAAGGGGTAAAAAGAATAAGGAAATTATTCCATCACAAAGAATTTGAGCAATTAATTGCCCTACAACCATATCTAATCCTCGAAGTGATAAGACATTAATTGATTCCCTGCATTGGCCCATTGGACGTCTGATTGAATCATTGGGCTATCTGTGAGTCCCTTTCATAGGCTACCCTCTGAGTTAGATACAAATCAATGGATTTCAGGTCAGTTACATCGGAAGAAATATCCGAAGAAGTGCATCCAGATAGTATTGATGTCAACATAATTAATGCCATAATCATAGTCTTTAACTTACTCATTTTTCCCCCGAATCAACGAGTGAATATAATCTTAATACCTCTGCTTATGAGAATACTGTAATATTGTATATTTCAAAGAAAAGTTCATCATACCGCCGAGATAATCTATATCATTACTATGACCAAAGAGCAGCAAAATGTATCATGGGGAATACGTTTCCTCAAATCAAAACTCCCTAGTCCAGAAGTTGGAAATATGCTACTAATAGAAGGTTCAAAACGCTCCACAAGATATATTACTAGATATATGATATGTGATGAATTAGCCAAAGGAAGGCCTGTACATTGGATAGATGGAGGTATGGGACTGGACCCTTCTACTCTAATACGGCCTTTAGCACATAAAAAACGTGGAATAGAGGCTTTGGATAATTTACATGCTTGTAGGGGATTCACTGCCCATCAAATAGCACAAATAGTCAAAAGACTAGATTCTGAGGTTGATGATGAAGATTTAGTCAAAGGGAGATTGATTGTTATTTCTGATTTAGCATCTATGTTTGCGGATACTCAAGTAAAGCATGCTGAAGGTTCTGCTATGCTCAAAGAATCCCTAGCTCATATTCAAAGTATGGCGAATAAATGGAATTCATTAGTTGTAGTAACAGTCAACTATCAAGCGCAACCATATCTATCCAAATCAATGAAGTTGGATTTAAAGAATGCTGCGAGTGACAGACTCACAATTCTTTCACAATCAAAAGGTGCAATTACAGCAAAATTACATTCAATAGGTATGACTGCAGAACCACTAGTAAAGAGAGATTCACAAGTTTCTCTTCAAGACTTTACAGTCCCTGACCACATATCCAAAGTCGTTTGGACCGATCCTCCTGAAGCTAATTCTTCCTCAGATAATCCAAATGGAGATAGTAGTGCCGAAGCTGCACGTAAAGCAAGTGCCTCATAGTAACTAATATCGCCCCTTTGTCCTACTATAGACTGCTTTCCTGATTTAATCTCTGATGACATTCTGATTCTATCGGGAGGATTCCTTCTTCCCTGTCCTACAACAGCAAATCTAATCTTCCTACCAGGATATGTGTTTTGCCCTAAATCAAGCTCTCTAAGTAGGGCTGCAGCTGTCAAATTCAATACTTTATGTTCTCCAGCTTTTTTCCTAACTCTTCTTCCTAAAATAAGTTCAGATAGAGGAATTTTACCTTTCTTAAGTTTAGTTATTTCTTGATGAAATAACTTCATTGAGCGTTTAGTAGCCTCTTTTGGAGGACCCGTGCGCAACTCTTCTAGGATATTTTTCTGAAGATCACTTATCCATTGACATGTTGAGTGTTGTCGTAACTCAATTCCTCTTATCTTCCATCCTTTTGTTCCATGTGCAAAATATTTGGTTAGAGCACCAACTCCTGTAGTTCTATTGGGTACGAATGCAATCCATTCATAGACATCTTCGAGATCTATTGGTATACCAGATTTAGCCTCTATCTTAGACATTAATCTAGATATAGACTCATTACGAGCTCTTTCACCTCTACTCTGTAAGTCTACAAGCCAAATAGAATCTACAATTGCATGTAAGCAATCCCAGCCTTCTTCTTCAGCATCATGCATTGCATCTATTATCATCTCACGTGACCAAGCGCATATCGCTTCATGACATTCTATACGACCAAATCGAGCATTTTTGTATCCTGTATATCCAAAACAAGTGACTAGAAGCCATTTCAAAACATTTTGCCGTCTATCCCAAACATCCCCCTTAGTCTTCCTTCTTGATTTGAGATGTTTACGCCTCTCAATAATAGGTGCAACAACTCTACCTAAGAATCCATATTTTTTGGTGCATGTATGCATTCCTAATTCTGGAACTAATAGTTGTAATTCTTGTGTTGACTGTTTACGTCTTTCAATTTCTCTGAAAGCACTTTCGGGATGGAGAGGTAGTTTACCGGTTCGTAAATTATCACCTTCTGAAACTTTACAACATTCACAATTCATTGTTTCAGGACTAATATTTCTGGTTGCTATGATACTTGGAAATAAACTTGCAAAATCTAACTCATACACTTGTTTGTGTACGCCCGGTTGTGGATCTAAGTACAAACCACCCCTATCAGATATGAGCATCTGCGTCCCTGTTTTCATATCTTCAGGTCTATTTTTTTTCCAAGGAACTAGAACACCATCTTCCATAGATTGTCTTATCTGCATAGCTGAAATTGCAGAACCAGGAGATAATCTTGAGAGGTCTTGAGCAGGGATTCCAGATATTCTTGCAAGCTCACAAAGTCCTTCTAACCCACCTTCTTTACCAATGAAAGAAGAACCCATATCTACGTGTATTCTGCCTTCTAATGCATGATAAGCATCCGAACGAAGTATTCTTCCATAACTCCATGTGGTAATCGCTTTTCTCCTAATGTTAGTGCCACGTTTATTTCTGCTAAGTCTTAATTCTCTACCATGTCTAGATGCAATATTTATCAGAGCTGGAAAATCTATACTATCCCCTTTGTTAGTAATCAAAACATCGGGATTAATCCAATGTATTGCTCTTTCAATTTCATCGAGAAATTCATCTTGCTCTCGTTCGGGAGTTAGTTGAATATGAATTGGAATTCCCTTGGAATTAGACCCTACAAGTCCCATATCAATTATTGTTATTCCTGTGACTTTTCCATTTGAACTACGTTTACCATGCCTATCTTTGCAATTAACTTTCAATATTGCTTGTCTCAATGGAGGATGGCTCCATTTTGCATCAGTTCTATTATCGAGTGATATTATTTCATTATTTGAAATTCTTACTTTACCAAATGGATGCGTGTTCATATCATGAAGAAATCTTTGAGAAGGTTTAGGATCAACCGAAAAGATATCAAAATTACTCCATTTACCAATTGCCGAAACTACATCAGCTACTTGCTTAAGTTTAGAAGGTCTTGAAACAGAAATAGCTAGAACTTCTGAAGTCTCATTTGCCTCATGACTTTTGAATCTCTTTTCTCTTGAAAATTTCATTACTCCAAATAGTGTTTGATATTCCATTCCCTTTAGTTTCTCTTCAAGTGCATCAATATCATCTAAATTACCTGCAATATGTAATATGGGCGACCAATAGAATAGGTGCTTAGTAACCGACCCATCATCTAATTTAATCCATACAACCATCCCTTCAGAACTGGAATCTTGATATATGTCGAGAATCCATCCCTCAACCATCTCTATTTCCCCCCTCCTCTAATTTGGTGAGTCTGGAATTAATATCTATTAGCATAACAAGTAAGGCTGGCTCAAGAACATCTGAAGCAGGAAGCATACCACAAGCAGAAGAGCGACTTCTTACTGACTTTAACATCAGATCAAATTCATCTCGCTCAGAACGTCTCAAAACCCTCCTAAAGGGCATCCAACTGTCTATTCTGCGCTCCATCCTATTTCTCCAAGTCGGTATTGTTCTTCCCATGGACACCGAATATTCACGCGGCGGTGTAATGAACTTTTCACTGAGATATGAGTAATAGTGAAAGTGTAATTTCAAACTATAGGGTACTCCTTGATTCTGATATTGCCAACTCTACAGAAGTTTCAATCATTCTTCTTCCGCAGTATCTTTGACCATTGCTTGAGCCGAAACTGGGCCTTCGAACTTCTCATGATTACCATATGAAATACCCCCCAATGGAGTCCAACAATCTTTAATTCTGATTTGAACTAATTCTATTAGACAGGGTCTATCCCATTTTTGCTGATTGATTGCCTGGGGAAGATTCAGCCTTCTGGAACAATTGAGTGAAATTAGTACATCATCCCAAAGAGCTATACTTTATTTCACTTATCAGATTATATTGAGTTAATAAAAAATTAATTGAAAAATCAATCATTCAATTCAGCTATTTCTGCTGCTAAGCCGAGAAGAGCTATTTCAGCAACTAAAGTATGCCAACCTGATGCATGCTGAAGAGTTTTTTCTCCATCCACATCAAGTTTTAATTTTGAGGGGCCTACAAAACGAGTCGAGGGTGTATTCAAATTCGCGAGATCTCCTTTTTTATTATTAGCTCTATAGAACCATGCATCTACATCTGACCCTACCGAATACATACATGGCTCAATAACATAATCACCCCATTTCAAACGTGTTGGAACTCCTTCCTGTATTAAGAAATCTCTGACTTCCGCTCCTCCCTTTCCATAAGTTAATTTATTCTTTTTTCTGTTAGATAATTTCAATAATTCTTCACCCGATGAAATTTCTAATATCCCTAAGCCATAAGTTCCAGAATCGTTTTTGACAAATAATTTTGGTTCGCCTTTTATCCCTAACAAACGATATTTTTTTCTTAAAAGTTCCAAACAGTTATCCACATCATTAGCCAAGGCCTGACGGCATGATTCATCATCTAAACATTTATTTTCACTAACAAACCAATGTGTACCCAACATCCAAGAATCTATTTTTAATAATTGTGCAACCTCGTCAATAAACGGTTGGACGGCACGGAAATGGTTTGATTTTTTCCGCTGAAACCATCCTAAACCTTGAGGTGGGGCGACAGGAATCGTTCCAGATGGTATTTTACCGGAAGTCAAATCATTATTTGTAATAATCAGATCTGGTCTTTTACCATTTACCAATACTCCATCTGAAGTTTTCAAAACAGGAGATAATTCAAGGGCACCAGATAACGCCTCTATTTCTGTATAATCGTTCAATTCAGTGGAACCAACTTTACATTCCCTTCCAGCAGATTTAATCAGACCTTTGATGACTAATACATTTTCAGCATAACCTGGATTACGAGTATTAGATTCTGGCCAAAGTAATACTAGTTGTGAACTAGGATGCTCATTATCTAGCCAATTTCGTATCGGACCAATTAGTCGTTGCAAATCCTCTTTTTCGATATTATTGAAACCAGCTGGGAAAGCGTTAACATCGACTGCAGCAATCTTCCAACCTGAATCTCTAATATCAACTGAACCGTATAGTGGAATCGGATATTCAGACCGTTTTTGTTTGAACCATTCAGCAAGAAGTTCTCTATTTTCTTCTAATCTCGGTCGTAATTGATTCAATAAATCCGGTCCATCAAACAATTAAATCACCCCAATTACTTACAATATAAAAAATTTCCATCAATTATCCTCACTAATTCCATTATTTTCTTAGTAATTTATTCTCTGCCAATTAACATCATTCTGCCCATAGGAGTTAAATCAATTATTAATCGCCCCTGAGGTCCCCTATTAACTTCGATTAAATTCAAGCCTTCAAATCCTTGCGAAATATCTCAACTCGATTATTCGTTAGTTGAGATATTCTTCTTTCTTTTACGATTCCATTTCTTGATTCGAGGAAGTTGCCATTTGATAATACCAGTCCAAAAAACGATTCCTAAGACCGCAGTTGCAACAAAATTGGTCACTCCTGGCTGATCGTTCCAATATCCTGTGTCGCCACTGAATGTTATCGCACCGAAATAAAACGAAATACAAAATCCAAAGCCGAGATGAACCCCACGAAGAATAGTGTTCCAATTCCTTGCCAAGTTTATTCCTCTTTTACACTCTCTTGATGTTCTTTCAATTTAGTTTCAAATTCTTCTTGGGATAAACCATGCCAACCTATACACATTCCTGTTGGTGATCTACCGCATCCGCATTTACTCATAATATTCAGCTCCTAGTAAACATCGCACTTGACTTGAGTATTAAGGAGGAGAAGTCTCAATCTTGGCACTACAGTATCATGAGTGATACTTGCAAGTTGATATACAGAGACTACTTAGTGACATTATGCAACCAGTAACTGAAGTGAAGCCAATATGCCTTCAATCCGCAGTAAAAAACACCATTGAAATGCTTGGGAAATCTCACGTGTTAGAGATTCTCTATTTTCTGTCCAGGAGAGAAGGCCCAGTAAGATTCAATGAACTCAAGCGTGAGTTGTCGATTACTGCAACGACCCTGAGTCGAAGGTTGGACGAGTTTATTGAATTCGAACTTGTCACAAGAGAAGTTTTTGCTGAAGTTCCAGCACGTGTCGAGTATACATGTTCGATGAAAGGGAAAACACTTCGACCCGTTCTTCGGAATCTATTTGAATGGGCTGAAAGTAATAATTCCTAGGGTGATTCAGAAGTGAAAGTAATATCAAAATTCAAAGTGACCAAAGGTTACGGAGTATGGAAAAAAGAATTCGAGTCAAACGAGGCCGAGAGGCTAAAAGATAACGTTAGAGTCTTAGCTTATGGTCATGAAAATGACAACGAAAGTAACGTATACACGGTTGTCGAAATGAATTCAATTGAGGATAAGCGATTAAAGGACCCCAGTATGATTAAATTTAGAGAAAAGGCGGGGGTTGATCACGCCTCGTTGGAAATCATAGCATTGATTGAATAATGTTACTGATTAAATCTAAGCAGTCGGTAGGCATTGAA
>Ga0209305_1002069_pt1 | contig 12153 bp, 9 predicted proteins | sample COGITO_mtgs_1103_FD_184792 | JGI IMG/M metagenome (GOLD analysis project Ga0209305, IMG submission 184792) | Pelagic marine microbial communities from North Sea - COGITO_mtgs_110321 (SPAdes) (version 2) | ecosystem: Environmental > Aquatic > Marine > Epipelagic ...
TCTCTCTCTCTCTCTCTCTCTCTCTCTCTCTCTCTCTCTCGCTCGTTTTGTATGCACGCGTGCGCATGGTATATTATTATTTCTTCATTTTTTTTATGGCGTTCTCTTCGTCGTCGTCTATGTCGTCTCGAATGGTGTCCATCGTCGGGAGGCGGAAGCGATTGGCGCTGATGACCATGGTCGCGGCTCTTCGGAAGGAAGGATGGCGGTTTCGGAGGGAGGACGGGCTGCCGTCTCGAGAGAGGGAGGATTCGCGGGATAAAGAGAGGCGGCTTCTGTCTTCGTTGTGAGAGGCGCGACGGGAGGCGATGACGGCTTCCGAGGCGGCTTCGAACGCGTGGGAGATGGAGGAGGAGACGGAGTCGACGGAGACTCTCCGATGGTGGTGACCCGGAGACTCTGCTCCAGAGGGTGAGGCAGATGGTTGCACGTCCGCTAAAGCTTTCGTCGCTTTTTCTGAATCCGCGAGCGCTTTTGCCGCCAACAGCGCTTTGTGCGTTTCTTCGGCGGCTTGCGCCATGGCTTCTTCGTCCGTGACGCCCGGGAAGAGCGAAAGCGGTACGCACCGCGTGAGCGCGCCGACTGGTAAGATGATGACACCTAAAACAATCGATGTGATCCACTCTTTCGTGGTCAAGTTGACGAAACCGATGGCTGGTCCTACGACGGTGGAGCCGACGACTTCGATGAACAGCACCTGAACGCCGACGGTTAAAAGAATAATGGTACAGAACAAACCGGATTTGTGAATGTCTTCGAACACGTTGAAATCGCTGATTCGTCTCGAGTTGACTTCCGAGAACACTTGCATAAATACAAAGGCGTTGAAGATGAACCCGTTCAACTCGAGCGTTCGGTGGTGGCAATCTTCGTGGCCGTCGATAATAGGGCATTCGATGCCCATGATGGAAGTCCCGGCGAACATCAACGTGATGCACACGATGAGTTGGTACGTGCTCACCCCGATAATGTTTCGCCACATCTGTTTATTCACCAACGGAGCCGTTCGACCGAACGGTTGTCGGTCCATCAAGCGATCTGAAGGAGGTTCCGTGGCTAACGCTAAAGCGCCCATAGAGTCCATGATCATGTTCACCCAAAGTAAAGGAACGGCGCCGAGGGGTAACTCTTCGATCCCGGCGCACGCGGCGATGAGATTCAAACTCACCGCGACGACGTTCACGACCAACTGAAATTGCAAAAATTTACGGATGGACTGATAGACGTTGCGTCCCCATAAAACAGCTTTGGCCATAGATTTGATGTTATCGTCCATGATGACGATATCACACGCCTCTTTCGCGATTTCCGTGCCGGCGATGCCCAAGGCGAAACCGACGTCGGCGTCTTTCAAAGCCGGCGCGTCGTTCGTGCCGTCGCCGGTTACCGAAACAACCTCACCGAGTTCTCTCTGCAAGTTGCACAAGACCAACTTGTCCGTCGGCGACGAGCGCGCCAAGACGCGTATTTTCATAGCCACCGATTCTTGCTCCGCTCGAGACATTTTTCTAAAGACCGGGCCTTCTAAAATCGTCGCACCTTTTTCTTCTTCGTTCGGATCAAATATGCCAGCCTCAATCGCAATGGCTCGCGCCGTGACCGCGTTATCGCCGGTGACCATGCGAACTGTCACACCCGCGCCTCGCAAAAGCCGAACGGCTTCGGCCGTTTCCACTCGAATCGGATCTTTAATACCGACGATACCAAGCAGCGTCAAATTTTCCTCCCGCGGCTTTTCGGGATCCAACTTGCTTGGGTCCACGTTCAAATCGACGTACGCGATGGCTAACGTGCGTAAGCCACGCTCGGCCATGCGTTGAATGGCATCGTTCGCATCCTTTATGTCTTCTTTAGAAAATGAATCGACAGACCCATCTAGTTTGGCGACTTTCGAGCACAACTCGACTAAAACTTCCGAAGCGCCTTTGACGTGCATTCTTGTCGTGCCCGAAGTCGTACCCGCGATGGCTGTAGACATTCGCTTTCGCGCGGACGTAAAGTGGTATCTTTGTTTGACCGGTTTAGATTCGCGCAATTGATGGTATCGAAACCCGCCGTTATCATTTTTACCTCCGAAATCTTCCACCATTTGTAACAACGCGCACTCGGTTTTTGAGCCGATGTGTTCCATTCCGCCTTCTTTATGCGACAAGTTCGCGTCCGAATTAATCGCGCACGATTCGCTCAAAAGTTCCTGGAACGATTTTGAAATCGTGCTCAATTTTTCCTCGTCCACCATGCTTTCGAAAAAGGTTCTCCCCAACCACGCCTCGGTAACTGTCATTCGATTTTGCGTGAGTGTGCCCGTCTTGTCCGCGTTTAATTGCGTCGCCGAACCCATCGTTTCGCACGCCTCTAATCGTCTCACCAAGTTTTGGTCTTTCATCATCTGCTTCATCGCAAACGCCAACCCGAGGGTAATCGCCAACGGTAAACCTTCTGGAATAGCCACGACGACGATAGTCACCGAATTAATTAAAAAATTTAAAACCTTCAAACCGTCCCAACTGCCGGATTCCACGCTCTCCGCGATCCACCGTATAAACGACGCCAAAAACGTCAAAATAGCCGCTCCTATCCCGAAGTTTCCGACTCGCACGACTAACGCGTCCAGTCGTTCCTGCAACGGCGTCGATTGCGGCTCCACGATCAACGTCTTCAAAATGGCCCCCCACTGCGAATGCCCTCCGACCGCGACGACGACGCACCTCCCGCTCCCTTCCGAGACGCTCGTCCCGGACAACAAAAACGGATCTTTCTCCAAATTCTTCCCAATATCGATCGGTTCTCCCGTCATCGCCGCCTCGTTCGTTTTCAACTTGCTCCCTTCCAAATACACGCAATCCGCCGGAATTTTATCCCCCGCGGTCAACTCCAACACGTCGCCCACCAACACCTCCCCGGCTGGGATCTGCTCCACCTCTCCATCGATAACCGTCTTGACGTTATAATTATCCTTCACTGAATTCAACTGTCGAAATTTCTTCTCCTTGGCGTAATCGATGTACGCTTGTAAAAACACCACCACCATGACGACAATCACAATCGCGATGCCTTCCAAGTACCCGTACTCGTCCCTGTGTTCTTTCATTCCTGCCCCGATGGCTAAGGACACCACCGCGGCGGCGATTAAGATCCTCACCGTAAAATCTTCCAGAGCAATCACGCATAACTGTAAAAACGTTTTCGGCGGTGGGTATTCGAACTCGTTCTTCCCGAACTTTACTTCTCTTTCCTGTCTTTTTCCACCTTCAGACGACGAGGACCGTTGCACTCGCGTGAGTCCGGATTTTGGATTGGATTCCAACGATTCCGCTAACGCGTGTGGGCCACCACATCGCGTTTTCAAGAACGCGTAGTCGCGGTCCGTGATCACTCGCTCGAGTTCCGAGGACGTGATTGTGTGTTCCTCTCCGTCTTCTTCCTTCTTCTTCTTCTCGCTCATTATTATTCTTCGTCTCCTCCTCTTCGTGCTTCTGGAGAAAAAGTCGTCGCTTTTTTTTATTCCTTTTTGGCCTCTTCTGGAGCAGTTTAGGGTGTTGGTGTTTTTTTTTCTCTGGTGTTTTTTCTCGGCACAGACCAACGCAGAGAAGAAGACTTAAAAGAAGAGGACGAGAAGAAAGACAAAAGGGCTTTGCTGCTGTCGTTGGTTTTCGACGAGAACAACATGATAAAGGAAGTCTTCTTCGTCTCTTCGAGGAGATCTTCGTCTTTTTGCGCGTTGTGGTCTTAAACGCTCTCTCTTCTTTGTGAAATGTTAGAAACACTCGATGATGGAATAAATGTGACTCGTATTTTAAAAAGGTCCAGCGCGATAAAAATGAAGAGGTTTTTGAGGTTTTTGGAGCGTCGAATTTGCCCTCACAAGAAATTACGAAAGAGAATGTGATACATTTACTTTACCGCACACACACATACAAAAACACACGCTTACGCACAGAAACCACCGCGTTTTATTGTTGAAAATGACGACGACGACGACGACGACGAGGCGTTTTTCATCTTCATCATCCCTGGTATCATCTATTCGCGAGAACAATAAGATCAAATATTCGAATAAAAAAATTGGAATTCCAAAGACGAGAAAAAGACCCCGACGGGGAGGAACGAGTCACGTGATGACGGTTTTCGCGTTCGCCTACGACGACGTGTTTTCCATCGTCAAAAGACCGTACGCGACTCGAGAACCGATGTCGAGCGAAGACGAACAGATTTGGCAAAAAAACGAGGAGAAAATCATCGAATTCGTTAGAGAGTTTCACGAGGAAGTTTTAGAAGCAGAGGAGAAGCTGTCGCGAACGAAAGCGGAGACTTTAGTCGTAAAAGCGCACTCGTCCGCGATATGCTGCGCGTTCGGTCGAAAGAGAAACGATGATGAAGAGTATTTACTCGCGGTGGCAATCATCTCGACGGATTGCGCGACGGTTGGGATCGTCGAGTCTGTGATGGTAAATGCGAGCGCGTGCGGGAACGATCTTTTGTACGTCGAGAACGTGAAACGATTCGCGGTGCAATCCGTGTGCGAAAGGTTGTACAACGGGGACCACATTTGCGACGTCGGCGCGAGGGTGAAATACGAAGACGCGATGTTGTTCGCGCTGTGCGATTTTGACGACGAGAGGGACGGGGCGAAATATCAGAGGTTTCAAAATGGGAGCGGAAAAGGCGGCGGCGAGTTAAAGCTGGAGATGATGGACCACGTGAACGAGGACGGATTGAGAGAAATGTTAGACGCACAAAAATAGAAGGAACTAGACGACTTTAATTATAAAAGAATACTGTTTTACTACTACTTGGTAATCTCCTCTTTCAAAGACCCGTCGGCAGCCATTTCTAACACGATGTCGCACCCACCCAATAACTCTTTCTTATAATACAGCTGCGGGAACGTCGGCCAATCGCTGTACGCTTTCATCCCTTGTCTAATCTCCTCGTCTTTTAAAATGTCAAACGTATCGTACTCTACGCCGGTTTCTCGCAACGCTGAAACAACTTTCGAGCTAAAGCCGCACTTGGGTTCATCCGGCGACCCTTTCATGAACAGTAATATGTTTTTAGATTCCGCCAATATCGATTCGATCCTTTTATTCGTCCTTTCCGTCTTTGCTTTCGTCCACGCATCAATCGCTCGTTCGCATTCCGTTTTGAGCGTACCGTCCGCCGCCATTTCTAAAATAATATCGTTCCCTCCGGCTAACTCACCGTTCAAATACAACTGCGGATACGTCGGCCAATCCGAAAATACTTTCAAACCTTGCCGAACGTTCTCGTCGGACAAAATATCGAACGTCCCGTACGCGATCCCGCAGTTCGTCAACGCCTCGCTCGATTTTCTCGAGAATCCGCACTGCGGCGACTCGCGGTTCCCTTTCATGAACAAAACCACCGGTTGTACCGTCGTCAAGTGCACCAATCGTTTCTGTAACTCCTCTTCCGTCTCTTTCCTTCCGTTGTTGTTGTTGTTATTACTATTCGTCGTCTCTTTTTCCTTGCTCGCTTTCATCACCGTCGTCTTATTCGTTGCCTTAAATTTTCCTTCATCTTCAACGCTTTTCGCGTTGGAAAAACAGTGCATCTTCACCGCTCGCGTTAACTGCCCGACATCCGCGCCTTCGATCGTTTTCACCACCTCACCACTTTTCACGATCACAAACGTCGGCACGGAGGTCACCTCGTACTTTTCCGCGGACTCTTCCAGCACTTCCGCGTCGCAATACGCGAACGCGTTGGAATTTTCAACTTCGCCTGCCAACGCTTCCATCGCGTCGTTCATCGCTTTACACGGCGCGCACCATTCCGCGCCGAAGTGCACGACAACGAGTGGCGAGCTCTCGACGAGCACGGAGAGAGTGTGGTCGTCCGGGATGGTTTTGAGGAGAGTATAATTACCGACTGGAGGAGGAGACATACTCGTTGTTTTTGTTGTTTGTGTGTGTTGTTGTTTGATGAGAGAGAGAGCGTTGAACTTGTCCGGACTATTGAGATAGTATTACAAATTATTCAATCGTCGCTAAAATCGCTCCGCGAGATGCTACTCTATTACTATTATTATTATTATATTATTACTACTATTATTATGTGATGTTCTTCCTCTTGAAGTGGGTCCCTCGCCCTCGACCGTCCGGATGCCACGCTCCGGCTTCGCCGCCGTTCCACGTCGGGAATTGTCTTCGATTTCTGTTCCAATCTGTCGTAATAATCGTAGCGTCGTCGTCGTCTTTGTTGTGGATTTTTTCTCGGTCTGCGAATATGTACGCGTTTTGAAAGCCGCCGGTTTCTTGCACCTCGATGCGTTCGAGTTTCTTGTTCACGCCGACGTCTTCGACCGAGCGGCACAACGTCTCCGCCCATAAGTTGAATTTCGGCTCTAACGTTTGTCTCGGCGGGCCAATCCACGTGTTTTTCTTCCATTTGCCTTTCGCGCAAACGTCTCTGGTTTTTACGTAAAATCTTTGGCTTCCAAACGGTCCGAAATAGTCCGTCGGTGGATCTAGATAATCGCTATATTGGTGGACGATGGCCCAATTCGGAAGACAACACGGTTTCAATATCAGTTTTATAGCGTTCGCGTTCGCGTTGAATAACTCGCAGGCTTTAAAACTTAACGTGCCACACAAGTGAATGCCTAAGATGACAATTGGAGATTTCAATTGCCGCGTTTCTCCAAACACGTGAATCGACATCGATTGTATGCTATCGTAGGCTTTCAAATCGACTTTCCGAATCAGAAGCGGTATCGGGTACTTTGGGGTCCAGCTTCCAATGCCTCCTCCTCCTTCTCCTTCGTCTTCGCCATTCTCGTCGTCGTCGTCTTCTGAACCTATACCAACGATGTGTGCGTTCGACATGCGGTTTTCTTTGGGTTTCGCCCCAAACTGCGGCCACTCTTTATCGATTAAATAAATTTTCCTCACCTTCTCCGGGTCCAACAACTCGCTCAAGAACATGCCCAGGTAACCGAACCCGCTGCACAAATCAACGATGGTAATCCGTCTGCCTTCGTTCTCTGGCTTTTCGAACTCTTTGTCGACAAACTTGAGCATTCTTGCAATTACCGGCGCTGACTCGTTAAACTCTTTCGCGACTCGATCGCCTTTCACCGTTCGCGTCCACACGGACAACGGGAAATCCACTTTCCACTTTTTCACAATCTCAGTCGCTTTATCCACCAAGTCTGGGTACATTTTCCCGACCGGCATGTGCTTCAGCTCGTACTCGATGAATTCCGGCGTGTTTTGCTTGTGTGGATTGAGCCACGCTTTCTTCTTCGTGCTTTTCTTTTCGCCGCCGAAACCGCTCGTCGTGTTCGCGCTGCTAAAGCCGTCGTTGTTCTTGTCTCTCATTCCATTCTTGATGGTTTCCGTGAGAGACGAACTGATATCTTTGGCGCCGATGCATTTATCAAAGCTGTCGTTGCTCGGGAGATTTTCCACGGCATCGTCGAAAGGATCTTTCTCCTCCTCCCGTCTTCCCGGAGAGGAGAACAGAGAGCACTGCCTCTTTGTAGAAGATGTCGCGCCCATATCTAATACACTTTGTTATTTTCCCTAGAAAGAAGTGCAGTCTGAAAACAGTTAAAAACCTCTTATTAATAAATAACATTTTTTATCATCATCAATCCCACGGCTCGCGTTTGAACGCGAATCCGAGCGTTTCGCAATAACTCCTCAGCTTCATCTCGTACTTTTGAATTACCAATCCTCGCTTTTTACACCTCTCTTTGCACTCGAAGACTTCCTCGAAGAATTTCGGGTCGAGCGCTGCGAGCTCGGCTTTGAGCTTTTGGTTTTCCCGCTCGTATTTTAGAAGCGTTTCGGCAATTTCGAGCGTTTCGAGTTGTTGTTGCTTTTCCGCGTTATGAAACGCTTCTTCTTTGCTGTGCACGGATGATTGGACGGTTTCGAGTTCCTCTTGAATTCGTTTGGTTTCCACGCGGCTCGATTCGAGTTCTTTTTCTCGGACGACGAGGTGAGAGGAGAGGTCTAACTTTTCTTTTTGCGCGAGCGCGGCTTGCTTTTCGAATTTTTCGATATCGAGTTCTAAACGCTCGATTTCCTCGGCACTCGATTTCGTTTCTTTGTCGAGAGCGAGTTGTAGCTTTTTTGTTCGTTCGGTCGCGCGGTCGAGTTCGACTTTCAACGTTTCGTGTTCGTACAAATCCACCGTTCGCTGCAATTGGTCTTGAAGCTTTTCGATTTGGAATCTCAAATCGGTCGTTTCCTTCTGCAATCTCGTGTTCTTTTCCATGGCTTTACTCGCTTTTTGTTTCATTTTCTCCAACGATTGCGTGGTTTCTGAGAGTTCCTCGCGACTGTCGTCTCGTTCGCGTTCGAGTTGGCGCACTTTCTGTCGCAAAGAAGACACCGCTTCGCGCATCAATCGTTTATCTCGTTCTTCTTTTTCCTCCGCATCGCGTCGAATGTGTTCTACGGTTTCTTCTCCTATGCGCTTAGACTTTTCAACGGTACGTTGAAGCCGTTTCGTTTCGTCCTTTAGTTCGTCGCGCTCTTTCACGGTTTTCGAAAGCACTCTCGATTGCGCCTCGCACTTCGCGGAACAGGCGTCGTACTGCGCGCTCTTCACCGACAAGTCTCTTCTCAACTGGTCCATGGCGATTTTAAACTGCGCGCGAGCGTCCCATCTGTTTAATGTTTCTTCTCTCGTTAGCGCCATGGCGTTTTCGTTCTGGTCATCTTCGTATCCGAGAATGCGTTTCGTTTTCTCAACCGTTTGCGGCGGCGGCATTCTACTTTTACCGCTCCCTAATCGATACGCGCTCCCTTTCTTTGCCGGCGAGGATGGCGACACCGATGTTCCGACGAGAGACGTGAACGAGGACGTTGGTGGTTGCATCATTAAACGCTCGTTTAATACCATCTGTCGACTTTCCATCTCTTCGTTTCTTTCTCTTTCCTTCGCCAACATCTTTTGCAACTTTCGAATTTCTCTCCTGCTTTCTTCCAAATTATCCGAAAGCGCGTCCGACTGCGTCTCCAACGCCAACGCGCGATGCTGTGCTCTTCGCAACGCTTCTTCGTGTTGTTCTTTTTCGTACAAGTCCGCCTCGCGCTTCTTCGCGTTCACGATCGCCCTCTTCTCCTTCCTCGGCGTGCTAAAAAAATGTTCCCCTTCGATCATCTGGTCGTCGTCGTCGTCGTCGCCGCCACCGGTATCTTCGTCCTCGTTCGCGCGAGCGAGTCGAAACATCTTCTTCATCTTCGCATCATCATCATCATCCAACAAAAGTGGTAATAAATGTCCATCTCTTTTCCTCGCATCACCTTTTTCCAGCATCTCGATGCGTTTCACGAACTCCATCTCCACCTCTCGCATCTCTTTGGACAGGATTAAAAACTCGCGCTTTTGCTCCTCGACCTTTTCTTTCAACAGTTCGTTCTCTCGCTCTTTCCTCGAATACTCATAATCTTCATCGTTTCTCTTTTCAGCAGTCACCAAAGCCCTTTCTAACGCGACTTGTAAAATCTTGCACAAATGCATCATCAAAACGACATTCTCCTGGTCCGAGACGTTCGCATCCGCGCGTATTTCGCACCTTAACACTCGTTTCGCGAGCGCATCGATTGGATGATTTCGGGACCACATCGGGGAGAAATTATTCAAAAATTTCGGAATCGCCTTCGTGTCTTCGTTCGAAACGTACTCGTCGTCATCATCGATTGTGGGGTAAAAAAGATGATCCGCTAACGCTACCATTCCGTCGACGTCAAAGTCCAACACGTCGTCCCAGGGCATCTTTTCTTTTTTTAAAGGTTTTGATGCGAGCATCATCTCTCTCTCTGAGGTCTCTTTCTGGGGGAGTCTTAGGGGAGTTTTTAAGGTGAAATGCACCAGAATAACTCCGACGCGGAGATGACGACGCAGGAGGAGGAGGAGGAGGAGGAAAGTTTGACGTTGAAGAGGACCAAAAAGATAAAGATAAAGAGGACGTTCGATTTCTCGAAATATAAAACGCGCAAGATTGCGCTCGAACTCGCGTATTGCGGTGCAAACCATTTCGGGTTTTCCAGTCAAGGCTGCGTGCAAGCCTCCTCCGAGAACACTACGAATGCGAAGAACAACAGTCACATTCGAACGATCGAAGGCGCTTTGTTCGAGGCTTTGAAAAAATGCAGACTGGTGGACCCATCGAAGGAGATTTTCGGGGAACCGTCCGTGGATTACAGTCGGTGTGGGCGGACCGACCGAGGGGTGAGTTCGATTGGGAACGTGGTGAGTTTGAACGTGAGGTGTAAAGGGGTTGGCGGCGGCGGCGGCGGAGAAGACGAAGAAGACGACGAAGACGGTGAAAACGGAGAGGAGATTGATTACGTCGGTAATCTGAATCGAGCGTTGCCGGACGACGTGAGAGCGTTGTGTTGGTACGCGGTGCCTGATGGATTCAGTTCGAGGTTTAATTGTACGAGTAGGCGGTACGAGTATCATTTCACGAGAGTCGTGCGACAAAATCTCGTACCGCCGCCGCGAGGAGGAGAAGAGGCTGGAAAATGTGAGCCGAAGGAGATTCTCGACGTGGAGAGGATGCGAGAGGCGTGCGAGAAGTTGGTCGGAACGCACGATTTTAGAAATTTTTGCAAGATGAACGTGAAGGATTGTCGCGATTACACGAGGCACATAAAAGAGTGTCGCATAGAAAAGAAGAATACGGAACGGACTACCGGTGCGCTTTTGCGCGAGACGGATTGGGTCTTGATCATCGAAGGAAGTTCGTTTTTGTGGCACATGGTGCGTTGCATCGCGGCGGTGCTTTTCCAAGTTGGTTTGCGAGCGGATGCGCCGGACATTATCGACGAGCTTCTCGATTTAACGAAAACGCCGCGAAAACCGTTATACGCGATGGCGCCAGAACATTCGCTCGTTTTAGTCGGGTGCGAGTACGACGACTCTGTCATAAATCCTGGCAAGAGAAGAGTATCAGAGGAGGCTCGGCAAGGCTTGGAAATGCACGCGTTGGCGGCGGCGAGGATGCATCGATTGAAAGCGAGCTTGTGGGAGGAAATCGGAGGAAGGGCGCACTCGCCGGTGAAGGAAGATGCCGATACTCCTTCTCATAACGTTAAGCGAAGCCGCGAATTAACCAGAGGCTTACTCTCATCGACCAACTACGGCACAGCAGCTGGTGAACCGAAAGGCGAGCCGGTGAGCTTAAAGAAACGCTCGACGGAGAAGACGTACGATGAAAGAATAGCAGACCTGAACGCGAAAAACGAGCGCAAGAAAACTACTGAGGCCAGATGACGCTAATAAATACGCCGCAGCTACTAGCATATAAATAAAATATATTACAACACGTTTGCGCAAATACTATACAAAACGAACATCTCCCCACTGCTCTTCTTCTTTCACCGCGACGGCTCTGGCGCGAGAAGCGCCTCCGGCGCCGCTCGCTTCACGCGTTTCCTTAACTTCCCGTCGCCGTCCACCCGTTTCCGTCCGCTCTCTGATTGCGCCAGCATCACCAGCACTCTCTTCGCCCCCAATTTGACGTCCTCGTCCGTCTCCTTCTCTTTCAATTCGCACAAATTCAAAACCACCTCTAACATGCCTTTCTCCACGCACTTCTTTGCCGTATTGTACGTACTATCAGGAAACGTACTCAACACCCACTCGCTTCTCCACAAGCCTCGTTTGCGCATGAAATTGCTCTCGTGTTCCACCATGTACACCGCGGAGTTTATCATCCCGTCCGAGACGATTGGAAACGAGTAATACCCGATGTATATCGATGCGAACGCGGAGGAGAACGCGAGCAATCGGTTCCTCGTTTTCGATTGCGCGGAGGACATGGGGAACTGCGAGACGAGGAGTTCTTTGTGGTACGCATCATTGTTCATTGTTCTCCTTCGAAAAACACGCGCACTTCGAACGCAACGACCTGAGACATCAAAGCCACCTTTTCCTCCTCCTCTTTTCGCGAGGAAGCGGAGGAGAGACATGTGATGCGCGCGAGTTGAAAGCGCAGTTTTTGTGTGAGGAATGCGGTCACATTTCCCCCAGATACAATACCTCACTTTGCAATAAACACTTTACGAGAACGATGACGAGTTCGTTCGCGAAATCGAAGCGCGCGCTTCTACTTTTGCTGGTATATTCCGCCTTTATTTTTTCCGCCTCTTCTTCTTCGTCTTCGTCTTC
>Ga0209305_1002070_pt1 | contig 12152 bp, 13 predicted proteins | sample COGITO_mtgs_1103_FD_184792 | JGI IMG/M metagenome (GOLD analysis project Ga0209305, IMG submission 184792) | Pelagic marine microbial communities from North Sea - COGITO_mtgs_110321 (SPAdes) (version 2) | ecosystem: Environmental > Aquatic > Marine > Epipelagic ...
CACTCATGTGGATCGTAGGCCTAGGGGTTTGGCAAATCGTATTAACAATATTGTTATTCAGAAGTGGTAAGAAACAAGCTCGAAAAGAGAACTTAATTCCGATTACGGATATTACCTAGGACTATTAAAACAGTAAGCAATGCAATGATTGACTCTATAAATTAGAATACCCACAACAACGAAAATGAGTATCCTTTATAATACTAGGGATGATCAATACTCTCGCTAGAGACACTCATTTTCGCCAGAGCATTGCTCATTATTTTATCCTAGGTTTAGGGGACAGATAATGAGCAGTTACATCTATTTTAATATGTTTTCAGCTTTAGCCGCCTTCACCCAGCCAGGGAATTCATTCAATAATCGATCAAATAAAACTTGATCTTGAATTTTTTCAAAGTCGTCAATTGGGAAAAAGTCTGCGTTATCGACTTTTCTTCCCGCAAAATCATCAAGCTCTTCTAAAACCCCATAATTTGAACCACCCAGGCCAACAAACTGCCAGAAAATTGGATACTCTGCTGCTTCAAGCATCAGCGCTTTAATTTCTTTAGATTGACTTACCCCACCGTCTGTAATAAATAGGACATAAGCGGGTAATTCGCTATCACGATAGAAGTTCATTACTTCCTTCATCACTGGCGGCTCGTTATTACAATACCAAGACCTTTTACAATATTAAGTGTCATGCCACCAAAGAAACCCCTTTTCCCTTCAGTTGTAAGCCTATCGATGTAACCATCAATATTATCGAGACTTACATCCTCAGCTTTCTTAAATCTCTCGGAAAAGGCCCATAAATCTAATGCCATATCATCATCAAACTGAACCGCAAGCACAGCAATACGATCTAAGACTGATTGAACATTACCGCTACTAAACTGGAGACTCATACTCCCGGAACAATCAGGAACAAAAGCCACTCTAGCCCGAGTTCCGGTTAAATTATTTTTTTCTAATGATACTCTTACAGGCTTAGCTAAATTGACTAATCTAGGAGCTTTCTCTTGCAGTTGTTTTTCAAGACTAACCCCTGCTTGTTCCTCACCTTCGTCATCAGCAATATCGACTCCAAAGCTGCCAGCTAAAGCCGCAAGTCCGCTATTAAAACCAGCACCATTTGCTTTAAATTTCCAACTTCCATTATGACGATATAACTGACCCAGTATAAGTGCCGTTTCAGTCATACCTTCTGTTTTTGGTGTAAAACAAGCTTCATTTTCTATACTAATACTTAATCCGCTCACAGAATTAAAACTACCAGCACCATCAATTACAATGGTAAATGCTATTTTTTTACATCATCAGGAACTTTAGTTAAATCCACATAAAAACACCAGTCTCGACCCTTCCCCCGAAAGTTTAACACTTCCTTCTTCAGATTGAGGTTGATTATAAAACACAAAATCCACATCACTTCTTACTTTATCATTCACTGCTAGAAGGTAAGCTGAAACACTCATTTCACTTGAAATACCCGCATCCCACTTTATGCGAACAGCATGTAGATTTTCAGGTATAACCAACCCAGGTCCTGACTCTAATTTTTTCATGTTAAGTTCCATTAATAATAGACAATACAAGGGTGTTAATAATAGTGAGGATATTACAACATTTAATATAATTCCATCATTTATGAATACGTACAACGCCTACTTTCTTCGACATAAATAAGCTAATTATTTTAAGAAAACTACGCTTTAACATCATAAATCGAACAAAAATTTCTAAATTGAAGAACCACGTCCTTAACATCACCCACAGATGGTAACTCCCCATCACTTGAAATAGTTATTTTAGTAAACAGTATATATTCCCCATACTCTTGAACAGCAATAGAAAAATTCATCATACCAAATTTCTTATCTAATTCAGGATCAAATAAAGCCTCCATTGAGTAACCAGAAGTTTTTTAACCATGTGAAATATTTCTTGCTCTAATAGATTCCCATAATTTTTATACACCATTTTTTCCATACTTAGGCCACCATAAGATGGGGGGTTGCGTTCTGAAAATCGATTAGGACCACCTTTATTGAGTTTATACAGCGACACTACCCAATAACTATTTTCCTTTTCAAAATCAATAGATAATTTATTCTTTCCATGGAAGAAAACATCAGTACCTTTAATAGCATCACTATAAAAATAGCTATTTAACTTGCACATTCCCCCAATCAGCCGAATAGCACGAGCAGCAAAAAAATATAAAGATTAACCCGATTATTTTCACTTACTTTTTCCACCTAGATTCAATGAGCGGATATTATCAAGATGAATCCACAATCACATACGAAATTAGCATTAAATACCGAGTTCAACGTATAAATTCACCATTGCTATTCTGATGTTCCATAACATCACGCCATACCCTATAATAATGTGCTAAGTAAAGGATTACATTTTATACAGAGGCTAATAATGAATGGGATTATTGAAGAGACCGTTATTAAGGAGTCAATTAGGCCATCTGAAGGTGAGCTCTTTAAGAGAGTTCTTGGCGCTGAATGGCTCAAACTTCATCCAGATATTCAGGCGCGTTTTGCTAAAAACCCAGAAGTTGGTCAGCCGCTGTATTATACGGGGAAACTGAGTGAGCTAAGCTGCTCGTTCGTTGGGAAATTACTTGGCTATGTCACTAGACCAATGATTAAAGGAGCTCTAATACCTTTTAACGATGCTGATTTCCCTGTTGATATTCAAGTTTATTCAAAGCCCAACTGCACTCATATTTTCAAGCAACGTACCTATCACCTACATTCACGTAAGCCAATACAATTCACTTCTTATATGAGTGAAAGTAAGAAGGGCGAAGTGCTTGAGTATGTTGGGATGGGACTTGGTATGAAACTTATTCTGCATGTTAAAAACGGAAATTTATATTTCACCAGCGATGGTTACTTTTGGGATATTCTGGGTTTTCGCATTCCCCTGCCAGGTATTTTTACTCCGGGTAAAACTTTTCTATGCCATCAAAATGATGACCCATCTCAGTTTAATATTCGAATAGAAATTGTGCATTGCTTGTTCGGCACAACGTTTACTCAGGTGGGTGTTTTTCATGAAATCCAGCCTGATGAAGCACCGCTAAAAATGAATCAGGGATAACTAATTATGAATACTCATTTACTGGCCCTAGAACTTATGGCCGCTCAGGGCATTTTAGGTGCATTTGATACGATTTATCATCATGAGATAACTGAAGCATTACCAAACCGCAATTCAGCAAAGTTAGAGCTATCTATCCATTCTATAAGGGCGCTAATTTATAGTGTTATGTTTGTTGGCCTTTCAGCATGGCAGTGGAATGGAACCTGGGCACTGATTTTGATGGCTTTATTTAGCGTTGAAATTATGCTGACTCTTTGGGATTTTGTCATTGAGGATAAAACACGTTTACTTCCTGCTACAGAGCGGGTAACGCATACAATATTGGCAATTAACGCAGGGGCGTTTATTACTTTACTGGCAATAAATGCACCAGAGTGGATGGCACAGCCTAATGGACTGGTCTGGGAGCCTTATGGATTACTGAGTGTCTTTTTGTTTTTATGCGGTATTGGTGTTGGTCTTTCAGGTATACGCGATGGTATTGCGGTGATGAGTCTTAGAAAAAATACCCAGCGAGATAAAGAGCTTGCGCCTGTTGTTTTCAGTGACATCACAGAAAGTGTTCTGGTAACGGGAGCTACAGGTTTTATTGGCCAAAAACTGGTGACTGCTTTGTTGGCCGATGGTCAGCAAGTGACGGTACTTACCCGCAATTTAAAAACAGCGGCTTGGACTTTTGATGGCCAGGTGCGCTGCATTGGTGAGATGAGTGACCTACCCGCAACACAGAAAATTGATGTCATTATTAATCTTGCCGGTGCACGTATTCTTGGTTGGCGCTGGTCGAGCAAACGAAAACGTGAGCTGCGTGCTAGTCGAATTTCTTTGACAGAAAAAGTTGTGCAGTGGATTGCAAATGCCGAACAGAAACCTCGCTTACTGATATCTGCTTCAGCGATCGGTTACTACGGTATACAACAAGAAAATGATGACACTGTATTAACCGAGGACAGCCCCTCAAGTTCAATTTTCATGTCTCAACTATGCCAAGATTGGGAAGCCGCTGCAAAGGCTGCGGGTGAATATGACGTATGTGTGAAATGTACACGCTTTGGCATGGTGCTTGGGCATCAAGGAGCATTACCTATGATGATGCTACCGATCAAACTTGGCCTAGGTGGACCTTTAGGAACAGGAAAACAGTGGATTTCTTGGATTCATATTAATGATTTGTTACGAGGCATAGCACACCTTTGGCAACCAAACACTCAGCATAGTGCTGATCCGTCAGGCTATCAGGCTTATAATTTCACGGCACCTGAAGCGGTGATGCAAAAAGAGTTTAGTAAAATAGCTGGCCAAGTGCTACATCGCCCCAGTGCTTTTCCCACTCCAGGTGAACCTATGCGATTTGCCCTAGGGGAGCAGAGTGATATTTTACTTGAAGGACAGCGGGTCGGACCTGATCATCTGAAAGCAGAAGGCTTTAATTTTAACTACCCAGATGTACGCTCTGCTCTGGAAAGCCTATATTAAGTCATAACTAAATGTGGAAGATATAATGACGCTACATTGTCGTGGCACAGCCTTGATATAGGACTTACCACTATCTCAGTCTACTAAAGATATCAGTAAAATTGACAAGGCTGATTTGATCGATAAGTCTAAAATAACTGATAACTCCTAATGGGCAGATAATGTATTTCGAGTTGATGCTTAATTTTACCCGCTGATGACAGCAGTTTTATTATGGAGCTTCCACCGTATTTACTACCGACCTTTCGTAATTTATGGATGCACACTTGGCATCGTTTAAAAGGTTTTTTTTACGTGTAGGTAAAGCGATTGTCACAGTCGTCGTGGTATTAGACGTATTAAATTCCATGGCACTGACGGCAGCTTTGGTAACCAAAACCAAGAGCTATCTGTGCTCAGTGAAATAGGCCGTTTCTTAACACCAGCATTCACCGCAATGGGAATCGAGCAAGATAACTGGCCATCAACGGTAGGAATTTTCACTGGCTTATTTGCGAAAGAAGTTGTCGTTGGCACACTGGATACACTCTATACATCAGGTAATACCAAACCTGTTGATTTTAACTTATTGAACAGCCTAGAAGATGCAGTGGCTTCAATATCCAAAACTTAACCGACGTGGCTGATAACTTAGACGATCCACTGGGATTGAACATGGGAGACCTAAGCGATAGCCAAGCAATAGCCTTAACACAATAAATCTCACTCAGCACCATTGTCGTTATTTCAACAAAAATTCGATGGCCAGTGGGACGCGTTTGTCTACCTATTGTTCATTTTGCTGTACATGCCGAGTGTTGCGACATTAGGCGCGATCGTAAAAGAACACGGCGCTGGCTGGCTTTAGCATGCTTTGGTCGTTCAGTGTGGCGTAACACCCTACTAGCTCGTTAATGTGGATTGTTGGGTTATCGGTTTGGCAGATTGTCATGACAATATTGCTTTTCAGAAGCGGTAAGAAACAGGCCCAAAAAGAGAACTTGATTCCTATGGTGGATGTTAGTTAATCTTTCTTTAGAAAATAACAGTTTCACATCATGGATCAGCTATGGTCTTTCTATTCGAAAGGCCGTTTTATTTTGCAGTGACTAAACAACCCCAAAATTACGACTTTAGCATTAGCAAATATCCCATTTACTGCTTTCTATCTACTCATCAATAAATTCACCACTAAAATAAAAAATTTTTGTCAGTATCTTTCATTATAAAGCTAAGATTTTGAACCTTGTCTCTATGCTCTATTTTTTTAGCTGATAATATAGCGGCAGTAATTGACCAAAGCGCATAACTTTAATTGTGACGCGAAGATAATCTGTTTTAAAGGACTAAAGCATGTCAGAAGAGATAGCACTGTGTTATAGCAAAGGGAATACTTTCCCAGTAGATCGCAATGACAAGCAAGCGCTTGCCAACTTCCTGCAAGATAATTCACATATTCAAAGCGCTTTCATTTCTGCTGGGACACCTTTCATTTTGCGCTCTCATAGCAATGGCAGCGATAACAATGCGAGTGATTGGAAGAAAACACGGCCGGACCTAGTTTGTACTTTTAAAAAGATGCAATCTTTATCTCAGCAGTCGAAGCGAAAAATGGCCTTGATGGACGACATGCTAGGAAGTGACCAACTGCAGGCTCTTGCTGATTTCTATCAAAACGAACTATCCCCACTGGTTCGCGCTGAATCTCCCGGAGCAATCGGTGCTGCATCAACAGCTCTTGAAACACGAATGAGTGATTTTGCTAAAGCAGCCAACAAGGTTAAAGTAGCTTTAGAAAAGGTAAGAGAAGGAGCAAAGGCAAAACTTCCTCGGCACAAAATGATGATATTGGAAGATAATGTGCGATCTCTCACAAAAGAATTTAACAGCAAGTTTCAGACTGAAATTAACAAATACCTGAATCGCATAAAAAACAAGAAAGGCACTGTTTATACGAATGCCGAACGTGGCATCGGCCAAGCAAAAGGCAGTCGAACAATAAAACCTATTCAGTTCACGTCTACGGCTGAATTCCAGAGCCTACGTTCTTTTGAGTGGGGCGCTAACCTGCTAGGGAAAGGATTAATTGCTATCGATGCCACTTCTCGTATCGGTGATGTCCATGTAGATTACCTCTCAGGAAAAGATTGGCAAAAGCGTGCGGCGGTAGAAGCAACTGGTTTTGGTTTAGGTACTTACGCAGGTTTGGTTACGGGAGCTGCCGTAATAAAAGCAGGTTTAGGTATTGCATTATTAGCAACCCCCGTTGGCTGGGTATTTGTTATTGGTACTTCCATCGCAGTTGGTATTATTGCTGCTAAAGCTGGTGATAGTATTGGACAGCTAGCTGCAAATAAAAGTTATGACTTTGGCACTTGGTTAAACGGGCTTTAATGTATGTCAGATAAAATTACTCTAGATTTATTACAAAATCTTAACTCGGAAGACTGGATGGCAATAGCAGCAGTTTTTTCCATTTTCATATCGACTATTGCTACGCTTCTTTTTAGCCGCATTAGCGTTAAGCATATAGAGCGAGAAATGGCTAAAGAAGGTATTACCCCTCCCGTCTGGGATAAAGGTATTGGGGGCAGAATTATTATGTATGCAATGGTTATTGTCGCAAATAAAGCTGCAAAAACTTCACCAGTAGAGGATGAAGCCATACTGCGACATGCACGAAAAAAAGATTACACACTGAGTATGCTTCTGATCATTTCTTCATTATTATTTTTTTCTGTCTTAGCTGTATTTTCTATTTTCTTCTCTTCAAGTTCTTAACCGTATAAAAAATCAGAAAAGAGTAACGGGGATCGATAATTTTGGTTAGTTAATCTCAATTTCTAGACAATAAAAACACAATGTTTTTATTGTCTATTCCGCTATCCATAATTTCTACTGAAAAACATTGGCATTCAATCTTTTCGCTATTTCTTCAATCGCTAACTGAGCTCTTACGCTATTTCCCGCAGCGTCAACCGGTGGTGAAAATGCCGCAATCCCATATTTACCTGGCATAACGGCAATAATACCACCGCCCACGCCACTTTTTGCTGGCAAGCCTACTTTATACAGCCATAAGCCCGAATCATCATAAAGCCCAGACGTTGCCATCACGGCCAGCAATTTAGGTACGGCCTCAGCTTGAACCACTTCTTTTTTTGTCATGGGATTGATACCGGCATTTGCATACGTTGCCCCCATAATCGCCAACTGCTCGGTATTAATACCCACCGAGCACATACGAGTATACAGATCGACACTTTCATCAATGTCATCATACAAGCGACCATAATTACTTAATAGTCGCGCAATACTTTGGTTTTTAACATTCGTATCGGTTTCAGATTTATAAATGTCTTTCAGCACCGTTAACTCACTGCCAGCAAAATTTTCTAAGTTACTTTCAATAATTTTCCACTTTTTATCTGCATTTTTAGCTTTGATTAAACTAACCGTAGCAATCGCACCAGCATTAACTAAAGGGTTCACCGAACGTTCCTCATTCAGTTCTATTGCCATAATAGAACTGAACGGTAGTCCCGTCGCATTCACCCCAATGTTATCAACCACCGCCTGTGCACCCTGCTGATTAATCAATGCCGCTAAGTTAAAAGCCTTACCAATAGATTGCATTGAGAAGACATGATTAATATCGCCCGCAGAATATTTTTTCCCCTCTGCGGTAACGATACTGATCGCAAATAAATCAGAATCTACAGCCGCAAGTGCTGGAATATAAGTAGGATTGTTACCTTCTTTATGGGACAGAAACTGTTTATGAACATCATTAACCAGTTTTTGTAGATCAACGTCTGCTGCTTGTACCTGTGAAGATAAAGCTAACAAGCTTATAAACAATGCAGAAAGCATCGGTTTGAGTAATTTTTTCATTTTTCATCCTTAAATTTAAAGTCTAGTCGCACTGGTTTTCTATTCAATTACTTTAATAACGCTCTATAACAGGCATATTTAAAGCAACGGATAAAACGGATAGTCTTTTTGAAATTCGCTGAGTTTAAATTCTTTCTGCATTGTTTCAGCTAAATCTAAGCGTCGGCTACGGCGTGCATCTAACCCATCGAATTTAAGCAGTTGTAAACAATCTAAACAAACGTTTTTATCATTGATAGAATTTAAGCCAGCAATAAAACTAGCTTTTAGGTGACGGCGTTTTTGTACTTTTTCGCAAGCCGCTAAATGAAAATCTTCATGGCCTGGCCACGTTAACCAAAGCCGAGCATTTTTAAAGGCGATCGTTTTGTCTTTCAGTATCCTTAAGCGAGCACTTTTAACCTCAAACAGCCCCATTTCCAATAACTCTCGCTCACTGTAAGTGATTTGTCTTTGAGGATCGAACAATTCAAAACTGCCTAATTCTTTCGCCCCCATTTTTTTGCGCAAGATATTAAAGGGTTCAAAATTTTCAAAAGACTTTATACGCACGCAGACACCCTCATTTATAACACCTGATCTAAAATGGTAGCAATGCGACTATCAGCATCAGTACGAACTTTAAACTCGACTCGGCGTGAGCGTTCGGGGTCTTCATTGCCGCTAGCATCGCGAACCACTTTCGCTGACGATAAGCCATTAGCGGTTAGGTATTGTTTTAGCCAGCCTTTATTTTGCTTTACTTCATCTAATCCCATCACAAACCCTAAGGTTGATCGGGTACGGGCTTGGGATAAATCCATATTGCGAATATAAGCATCATCTTCATCATACGCTCCAAGCCAGCCGCTGGAAGTATGACCTTCAATACGAATTTCTAAAATATCATCATGATAGGCTTCTTGAGTAATAATCCGCATATAACGTGGAAAAAAATCGCCCAATATAGTTTTGAATTGCTGCTTAAGTTCTGATTTACCGTTATCGAATAAAATTTCACTATCATTAAAGCGAAAGGATAGATCTTTATCTAATTCCGCCCCCCATTTTGGCAAATCGTCTGCAAATTCTTCTTGCAGATCTTTATACAGCTCTTGGCGTAGATGATCGTATAAAATGGCGACATCTTGTATGCGATTGCGCTCCGTTTCTACATCGACCATAAACACCACAGAGATAAGCATAAAGATCATCATTAAACCTGCCATCAAGTCACTGACAGCAACCCAATGGCCCTCTTGATCTCTTGATTGCTCTAGTTCATTTTCATGCATGATTCTCTACTCAACGAGGTCATCGATGAATACTTTATAAAGTACTCATTCCATAAGTTTATTGTTTTAATTAGAAGACTTCGACGAACGAATTTCTTCTGCCAACTTAACCACATCGTGTAATTTTTGTGTCAGTGGTGAATAATCACTAACAAACTTCTCGGACAGAGCCGTAAGTTGCATACCAAAGGATTGCAGCGCTTTATTCAACTCTTCTTCCATAGAATCATCTAATACCGCAACTTGACGCTCCACCTTTTCAGCAATGCGCATAAGTTGTTGGTGAGTTAGTTGCTGCTGCTGTTGTAGCTGAGCGCCAGAACGTTCCATTACGTCGCTCATTTGCTGATGGATGCCTTCTTGGGCTCTCGTAATATGTTCTACCGTCCAACGCTGTTGCTCTTGTACTTGTTCCGCTATGCCCGTTGTCAGTGCGCCAATACGCTCTTCTAATTGAGGTAAACCTTCCGCCGCATTATTCACGACCGCAGCAAGCCCCCCTAGCTGATCCTGCAAGTTCGAACGCTGTGCATCTAAGCCACTCAATAAATCTTGTAGGGATTCTGAAATGCCATTAAAAGCATTAGCGTGTTTCACCATGTATTCAAAAGCGTTGCTGGCTTCTTTCATTGAGCTGGCAGTACGCTCTTGTTCATCAATAAGCTGCTGCAGCTGCGCGCGGTAATTATTTTGCCAATCCAACATCTTGCCGACACTTTCGTTTAGGCGCTTAAAGTTATCGCCATATTGCTCGTTAATACGTGCATTAAAGTCTTGCATCACGGCTTCAATCGCTTCAACCAACGCCTTAGCATTAGCGTCCGCCATGCGCTCTTCGTAATGCTCTAACACATAAACGATTTGACGCACGCCGTTTTGATTTTCTTCGTGTTGATTCTTTAGCAATGCAGGCACAGACTCTGCATTTTGTGGATTAAATTGATTCGCGAGTAATTTTAATGAGGCGTCTAGATCGTCAATACTGGCCGCTCGAGTTTGAGTGGTCGTTGCTCGTCCCGACTGAGAAAAGGTACTCCGTAATTTAATAGTCAGCGCCCCTAATAAACCCGCAATTGAGGACCAAAAAGCGGTTTTTAAACCATCCATTAATTTAGGTACACTGCCATGTATGTCAGTAGTATCAAAACTCCAAAGCCCCAGTGCAACCCCTAAGAACGTACCGAAAATACCAATACTGGTAAGAATGTTCGGTGCCAGTTCTGCAGTTTTACTGGAATAATGAAAAAAGTGAAAATACACCGTCAATACAGTAATGATCGCGATGAGAACCAAGGTCCATGGAGAGAACTGCTCCAGCATGAAATATATTCCTACAAAAATTCAAAAGCTCCTTACCAGCCTAGTTCAATCTGGGCCATTCTTCCTCATTGGAATAAAAATAGTCTGTAACTGTATAAATACTTCTAAAAATCACACAACTTTTTATCGGTCTTTTGACGCCTCCAGCATACTGTAAAGACCTTAAAAGACGACTATATTGCCAACCACCCATCAATAAGAATAAGTACGCTGTAATTAGCGCCATTATTGACTAAAAAGCACTAATCTAAATAACTCAAATGTCCGTATGAGATTGAAGCATTTAGCAATTATTGGTTAAATGCCAGAAGAGGTTCGTTATTGGGTGTTTTGCCTTTGCTTATTTACTCTATGTAGCTCAGGCTCCCCTGTATGCAGCACGCTTCTTTATTACAATCAATGCCGTTAACAACATACCGTTAAAAGCATGTCATTCTTAAACCGATAAACTAAAAATAAGGGGTCTTTATGACTACCACGACTTGGGCCGTGCTATTAGTCGTAGCATTAATCGGCTTAGCTTATAAAAAAGCTAATTTAAAAATTTCCACCTTAGTAATCGCTGCTATTACTGTCGCGGCTTACTTATCTGATGCAGCAACGGGCTTTATTGTCACGTCTGTTATCTTTACTGCAGTATTTGGTGTATTAAGTCTTTCGACTTTCCGTGCCAATACAATCACTCGCCCTATCTTCGCAATTTATAAGAAGATTTTGCCAGAAATGTCAGAGACTGAATCAACTGCATTAGAAGCAGGTACGGTTTGGTGGGATGGCGAGTTATTCGCGGGCAAGCCTAACTGGCATAAACTGATGGATCATCCGAACCCTCAGCTACGTCCTGACGAGCAAGCGTTCTTAGATAACGAAGTTGAAACTTTGTGCTCTATGATCAACGAATACGAAATCAAAGAAAATGGCGACATGCCTGTTGAGCTTTGGGACTACATTAAAGCAAACCGTTTCTTCGCGATGATTATTCCAAAAGAATACGGCGGTCTAGCGTTTTCTGCTCAAGCACAATCAGCTGTTTTACAGAAGCTTTCCGGCCTTTCAAGTACTGTTCTTTCTACCGTTGGCGTTCCTAACTCATTAGGA
>Ga0209305_1002079_pt1 | contig 12124 bp, 7 predicted proteins | sample COGITO_mtgs_1103_FD_184792 | JGI IMG/M metagenome (GOLD analysis project Ga0209305, IMG submission 184792) | Pelagic marine microbial communities from North Sea - COGITO_mtgs_110321 (SPAdes) (version 2) | ecosystem: Environmental > Aquatic > Marine > Epipelagic ...
GTTAACTCTCTCGATGAGGTTATTTAATCAGGCTTGCTGGTTAGTCTTTATTTCATTTGGCATGTATGTCTATCTTGCAATAAGCGATGATTTTTCCATCGCATACATAGCAAGCCACTCGAACTCACAATTGCCTATTTTTTATAAGATAACCTCAATTTGGAGTGCTCATGAAGGCTCCATGTTTTTATGGATAGTGTTTTTAACTGCATGGAGCATTCTATTTATAAATTCGCTTGATAATGAGCACCCTTTAAAAAAATTCACATTGTTGATGTTAAGCCTAATTATTTTAGGCTTTTTATTATTTTTGCTTTTAACATCTAATCCTTTCGAGAGAATCTTGCCATTTGGAGCCCTTGAAGGGGCAGACATAAATCCAGTTTTACAAGATCCTGCATTAGCTATACATCCGCCCATGTTGTATTTGGGTTATGTGGGCTTTGTAATTTCCTTTAGCTTTATTACAGCATATTTGCTTAATGGTAATTTTGAGCTGCAATGGGAGCAGGATATAAAAAATTGGTCTCTAGTTGCTTGGATTTTTCTAACTATCGGCATCGCTCTTGGAAGTTGGTGGGCATATTATGAATTGGGATGGGGAGGATATTGGTTTTGGGATCCTGTAGAAAATGTTGCTCTCATGCCATGGCTCGCTGCAACTGCATTTATGCATTCACTGTTTGCATCTTCAAAGTCAAATGTTTTAAAAACTTGGACCATGTTTTTAGGTATTCTAATCTTTGCATTAAGCCTCTTCGGAGCTTTTATTGTAAGGTCTGGAATTATTGATAGCGTTCATTCATTTGCAAATGATCCTGAGAGAGGGCTGTATCTCCTGAGTTTTTCAGGGTTAATTACACTATTTTCACTGACAATTTTTGCATATCGACTTCCAGTTTTAAATTCTTCAAAATTAGTTGTTACTGGTTCTAAAGAGTCGTTTCTATCCATGAATAATATACTTATGATCACTAGTATTTTTTCTATTTTTCTTGGTGTCACTTACCCGCTGATAATTGAATCTATAAATGGAGAAAAAGTTAGTATTGGTCCTCCTTATTACAATACAATTTTTGCTCCATTAATTCTTATTGCTGCAATATTTATTATGATTTCTGTTGATGCTTTGTGGCAGCGATCAATGCCTTTAAGAACACTTTTTTTCACTATAGCCCCCCCAATCATTCTATCCCTGGTGTCCATCTATTTTATTTGGTGGACTACATCAGTTTTTTCTATTTTGGCTTACGTAGGAATTTTCTCAGGATTATTGATCCTTTTCAGCTATCTGTTGAGGACCATCAATAATTTATTCAATAAAAGGTTTATTAATAAGGGCAGTGCAATTGCTCATACAGGCTTAGGTTTATTATTTTTTGCAGTTTCTATGAACAGTATTTTAAGCTATGAGAAAAACCTTAATCTTGCACCCGGTCAATCAATTTCAGTGGATCAATCTGTGAAAGAATTTTCTTTTAATGATATTAGGGTTTTCAAAGCATCAAATCATGATGTTATTTCTGCTGAAGTTTCACTCTTGCAGGATGGCCAAGAAATTTCCCTTAACCCTCAGAAAAGAAAATATGCCACGCGAGGCCAAATCACTTCTGAATCATCTATTCATACAACATTCTTTAAAGATACCTATTTAACTATTGGCGATCAATTAGACAATGGTAGCTGGACATTCTCACTCAAGATTAATTATTTTATAAAGTGGATTTGGTTTTCAGCTGCCTTAATGGTGCTGGGAATGCTGCTTACAATTTTCAAAAAGAAAGCGTCATGAATCAGTTACTGAGGTTTTTAATAGTTATCCTTCCGGTAGTTGTTCTAATATTTTTTGCCAAGATCCTTTTAATTGATGAAGATATTAAATTTTCAAATTTTGATTCAAAAAATTTTCCAGAATTTCAATTAAATGATTTGAATGGCGATCCAGTTCAATCGGAGTCTTTGAATGGAATTAAAATTTTAAATGTTTGGGCAAGTTGGTGTATTACTTGTCTTGTTGAGCATCCATTCTTAACCAGACTTTCAGAGCAAAATATTCAAATTATTGGCTTAAATTATAAAGATTCTGATTTGAAGGCAAATGCGTGGCTTGAAAAACATGGCAACCCCTATTTATTTTCTATATATGATCCAAGAGGCGATCTAGCCTTTGATCTTGGGGTGACCGGAGCGCCAGAATCCTATCTAATTATTAATAATCAGGTTGTAAGTCATATTCAGGGTGAAATGAATCAGAGAAAATGGAACTCGATTTTCCTTCCTTTAATCCAGCAAGCTAAACAGGGATCATGATTATTAAAAAATTCTTCATATTTTTCTCTTTTATTGTTTTATCAACATCTGCATTCAATCAGGTGGTATATGAATTTGAAGACTCTCTTCAAGAAAAAAGATTCTACTCGTTAATTTCAGAAATCAGATGTCCAAAATGCACAAGCGGAAGCATAGCAAGTTCTGATGCGCCTGTTTCTCGAGATTTAAAAAATAAGGTCTATGAATTAGTGCTTGATGGCTCAACTGATCAAGAAATCAAAACTTATGTTTCAGAAAGATTTGGTGACTTTTCAGATTATAGGCCCTCACTTGAGGGTTCCAATTATCTCTTGTGGTTTGGGCCATTCATTTTTCTTGCTTTAATGCTGGTAATATTTTTTATCAAGCGAAGAGTCTAATGTTAATAATTATTGCTGTTTCTGTAATTTTATTATTACCTATAATTTCTTATTTATTGCATCCACTATCAAATCAAAAATCTATTGTATTTTTGGCTACATTCTTCATCTTTGGTGGATTTATTATTAATTTTTTCTCCACTAACCCCTTCATTGGCTCTTGGGTTCATGTTAATCAATCTGAGTCTATTCATAGAAGCATTTCTAGAAATGAAGAGCTTAACAGCCCTTTAATCAATCAGTATTTAGAAAACACATCGTCAAATGATGAGTCTTTTATGCGAGGCGTTCAGGTTTTTTATAAAGCCTTGGAACTTCAGTCATTTAATTCTGCGGAGAGCATCCTTCAAACCTTAAATTCACAGTTTATTTCAGAGAGCTTTCAAGTTCCAATATTTAACCTTTTAGCAGACTTGAGAGATGCAAAATATCCGGATCTAGCAAATTCAAAACTTCTAATAAGCATTGAAAATCCCTCTAATTGTAATTTGCAATTATTGAAATTGTTTGCATCTATTCCGGATGGACCCGATGTAAACATTGCTGCTAAAGAAATTATTTCTCCAGATCTTAAGAAGCCATTTGTATTAGATAAATCACATTCTTTAGTGAGAGGGTTTGATATAACTTCAGCCTTTCTTCAGCAAGAAATGATTAAGATTGAAGCTCAGGCTCAATGTGATACTGGGGATTTTCAAGCTTTTAAATCTTTAGATTTAAAGTACTCCAAGGGCAATCAAGATGAGTTATTTTTTTATGCTAACGAATGGTTAAAAAAGGAACAATAGTTTAAAATGGGTAAAGGATATATTTAATGCAGCTTAAACACATCAAACTGGCTGGATTCAAGAGTTTCGTGGATCCCACGAGGATATCTTTCCCTACAAATATGGTTGCTGTTGTCGGTCCCAACGGGTGCGGTAAATCTAATGTTATTGATGCCGTTCGATGGGTTCTTGGGGAGTTATCTGCAAAGAACTTACGCGGTGAATCCATGTCAGATGTTATCTTCAATGGCTCTGATTTAAGAAAGCCATCTGGACAATGCAGCATTGAGCTTCTATTTGATAACTCAATGGGAAAACTGGGTGGTGAATACGCCAAATATAATGAAATCTCTATCAAAAGATTGATGACAAGAGATGGGCAGTCTAATTACTCCATAAATAACACCTCATGCAGACGAAAAGATGTCCAAGACATTTTTCTAGGCACAGGTCTTGGGCCAAGAAGTTATGCCATTATTGAGCAAGGCATGGTATCCAAAATAGTAAGCGCCAAACCTGATGAGATGAGAGTCTTCATAGAAGAAGCAGCTGGAATTTCTAAATACAAAGAAAGAAGAAAAGAGACAGAGCAAAGAATTAAGAAAACCAAAGAAAACTTATCAAGAGTTCAAGATATTAGAGACGAAATTAATAGACTAATTAATAGACTTAAAAATCAGGCCAATGCAGCTGAAAAGTATAAAAAACTTCAAACTGAAGAAAAAGAACTTAAGCTAAATGTATCTGTTTTAAACACTCTTCAAGCAAAGGGCCAAAAAGATAGGCTGAGCTCTGAACTGTCATCCCTTCAGAATCAAATCAAAGTCAAAACTCAAGAGGTAAGCACACACCAATCTACAATAGATCAAATCAAGACTGAGCATTCTTCGGTTCTTTCCTCGTTTGAAGCTGCACAAAAAAACTTTTACTCTATTGGCGCTGAAATTGCGCGATTTGAAGCCAATTTGCAAAATTTAACAAAAGCTGAGGTTCAAGCCGAGGAAGATTTAAAAACTGCAAAAGAAAGTTATGCAAAGGCAATTCAAAAGGAGTCTACATTCGAATCATTAAATCCTAAAGAAAGTGAGTTAAAGCTTAATATTGCAATCTTAAAAGCACTTCAAGCTTTAGACAAAAAGAAGAAATTGGATAATGAGATTAATGTGTTAAGTGATAATGTCCAAGAAAAATTATTAGAAGTTAACAATCTCCAATCTACTTTGGATGATATCCATTCTGATAACTCCTCAATCATCTCAGCATTAGAATCTTCACAGTCAGAATATTCTTCTATTGGCGAAAATATAGCAAGAATGGAATCAACATATCAAAGCTTAGAAAAATCAATAGCTCAAACACAAGATGAAATAGAGGAAGCTAACTCCAACTACCTAAAGGCATTAGAGAAAGAGCAAGATGAAGATAAGTTAACTCCCAAAGAAAAAGCAATTAATTTATTAGATGAAATTCTAGAAGGACTAAAAACCTTTGGTTCAAATGGTAATATCCTCATAGATAAGGCTATTCAACTCAAAGACTCTCTATTGAGCATATTAAAAATTGCATCTGATAAATCTGAAACATTGAAAGGTGAATACTCAGTAAGAAAAACTAGGCTTGAAGAACAATTGTTGCAGCTTACCGAAAAGCAAAAAAATACTAAAACGGAAATAGAGAGCCTTGTTGCAAAAAAAGAATTAAAGCTTGCAGAATTAAATGATTTAAAAAGTAAAAAAGCTTCAGTAGAGGAGCAAATAAGAGAGATAGAGAAGCAAAAATCTACAGCTGTTATTGATCTGAGGTCTCTAGAAACGAATGTTAATAATCTTAGACTAGATTTAAGAACTTATGAGGTCAATCTTGATAATGCCTCTACGATTTTAGAAAAAGCAGAAATTAATATTAATGAGATAGATCCTCAAAAGTATGCCTCAATGAATTTATCTGAATTAGAAGATTCACTTTCAGAAATTCAAAGCACAATTTCATCATTGGGCTCTATTAATCTTGCCGCTCCTGATGAATATTTATCAAGGCAAAATAATTTATCTACGCTTTTAGAAGACACAAGAGAGAAAAAAACGCATGCTGAAAAAGATTTATCTGATTTAATCCAGCGAAGCTCCAACGCTGAAGCCGAATTGAACTCCATTAAACAAAAGCAATCCAGAGTTGATGAGTCAATTAGAGAGTCTGAAAATAAAAAATCAGTTGCAGAATTAGACCTTCGATCTCTTGAAGAAAAATCTAATAATATCAAACTGGATCTCAGAACTTTTGAAGTGAATCTTGAGAATGCTGCTGCAGATTTGGTCAAAGCAGGTCTTTCAATTGAAACAATAAATCCAGATGAATATACAGATTTAAATATTACTGAGCTTGAAAAATCTCTTGAAATTACCCAATCTAAAATTTTATCTCTTGGAGCCATAAATCTCGCTGCACCTGAGGAAATTGCCGAAGAATCAAAGAGGATGGAAGAGCTTGATGTTCAATTAGAAGATTTAAATGAAGCCATGGATAAACTTCAAGGGGCAATTAAAAAGATAGATGCTGAATCAAAAACTAAATTTGATGAAAGCTTCAATGCGGTAAATGCAAAAATTCAAGAGATTTTCCCAAAACTCTTTGGAGGAGGAAAAGCATCATTAGAGTTAATTGATGGGGATACTTTGAACTCAGGAATTACTCTCGCTGCTCAGCCTCCTGGTAAAAAAAATGCGACTATCTCTCAACTTTCTGGTGGAGAAAAAGCTATGACAGCTCTTTCTCTGGTGTTTGCGTTATTTGAGCTCAACCCAGCACCATTCTGTATGTTAGATGAGGTTGATGCGCCATTAGACGATATAAATGCTACAAGATTTGTAGCAATGGTTGAAGAGATGTCTGATAGGGTCCAATTTATATTTATTACTCATAATAAAATCTCCATGGAGAAAAGTGATCATTTGATGGGGGTCACGATGCAGGAAGCAGGAGTTTCTCGAGTAGTATCGGTTGACGTAAAAGAAGCGCTTGAATTAGCTGCTTCATAGCATGCTTAGCAACTTACAAATAATCTTAGTGGCTGGAGCTGCATTGCTCTTCCTGGTTATTTTATATCTTTTTTTTAGGCCTTTATTTACCCGCAAATTGACTCAAAACTCTCTTGATGATTCCTCATCTATGCTTTTTCAAGAAGGTGTTGAACAAGGAACCTTAGGGTTTGAGGATGAAGCATTTCAGGAACAAGAATTGATTATTTTAAATTTAGTATCTATGGATAAATCAAATTTTGATATGAATCAAGTTCTTACATTGTTAAAAAATTTGGATGCTAAATATGTGAATGGTTTTTTTAGTTATAGAGATTTAGGTGGAAGAGAGATATATAGAATTGCAAGTGGAATCAATCCAGGTCTTCTTGATTCGGATACTCAAACTCATGTGCTTTTGATGGCTTTGGATTTATATCAGGCGATAGATCCTGTTAAAGCGTTTGAAACAATGCTTGAATCAGCCTCTGGGATTTCTGAAAAACTACATGCCAGTATTTGTGATTCAGCCAGAGCTCCATTAAGCAAACAAATGATTGAGCACTTAAAGTCTAGAGCTCAAGAAATTAGCCATCTTAAATCTATGCGAAGTATTTCTGAGAAATGAGCAAGCTAAAAAAAAGATATGTATCTATCCAAGAAAGAATACGCTCTCATGATTACGAGTATTACATTCTCGATGATCCGTTAATATCTGATCATGAATATGATGAGTTATTTAAAGAGTTAAAAGAAATAGAATCTGAGCATCCTGAGTGGATTACTCCTGAATCTCCATCGCAAAGAGTTGGAATTAAACCCGAAAGTGATTTTGCAACTTTTAAACATTTTCAACAAATGCTCTCCTTGGCCAATGCTTTTAACGAAGCGGATTTAAAAGGTTTCCATGATCGAATTCTGAAAAACCTAAGTACCAATGAGCAAATAGATTATTTTTGTGAGCCGAAAATGGATGGCGCAGCAGTTTCTTTAATTTATGAAAAGGGCATTCTTACTAGAGGGGTAACAAGAGGCGATGGAACTCTTGGAGAAGACATCACTTCGAACATCAGAACCATTAGGTCTATTCCATTGACACTAAAAGAGTCTAAAAATTCTTTTCCAGATCTCCTTGAGGTCAGAGGCGAGGTATTTATTAAAAAATCCGATTTTGACGATTTAAATCTTAAGGCAAAAGAAAATGATGAGAAAGTGTTTGCAAATCCTAGAAATGCTGCAGCTGGGAGTTTGCGGCAATTGGATCCTGTAATAACTAGCTCCAGACCATTAGCGTTTTTTGCTCATGGCATAGGGTCATGTCAGGGAATTGAATTTAGTGATTTACAAGAAATATTTTCAGTTTTTTCTTCATGGGGGCTGCCTGTCAATAATTTTAATGAATTGGTGGGCTCCATTGATGAATGTCATGAGTATTTTAAGCGCATAGAGAGTGCAAGAGAAAATATTCCATTTGAAATAGATGGGGTTGTATTTAAAGTGAATGAACTATCTTTGCAAAAACAACTTGGAGAAATTGCTAGATCGCCAAGATGGGCTATAGCACATAAATTTCCAGCTGAGGAAGTTTATACAGAGATTGAAAAGATAGATTTCCAAATTGGAAGAACTGGTATTTTAACGCCTGTTGCAAAATTAAAAACCGTAAATGTAGGCGGAGTCAATGTTAGCAACTGCACTCTGCATAATCTTGACGAATTAAAAAGATTAGATCCCAGGGTTGGAGATGGGGCTATCATTAAAAGAGCAGGGGATGTAATTCCAAAAATGGTTCAGGTTATTCCAAAAAAGAAAAATCGAGCTAGTCCAATCCAAGCTCCAAAAAAATGCCCGAGTTGTCAATCAGCAACAGTCTTTAATTATCAGTCTGAATGGACGGTCATGAATATTAGTCAATCAAAACCTATCAAGAAATTCTCAAGTAATTATGAGGCAAAAAAATTTATAGAAGATAACCAGTCTCTTGACTTAGACATTGCTGAGGAGCGCCTGGAAACTCCTTTCATCAAATGTTCGGGTGGCAATAGTTGCCCTGAAATTTTTCAAGGTAAATTTACTCATTTTGTTTCGAGAAAGGCAATGGATATTGATGGGCTGGGCCAAGAAATATTGTATACCTTGATTAATAAAAAATTTATAGAAGACTTTGCTGACATATACTCTCTGAAAGATCATCGTGAAGAGCTTAAAAAATTAGAAAGGTTTGGAGAAAAATCTGTTGATAATTTAATTAAATCAATAGACCATTCAGCATCAGTTGCATTATATAAGTTGATTTTTTCCTTGGGCATCGAGGAAGTGGGAGAAACAACTGCAAGAAATTTAGCCAATGTTTTTGGGAGCATGGAAGCACTTCAACGATCTACCTTCGAAGATTTAATTTCAATATCTGATATAGGTCCAAGAGTAGCTGCAAAAATCATAGATTATTTTTGTAATATCGAAAATGTAGCATCAGTAGAAAAATTACTTCCATGTTTGAGTATCATCAATCCAAATATGGAAACCCTCGATCAAGATATGAAATTTATTGGTTTGCAAATTGCAATCACTGGAAAAATATCACCAATGTCTCGCGATGAAGTAAAAAGCTTATTGTTATCAAAGGGCGCAAAAGTTACGAGTTCGATTTCAAAAAAAACTAACTATTTAATTGCCGGTGAAAATGCTGGTTCAAAACTTGAAAAAGCAAAAAATCTTGGTGTTAAAATTATAGATGCTGAGGATATAGGTACTTTTATAAATGATCCCAAAAAATTTTAATAGCCTTCTAATTATTTTTATATTGGTGATTTCCTCCTGCGTGAGCTCACCTCCAGAAAAGCCAGACAATATTTGTGAAATCTTTCAAGAAAAGAGAAGTTGGTATAAAGCAGCAATCAAGTCAGAGAAAAGATGGAAACTTCCTCCATATGTTCTTATGGCATTCATCCATCAAGAATCCAGTTTTCAAGCAAAGATAAAACCAGAAAGAAAGAAGTTATTAGGAGTCATCCCATGGCTCAGACCTTCATCATCTGTTGGATATTCTCAGGCTTTAAAAAATACATGGCAAGATTACAGGGATGAAACAGGAAACTCTAGAGCCAAGAGAACTAATTTTAGCGATTCAGCTGATTTTGTAGGATGGTATGCAAGCAAAGGTTTTTATCAAGGTTTTTCAGCAACTGATGCGCGATCCTTATACCTTGCATATCATGAAGGCTATAGTGGGTTTAAAAAGAAAACATACAGAAAAAAACAATGGTTAATAAGGGTTGCTGATAGAGTTCAGGCAAGATCCGATATGTATCAAAAGCAATACTGGGGATGCGCCAACGAATTAAAGAAAAAGAGGTTTTTCTTTTTTTAAGTTCAAACCTCTCTTAAAGTTAAGCCCAATTCAGACGCCTCTTCTTTGTAGGCTTCTCCAGCAAGAATAGATTTTTTAGAAGGCTTGGTTAGATATTTTTCACTGACTCTAATCAAATCCTTAATTGAGCAGTTGATCACTCGTTGTCTCATTGCTAGTCTTTCTTGGGTTGAGATATCTTCTAAGTTCAAATTGAAATCATTTTTAGCCTCACCGACTGGTGACAGAGGCTTATCAATTGATGATACAACCCCCAAGATTGCTTCCTCAAGATGCTGCTTAGTAATAGATGTTTTAGACCATTCAATAGCATCTTGGAATGCAGAAAAGGTCTCTCTGCACTTAGGGTCTCTATAAGAGAAGAATTTAAATGTATTTGTTGCAGTATCATTTGTAGCGCCTGCTCCATATGCTCCGCCTTTTTCGCGAATTGCTGTATGCAAAAAACCATTTCTTAACACTGTTGCTAAAACAGATAGAGCTGCAGCATCAGGGTTCTCTCTAGACACCCCTTGAAATGCCTCAGCACAATAGCAAACTTGTGACCCTGTGATCCATGCTATTTGGTGATTCATTGGTTCTGCAAGAGACTGCTCGGCTTCATATTCAATATTTTTAAATTTCATGGATTTATCCGAGAGAGCTTTTGGGGAGCATGCAGTAAAAACTTTGAATGGATTATGTAAAACTTTTGAATGAATGTTTTTCAGAATATCTATTACCTCACTTGTATCACTTACATCTTTCATTTTTGAAATAGCTGCTTTTGACTGATTAAGCATTTGCAGTCCAGACATTTGAAAAGCTGTCGCTGAAAATTTATTTAAGCTACTAGCAGCTGAATTCATGGCTAAAATATGACCATTTTGATTTAAGGATTCTTCATTTCTAGCAATAAAAATATTCAATAAATCAAATATCCTGTTTTGCTCGTCAAACCTAGCGTTTTCTAAAGTATTAAATACAAGTTTTTCCATTGCATCAAAATTCTCTTCTAGAGATTTAGAAGAAATACTCAGGAAAAGTTTTCCAGGTGTTTCTTGGCTGTTTGTATGGAGCTTAAAGGATGCACTCACACCCCCAGTGATGCTAGATTGAAGAGCTTGTATTTCTTCATAGGAACTTTCCTTTAGACCTACTTCAGTGAGAATAAATGTATATAAAGATGAGAAAAGTAATTCCTGAGCTGTAAGATTTTTGCAGGGAAATAAAAAATCAGAGTACATCAATCCATTGGTTCCAACTTCATAAACTGACCTATTATTTTCCTTAAAAGATTCATTCGTATATTCACGCTTAAGCGGAATATCTTGAGTTGTAACCTTGGGCAAAATTTCTACGTCATCAATAGCTTCTTGGCGAGCTTTCAATGCATTTGCAAGATCATTTATTTCATCTCTATCTTTGTCAGTTAGGACACCTTCTTTTTTTCTGAGGGTTGTGGAAAAGAAATTCTCTAAATTCTCATTAAATTTTGGATCTGGTTTTAATTCATAGTTGAGTCTATGTTGATTCTTGATTAAGGAGCTCGATATCAATTCTTCTAGATATCCCTTTTTTGAAATTAAGGCCTTAAGCTTAGAAAAGTTTGAGTCTAGATCTAGCATCGAGATAGGGTTGTCATAATGGATGCAAGCATTCATGCATCCAAGCATTAATTGCAATCCGTAGGGCATTCCCCCGCCAGAGACCTCCCTTTGCCCAATTTCCAATTGATGCAGAGAAGAGTTAATTAAGCCCTCAGGCACTCCGTCACTCACGAGTTTTTCAAGGGTAGTAAGGATTAATTCTTCAACCTCTTTAGCTTTACCTTGCTCAACACCCTCTAAACCAGCCATAAAAACAATTTCTTTGTTGCTGGGCTCAATTCCCAGAAATGGAGAGGGCGATTTGCCCAATTTTGAAAGCTCTAAGGCTTTCCTCAGAGGTGATGCAGAATTATCAAGTAAAATATTTGATAGAAAATATTTTTCTAATAAATTCAGTGGATCATGACTATCGCCAAGCAACCAGCTGATAACGACATGATGATTATTTTCATCACCCGGCAGGGGCTGATATGTTCCGCTGGCTTGAGCTGGCTCTGAAAATATTTTTGCGGGTTTGATTGTGAGTTGTTCTGAGGCAGGCGTAAATTTTTGGAAAACATTTTCCTCCAAATGGTTATGAACATCCTCGATTGAGACATTGCCAAAAGTAAAAAAAGTTGCGTTGCTTGGATGATAGTGTTTTTGATGAAATGCAACTAAATCAGCATGAGTTAAGTCAATAATCTTCTCAGGA
>Ga0209305_1002081_pt1:0-10000 | contig 12117 bp, 10 predicted proteins | sample COGITO_mtgs_1103_FD_184792 | JGI IMG/M metagenome (GOLD analysis project Ga0209305, IMG submission 184792) | Pelagic marine microbial communities from North Sea - COGITO_mtgs_110321 (SPAdes) (version 2) | ecosystem: Environmental > Aquatic > Marine > Epipelagic ...
TGCGAGCTTTTTTTGCGAATAAGAAATCTTTCTTCTTGTCTTTTCTTTCGCGCCCAAGAAAGGAATTTTTGAAAAGAGACAAACCTTCGAAAACTTTGTGTGTTCTGAGAGACGAATGAGAGACACCATACTCCTCACAACTCAAAAGAATAAAATAAGTATGTCTTCGATTCTTCGCGCTTCGCGACGTCTTTTGGGTAGTAGCCTTAGCAGCAGCAACAGCAGTAGCGCTCTATCTGGATGTGGGAGTAGATTCGCAGCAGTCGTGGGAAAGGGAGGAGAACGCTCGATCGCGACCACGACAAAAATAAACGCAGGCATGGGGTCGCCAACAGGGACTGCGCCTGCCCCAACAGAGCCTTTAGAGGAAGAGCACGAACTGATCTGGGATGCGGGAGATAAGCACCCAGAAACTGCGCTGGACAATTTACCCGCGAAGATAGTTGGAAAATACGAAGCTTTGGGTATGCTCGTCGGTGCTTTGTGCTTCATGGGTGGAGTGTACACTTTTGCCGGCTACTACGATAAAGCAGCGTCTCGACCCTTCGTCGAACGCGACATGGAGAAGAGCTTAAAGAAAGAGTTAGGCGGGCGGTAAAGTTGTAAAATAAGAAACCAAAACAGAACTAATTGAACGTAAAACTCTAACGCGGCGCGTCTGCTGTTGTTACAACCTGCGATATCTATTGTTACTAGTACTACTTTCCAACTTCGACGTCGATTAATTCTCTGTTTTTCACTTGGGCTTTGAAGTCAGCGTGCGCGTCATCCCACACTTTTTTTGAGTCGTAACTCTTCGCAGACGCCGATCGATCCGGAAGCTTTAGCATTTCTCCATGATTCTCTTCGTCTTTCAAGCACTTTTGCCACCAGTGACGCATCAACTCCACGCTCTTTTTCTGCGCAGTTACTCGGATCACGCGATTATTCTCGTCGTAATCTGTAACTTCCCAGGAGCCGTAAGTCAGCTTTCGTCGAATCGGCGTGAAACTTTTGTCGGACTCGTTAAACTTCAAGCCGCCATTGGCGTTGTATTCCTCTTCTTCATCGTATTCTTCCACTTCTTCTCCAATCGGATGTTCCCACTCGCGGTCGAACACTACTTCTTTGCACAGTGCGATTTTAACAGAAGTTTCTGTGACATCTACGCGAACGTCTTTGGCCTTTGTCCCGAGCGGCGCCAATACCGAAAGCGTGACATCGCTCGAGGTTTGCGACCACATGTAATCGAGTTCTCCCGCGCTGTTTTCGTTCTCTTCCGTACCGCGACTGCTTTTTTTCCTGACGTAAATGCCGTTTCGGGTGAACTTTTCTTTCCTCCGTGCGATGGCTACTCGCCTTCTTTCCTCTTTTTCTTCTTCGGAAAAGAGACTCGTCGTCTTTGTTTCGTGTTTTTCTTCTTCTTTTTCTTTTTCTTCTTCTTCTTCTTTCGACGACGACGGCGGTTCTCGAAACATTATCGTGCCGGGATGTTCGCGCTCAAACTGTTTACCTTGCTCGATCCATTGCATCTCACGGAACTCGCGTTCGCTCATCATCTTCTCGTCTTTTGAAAGATGATTGTCTTCGGACGAAGTCGCAGAAGGAGGCAGCACGTTGAAGTCGACGCTTTCGCCGCTTCCAATCGTCACTCTCGTCGGTTGGTCCAGTTTCGTCACCTGCGGTTGCTGCGGGAAGTGCGGCACGTTTTTATCGTCCTCACCATCATCTTCACTCTCGTCTCCGTAGTCTAGTTTATCCCACTTCGAGTAATCAACCATTGTTATTATAAAAGTTTTGTGTATCGCTCTTCTTCCCGTGCGTCGTGGGCCACAATACCATTAATTATGAATTGTGGTGTACTTGAAGACAATCGCGCAAAGAAGACACAACAAAATGACACATTTTCGCGTCAAAAAAAGTACACGCGCACACAAGAATAAAACTTTGGGAGAGAGAGAGAGAGGAAAAGAGAATGTATGATGTCGATGTGGAGCGTTCGTGAGTCAGACGACGCGGAGGAGCAAAACTGGTCGCGATCCCACCACCCGAGGAGGCGTGAATAAAAATCTTTCTTCTCTCTTCTTCTTCTTCTTCATCGTGCACTATCACGACGACGATGACGAGCAACGGGAGCAGGGAAATTACAAAGAAGAAGAAGAACAAGACGACGACGACGCGTAAGAACCGTAAACTTTTAGAGCATTTGAGCTTAAAAGCTACCACGACTACTCCGTCGAAATCTTCTTCGCACCCTTTCGATGTGGACGCGAGCGACCACTGCGAAACTCCTTTTCAAGCGTACAAAGATATCGAACCCTTTCTGTTTCGAATCGCTCTGAGTTTGAAGAAAACGAAGGCGAGTTTAAAAATATACGACCCGTATTTCTGTGAAGGATCTGCGAAGGAACATTTGAAACGACTCGGTTTTGAAAGCGTTCACAACGTCAACGAAGATTTCTACGAAAACATCAAGAAAAATACGATTCCAGAATATGACGTGTTGCTTACCAATCCTCCGTATTCGTCAGACCACTTCAAGCGAATATTGAACTTCTGCGGGGCGAGCGAGAAACCTTTCTTTCTTCTTCTCCCAAATTTTGTCTGCCGTAAAACATACTACGCCAACGAAATAACCAGTCGAAAGAAAGAACCGTTGTTCTTAATTCCGGACGAGCTGAAACCTTATCGCTATTGGGCGCCAGGAAGGAAAGGATTTGAAGAGCGGGCGAAAGGAACCACGCCTTTTATAACGTTTTGGTATCTCGAGTTTGGTGACGCGATTGACAAAAACGAAATTCGTGGTTGGTGGCTCAAGAAATACTCGCCTCATTCGAGATGCGAACTTCCCGCGCCAGAAGAAAGTCTACCGCAACAGCAACGTTTGCAAAAACGCAGCAACCCAAACAAAAGAAGACGAGAGAAAGCGCAGAATAAAAATATACTGAAAGAGCCAAGAGAAAATAGCGGCAGCATCTACTACGACCCAAACGTTGCCCAGAAAAAGAAGAGGAAGAAGCTAGAATCGAAAGAAAGAGTTTAAAGAGTAAACTCAGAGAGGGCTGAGGAAGATTTACTTAAGTGCTTGTGCGTTTGTTTGTGTTCAAATTGTAATTAAAAACGTGCGTTTTTCATCTACACGCTGCTCAAAGCGTTTTTCAACAGAAGAGTTACAAGAATGAGTTCTCTTTTCCATGCATTTTTTTTCACACACATCGGCACACAAAAAACATTTTCATGAAGAGGTACCTCCTCGCGCAACGACGCCTTCTTCGGGCGGCGCTCTCCTCGACTACAGAAGAGGGGCATCGCCATCTGACGATACGGAATAATGTCAATATTCTTGCGCCTTCACGACAACGAGGTATGAGGAACTCATTTAAGACGGAGACGACAACAACGACGACGCCCATGATGAAGCAGGAGCAACACCAGCAGAAACAACAGCAGCAGCACGACAATCACCTTCTTATGAACACGATGAGCGCCGAAGCGTCCGGGGAGAAGACGCTCAAAAACGATGCGGAAGAAGAGGAGGAAGAGGAGGAGGAGGAAGAGGAGGAGGAGGAGGAGGAGGAGGAGGAGGAAATAATCAAAGAGGGGATGAGAGAGGAAAGAGTCTTAACGCAAGAAGAAAATCGGTTCATAGACGTGGACGAAGACAAAGACGATATAAAAACAAAAGCGAGTAATGATGACCCGTATCGACGTCTCACTCATTTATATTATACGCTCGAACGGTTGCAGTACCAGTTTCCTTTGCATTACCGACACCCTATTTCAAAACATTGGGAACTGGTCGACAAAACGTTCAAAGTCACCGAGGAATATTCGAAGTTGAGTCCGCCTAAAAGAAAGCACGTGTGGTTGAATACGGTTTCAATTCTCTCCAGATTGGCATTTCACGAAAACGGATACAGAAACCATATAATTTTCGATGATCCACCATGGGGAGCAGAGAAACAAAGTCAATTCGAGACAAGGGTAAAATTTAAAGTCTGCGCCGCGCACGCTGTGACGAACATTCTGTTTTTTTTTGTGTGCCCGTCCCTTTTCTTTGGAACGGAAATATTGTTGCGCCCGGAAGGTGTGGACGGATTCCCTCAAATGCAAAATTTGGCAAAGGTTTTGAACGAGACGTTTCCTTCAGTCTTTGAGAATGGCCTCACCGAGTTTTTTGCCGGAGTAGCCGCAATTCTTACCTATGTGTTCCGTAATCAAACGGAAAAAGTGTATCTTACTTTTGCGAGTTTTTCTGCATCCTTCCGCAACGCGGATATGATGAAACGTATTTTACAAATCAAGTTGTAAAACAGGTAGATAGATTAATGATAAATAGACAGTAGATTAATAGATAGATAGTACCGTGGATTATTAGATATTACATTGCTCTTCACGCGACATTTTGCTCTTGCTTTTTCCCATTCTTTTCCCATTCTGATCCATCCGAACTTTTCCCGCCGGCGCCATAAGGAACAAAAGCAGGTCTCCCCTCCAAGCCTAACTCTTTGAACAAGGCAGAATCTTCGTTGTCGTCGTTATTCGGGGTCGTAAGTAACTTATCTCCCGTAAAAACAGAGTTGGCTCCAGCCAAGAAGCACATAGCCTGAGTCTCGTCGGACATGTTGATTCTCCCAGCCGATAATCGGACGACAGTTCTCGGCATTAAAATGCGTGCAACCGCAATTGCTCGAACCATTTCCAAGCCTGACGGAGCAGATAGATTTTCGAAGGGCGTTCCTTTGACCGGGACCAGAGCATTGATAGGAACGGACTCTGGATGTTCCGGTAAACTTGCTAAAACGTGCATCAAAGACGCTCTATCAGACTCTTCCTCCCCTAAACCGAGAATTCCGCCGCAGCATACAGATATACCAGCGTCGCGAACTGCAGCTATGGTATTCAGGCGATCTTCGTACTTGCGCGAAGAAGTAACTTTTGGATAATACTCAGGGGACGTGTCTAAATTATGGTTGTAAGCAGTCAACCCAGCTTCTCTTAATTTCACGGCCTGATCCGGCGTGAGCATGCCTAATGTTGCGCACACTTCCATTCCCAAATCCTTTACCTGTTTAGTCATCGTAAGTACGCGTTCAAATTGACCTTCACCGACTTGGGAAGGTCCCCGCCAAGCCGTGCCCATACAAAACCGCGTCGAGCCCGCAGCTTTTGCCCGTTTTGCAGCCTCGTAAACGTCATCAATTTGCATCAATTTCTCTGCTTTAAGTTCTGTTTCTTTCTTCCACGAGGAAGATTGCGCGCAATAGTTGCACGTTTCCGGGCACCCTCCAGTTTTTATAGAAAGTAACGTGCACTGTTGCACTTGTTTGGGGTCGTGGTGCATCCGATGGACGGTCGCCGCATCGAACACGAGCTCTAATAAAGGCCGGCTGTACATCTCTCTAATCTCTTCTTTCGTCCAATTATTTCGCACTTCTCCGAGAACTCTTTTTGCGTTCGATGCGGCTGGCGCCGCGAGCTGTGAAGACGTCGAGAACGCTCCGCGAGTGCTGATTGGTTTCGTTAATTTCGAGGAGGAGGAGGAGGAAGAGGAGGAGGAGAATTCCGCCGCCCGGGGCGAAGAGGACGAGGAAAGCTCAACCGTTCGAAAGAAGATTCCATTCGAACACTGTTTGAGACCGACGTAAGCGGCAAAATCAGCGCCGAGCGCGTTAAGTGTGCGCCTCGCGAGTTGCCGACCCGACATCTTCTCTCTTCTAATTAAGAGAAAGGGACGGAGGGCCAGAATAAAATAAAGTTTTGTTTGTTTGTTTGAGTGAGTTTTCCCCTCAAAAATCCTCTCAAATCTGTCTACTCGTATTCCTCTTCTCTGCCCAAACAGATTTCGTGGGGGGGGTGGATAAAAGCGAGGCACAAGATGCCGTGAGTGACGACGAACAATGCAAACAGATGTACATCGCATACGCTGCAGCAGGCGGCATCGCGAAGATGTTTGCAGACTCGGAGGAGAGAGCGAAACGAGACGCCGCGTAGAAGAAGTTGAAGAGTTCGTTATTAAGATTTCCCATCGAAAACTCTTGGGAACGGAAGAAGAAGAAGAAAAAGGAAAAGAAGAAAACGACAAAGAGGATGAGTTTGCAATCGACCCGTACTTCTTTGACGATGGATATTCCGTCGCCGCAACGACTGGTTTTGCTAGAGTTTGGGAAGGAGCGAGCGTTTTCACAGATTTTCTGGTACAGGAGTGTCCCAACCTGACTTTGCGAAAGAATGTCGTGGAGCTTGGAAGTGGTGTTGGATTGTGTGGAGTAGCAGTTGCAATCGCTAATGAAGCGAACGTCACTCTCACCGATCTCCCATCCGTTGTTGAGGGTGTTTTAAGGCAAAATATTACTCAAAACAGTACTTCTCTCACAGAAAATGGTTGGCATCGCGTTATCGGCCCACAAGGTGGCTTGGCTCGAGCGGTCGCCTTGAACTGGGAGAAACCCATGGATTGCCATCATTTGACTGCGTCAGAAAAGTATATAGATGCTGTTGATGTCATAATTGCGGCAGAATGTATTTGGCTCGCCGACTTATTGGATTGTTTCTGCGAAACGTTGAACATTTTGTTTGAACGCGAGAAAAAATTGCGCAGTCGAACGCCGCAGTGCTTCATTTGTTGCCGCGACCGAAGTAGAAAAGATTCAAAAGTGAAAATTTTCGCCAGCGAAGAGATGGTAGAAGCAGCGTTCAGTAGACACGCGTTAGCGTTCGACGTCATGCGAGAATTTCCAAGTACAATTGAGCAGAATAGATGCGTAAAAATTTATTCATTATCGAAGAAATAAAGAAAAACTGTGTGCCAGGACGTGGTGCAGTTCATAGCTTTTACGCTCCTTGCGGATGAGGATATTTTATCTTACACTAAACATTGACACGCACTCGTTGTCACTACTACTGGAAGATTCCTACTTCACTTTTTTTCTTAATAGGATTGCCAAAGAGACTTTTAATCATATCGAGACTCATCATTCCTTGTTTTGAATCTATGCTTGGATCATCGAGCGCCTTTCGTTGTTTAAACGTTCGAAGCAGTCGTGACTTTTCTTGCTTTTCTCGTAGCTTCGCCATTCTCATTTGCTCCTCGGGAGATTCTGGTGCGGAATCAGGATTTTCTTTCGCGCGTTTCTTTCGACGCTCTTCCATAGATGCTATCATTTTGGCCTGTTCTACTCGCGCCATGTAAAAGTCGCGTTCTTTTTTGGCCATTTCGAGCTCGAGTCGTTGGCGCTGCTCTCTAGCCGCTTTCTGATACTCAATCTCCTCCATGAGGTTATCCCATTTGAACTTTGGGAGATATCTAATGTTCCATAGATCAGAGTAGTGCGCACTTCTTCTTTTACCACCAACGGGTTGTCCATTGAGCATTTCTGCCGCGCTTCGAGCCTTTTTTTTATTCTTAAACTCAACCCATCCTTCGACGAACTTCTTTCCTGTATTGCCTTTGTATTTCTTTCGCAAAGCGCGCTGTTCAGGATCTTCTGGCGCTAAATACATACGTTCTAATTTACCGAACTTTTCGAGGAGTTGGCGCAACTTTAGAGGCTTCATGAACGGTGGTATGCTTCCTAAATACACCACGCCTCTCTTCTTCAATTGTTTGTGACTCTGTTCTATTTCCTCCTTGGAAACGACTTTTTTTCTCTCCTTCTTCTCTTCGTGGTTGAAGCCGCCAAGTTCAACAAAATCCAATTCTTCTTCTTCTTCTTTGACGCGTTTGCCAGCCTTTTTCTTCTTCCTCTTCCACTTTTCGTCCGCATCGCGGCGCGATACGCGCTCATCTGGCAACGCTTCATCATTCTTATCTTCTTCTTTGTCTTCTTCGTCTTCCAATAAATCGTCTCCTTCGGTAAAGTTCTTCTTCTGTTTCTTCTTCGTTTTCTTCCTCGTCCTCATTTCCTCGTCCTCATCGTCTCCCCGGGAACGACGACGATGGAGAAGATGCGGACTCCGAACGATATCCATCCTTTGTCTTCCTCTTCTTCTTCTTCTTCTTCTTCGACTTCTCTTTCTGCTCGTCCTTCGTCTTGGTATTCAAGGCAAAGTTGGTTTGTTGTTGTACACGAGTTGAAGTTGTGTGAAGTGATGAACTTTTTCTCTTCTTTTTTCTCTTCTTTTCAGCTGTCTTTTCCTCATTCTTCTCATTCTCCTGCTCCTGATTCAGCGCGCGTTTCCGCTATTTTCTTAATTTCCTTTCTGCGAAAAGCAAGGAAAATCTACCATCTGCGACATGTCCGCCAAGCGTCAAAAAGTAAGCGAGGAGGATGCGAGAGGAGGAGATTCACTTCACGTTCTCGGTTCCGTCGTGTTTGATATCTTATTCTCCCCGAAGAGTTTGCCAACTCCCGGGACGACTGTCTTGAGCGAAAATGTAAAAAAAGCGCCCGGAGGCAAGGGAGCAAATCAAGCCTACGCTGCCGGGAAAGTGTTGTCATCATCATCATCGACTTCGTCTGTTTCATTTTTCGGTTGCGTTGGAGAAGACGAGTTTGGTGCAAAGTCTTTGGAATCCTTACAAAGCGTCGGCGTAAATACAGACCACATCCAGATGAGGAAAGAGAAGGCAACAGCGATAGCTTCTGTGGTTATCGATGAAAAAGGGGAGAATCAAATTTGCGTCGGGTCGAGTGCCAACAACTCGACCAATGCAAAAGAATGGATAGAAATAGTTGAAAAGCAAAAGGAAAAGCCCGCAGCTTTGCTTTTGCAAATGGAAATACCTCCGAGTGAAGTGTTTGCGGCAGTTCGATATTGTTCTGAGAACGGTATAATATCGATTTTGAACGCTGCGCCAGCTGATGAATCAATTCCAACAGAAACGCTAGAAATGTTAAATATTCTGATTGTAAATGAGCACGAAGTTTTGCAAGTTCGCGACTCTGTACTGCGAGAAGGATACGCTATGTCTATTCCGAGAATTTATTCCAACGGCAATACCGATGGTCCCGAGCTTTCGACAGATGTTGTTGCCCAAGATCCTCGCGCAGTTGCACATCAACTCGCTCAGTCGTTTCAACTGATTGTAATCGTTACTCTTGGAGAAGAAGGGTGCGCAGCAATCTTACCCGTTCGACCTACAGAGAATGATGCTTCAACTGGAGAAGAACGCGATGCGATAGATACAATATACTCAAGTGCATTGAAAAACTTGAAAAACGAGGAAAAAATTGTAAGTGCCGTGGGAGCTGGTGATGCATTTGTTGGCGCCTTTTGCGCGTATCTGGTTGAGAAGCGCGACATTCACACGTGTTTACGAGCGGCTTCAGCATGCGGAACTTTAGCCTGTTTATCGAATGGAGCAAGGGATGGCGTTCCGACTCGCCAAGATCTTGACGAGCGCATGCACGACGTTGAGTTACTAGGAGTATGGGGCAAACTGGGCATTTCTGAGGAAGCTCTGAAATGTCCAGCTGTAGACTGGTGTCGATTGAAAAAGAAGTAGGAAATTGTCACCAATCATACAGTACAATGCGGTCGTCGTAATTAAACTCTCTCCAAAATACTTCTGTGTGTGCATATATCTACTCAGTCAGTGGCTCATCTCTCCATATTCGAATATGTCAGAGTGTTTCGCTACAAATTTTGCAACTTTCGGAGCTTCCAAATCGTCGCGTTTCAGCTGACTCTCGTTTGGTTCTACATCATCGTAATAGTGATACTTAAGTTTTGCTCTATCTGATGTGGGCTTGTTCCATCCTTTGGCGAATCCCCAAAGAGTAACTTTTTCGCATCGTTCTAAACCAAAAAGCAAACCGTAGAAACCGTTCGAAGCGGCGCCATCTTCCATGGTGTCCAAAACAAGCTGATGAAAGTCTCCATCGATGACATAGATATCACCATTGAAGCGCTTCTTAAAGTTTATGAACTTCTGCATGGTTTCCTCTACCGTGACGTGCTGTAGAAGTATCTCTTTTTTGCTTTCGTGAAACCCGAGGTGTTGCGTGTTCAAGAACCTGATAGTTGTTTTGCTCCCGACGTAGTCAGACAATCCATTCGTCGTAGGTCCTCCGTTGAA
>Ga0209305_1002091_pt1 | contig 12086 bp, 9 predicted proteins | sample COGITO_mtgs_1103_FD_184792 | JGI IMG/M metagenome (GOLD analysis project Ga0209305, IMG submission 184792) | Pelagic marine microbial communities from North Sea - COGITO_mtgs_110321 (SPAdes) (version 2) | ecosystem: Environmental > Aquatic > Marine > Epipelagic ...
ACCACTCAGTTAAAAGCGCGAGGACGACGACGACGAGGACGACGACGTGTTCTTCGTGTTCTTTGTCTTCTTCTTCTTCTGCCACACAAACCACCGGTGTGAGAAGACGACGAGGAGAAATCATCATCGTCCCGAACGCCATCATCCAACGAAAAGCCGGCTCGAACTATTCCGAAACGTCCGTCCAGTTTTGGAAATACCAAGGCCTCGGGAACGACTTTATTCTCGTGGACAATCGAGAGTCGGACGTGCCGAAAATCTCTCCCGAGCGCGCGGCGTTGTTGTGCGATAGGAATTTCGGCATCGGGGCGGACGGGGTGATTCTTGCGATGCCGTCGCCGGATCCCGCTAAGTTTGATTACAAGATGACCATATACAACTCGGACGGCTCGGAACCGGAGATGTGCGGGAACGGCATTCGATGTTTAGCGAGATTTGTCGCCGATTTGGATAAAGATCAGAGAGGGAAGAAATACAACGTGTCTACTTTAGCCGGGTTGATTGTGCCAGAAGTGCGAGAGGATGGTCAAGTGGCGGTGGATATGGGGACGCCGATTTTAAACGCTTCGAACGTGCCGTCGACGTTGAAAGATTGCGAAAGGTCGCACGAGATGACCGTGGACGGGGAGAAGTGGTTAGCCAACGCGGTAGGTATGGGAAATCCACACTGCGTCGTTTATAAAAAAGCGAACGGGGAGATGATTTCGGACGTGTACGGATTAGACTTGCCGAAAATAGGCCCGATTTTCGAAAAGCACGAAACGTTCCCGGCGAAAACAAACACCGAGTTTGTTCAAGTCGTGGACAAAGGACGGGTCAAAATGCGCGTCTGGGAACGCGGGGCCGGGTGCACTTTAGCCTGTGGCACCGGCGCGTGCGCAACCGTCGTCGCCGGGGTCATCGAAGGCCACGTCGACCGAAAGTGCGTCGTCGAGTTACCCGGTGGGCCTTTGGAAATCGAATGGAGAGAAATAGACGACAAAATCATCATGACTGGTCCAGCCGAGCCGACGTTTGAAGGGACCACCGCGTTAGGCGTTTAATACTACCGATACTACTCGTACCCTCGCAGAAAGGGAGTAAACTTTCGCGCGTTCGCTCTCTTCGCCACGTCCAAGCAAACACCACATCCAAATCGTCAGAACACGCAAGCGCTTCAAATACCCCACACAGAACACAGAACGTCGCTCACTTCCACGCGTCAACAGCCGCATCGAAACGCAATAAGTATAGCGATGACATCGTCTGTCTGTATTTTTCGACCATCGCAGCGTTGTGTTTTGAGTCATCATCAAAGCCCGTCCACGTCTGTCTCTTCGCGGATATCTTTTCCCCGTCGTCCGCATCCTCTTCGTCGGAAACAAAACGTTTTGTACGCCTCCTCGAACAATAACAGCGAGAGCAACAACGCTCGAGAAGAAGAAGAAGAAAAAGACAAAGACAAAGTGCAACAAATAGACATCCGCGACGAGGCGTCGTTGGCGAAAATCGGTCTGAAATGGAACGAGGACTACACGGAACTTTTAGACGTGAAAACAGGGAAACCTTTAGACGATTTTGAGGAGATGCAAAAAAAGCAACAAGAGGCGACGCGGTTCGACATCGCGGTTCGAGCCATGCGAGGAGAGTTTACGAAAGCGAAAGGGAAGACGGAAGGGGAAGTGTACGGAGAAATTATGGACACGTTGACGAACTACCCGGTGGTGTATACGTTTCAAGCGTCGGCGAAGGTGAGCGAAGAACACGACGTGTTGCGACTCAGGCGACAAATCAAAGAGACGGTGGAAACAAGGTGTAAACGAGAAGCGATAGAGGTGGAGATTAAACCGAGAGGAAAGAAGTTTCACTCTTTTTGGGTGAAGATTAGCGTTTCGGATAGCTGCGAAGTGAGCGAGTGCATAGATTTATTGAAGAATTTGCACGAAGTTGTGACCTGTTGTTAACGCGACGAAGACGCGTCTGGTACTGTTTAGCCTCTCATTATCTAGGTAGCTGCGCGATGAATATGCGATGCACGTGTGAACATCTAGGACTAAAAACTAACTAACTAACTAACTGATATGCGCATATCTTCTTTGTCTCTGCTACTACTCGGAATCCGAATCCTGACCTAACGTCGCCGCGTACGCGTCTAAACGGCGATTCTCTTCCTCTTCGGTTTCTTTCTTTTCTATATTTTTCAATCCAATAAACTTCTCGACTCCGTTCCACATTTCAGCTTTGAGTTGTTTCCCACCGAACCATCGATTGTGCATGAGCTGTAAACACGCGTCCGCACCTTCCGGCTCTTTGAATCGAACGGTTACGACGCCGTTGGCGTTGACGTACGCGTTTTCAACTTTTCCGCACTTTACTCGGCATTCCTCGGCGACGTCTTCTTTCAGCTCGTCCGAAAACGTCTGCGCGTTTAAACCGTCTTTCCTCGCTTCTTCTAAATCATTTTCGTCGTAGATGTTTCGAAGCACGACCATGGTTTTCGTCGGGTCGTGCTCGTCGTCGAATCCGTCCCATCCGAGTTGCCTTTCCGCTTTGCGTTTCAAAAGCGCCGCGTTTTTACGAATCTCTTCTTTTGAAACGTGCGCGTATTTATCTATCGCGCTCGTCGTTCCTTTCTTTGCGTTTACGTTGCCGATGTTGCCGTTGCTCTCGTTTTTGTTCGCGTCGTTCTCTTCTCCGGCACCTCTACCTTTACTCTTGCTAAAATCCGCCTCGGTCACTTTCACCTCCTCGCCGACCAACTCGAACTTCGCGCCGTCCAAAACCGTCAACGCCAACTCCACGCTCGGCCTCAACAAATACGTCACCAGCGCGTTCCCACTGAACACGTTCTTCCCTTCCTCCTCGTACAGTTTAATTTTCGGCATCAACGTCGCCGGGTCTCGCTTAATCTGTCCGCACTTGCTAAAAAACTTCTCCACGCGTTCAACCGTCGCGTCGCGAGGCAAGTTTTCGCAATACACCGACGTCGTTGCATTCGTCTTTGTATTCGCCTTCGTTTGTTTCTGCTTCTTGCTCTTGTTCTGTTGTTGTTGCTCTCGTTTTCGTTTCACCGCTTCGATGTCAATCTCCGGTTTCTTTCTCTCGCTCTTTGTGTTGTTGGTGTTGTTCTTCTTCTCGTTAAAACTTTTCTTAAACGAAGGAGGAGGCAAAACTTTCTCGTTTGAATCGTCCTCGGGACAGAACGTCATCTCGCGCACGTCGAACCCATCACCAGCACCACCGTTTCCGTTTCCTTCTTCGTTCATCTCCCTCGGTTTATATCTTTTCTCTTCTTCGCTCCAATCGTACGTCGTCCCGTCGTCGTCCACGAACGTCTGTTCTCTCTTTTCCTCCAATTCGTCTTCTTCTTTAACGCATTCCTTCTCCGCTTTCGCCACTTCTTCGAAGAAATCTCCCAAAACATCCTCCTTCTCCTTTGTTTCTTCTTCTTCTTCTTCTTCTCCTCCTCCCGTCATTGTTATTTCAACGAAGGGCTTTTATTAAAGCTCTGAAGAAAGCGCGCGCAAAAGCGTTTTCTCTCGAAGAGATTTTTGGCCTTCTTTATATTTAGGGTGTACAACCCTACCCGCCGCCGGTCCTTTCCGAAAGAAATCTTCGTTCGCGCATTTCTTCTCACTTTGAAGCACTCAACTGAGCTGCTCAAAACAGAGAGAGAAAGGAAAGAAGTTCGTTCCAGACGAAGAAGAAGAAGAAGAAGAGAAGCAAATGAAAGGTCGTGATAAGAAGAATGCGAGAAGAAATGATGGGAAAAAAGAAGCGTGGATGGACGACGACATCGAACTCGCGAACAAAACGGTCCAGCAGAAATCGTCGAAATCTTTCGTCCGCTTGGACAAGGAGAGCTCGGACGAGGACGAAGACGAGAGCGAGAGCGAGGACGAGGAGGAAGCTCTGATGGACGTGTCGTCGTCTGAATCGTCGGATGAAGAATCGTCGGATGATGAAGAGGAAGAAGAAGAGGAAGAAGAAGAGTTTTTGGAAGACTCGGAAGACGACGAGGCTGGTTTGTTACGAGCGATGAAGGCGCAGAAGAAAAAATTGGAATACGCGCGACTGAGGAATCGCGCGGAACATTCCGACGATTCAGACGAGGAAAAGGATTCCGAGGAAGAAGACGACGTTGGCGTGAGAGGGAAGAGGAAGCAGGATTTCTACGGCGACGAGGAGATTGATCACGAAGACGCGGAAGAGGAGGAGGATAGGAAGGACGAGGAAGCCGCCGCGAGGGCGGCGCAGAAGCAAAGAGCGGGGAAGATGCGGCTAGGAGATTTCGGATTGGAGGATGAAGAAGACGATTCCGAAGAGGAAGCGTCGTCGAGTTCTGAAGAAGAAGAAGAAGAAGAAGAAGAAGATTCGGAGGAGATGACTTTACAGCAGAAAGCGCAGAGAAGTAAGTTGGGCGCCAAGAAGACGCCGTTGGAGGAGGAGGAGGAAGAGGAAAAAGGAAAGCAGAAAAAGAAAAAGAGATCAAAGACGAGCGATGGAGGTAGTGGCGGCGTAGTCGTTGAAGCGTTGGACGACGACGAAAAGCGCGCTAAACGCGAGAAGTTAGAAAACGCATCCGCGAACGCCGACGAGGCGGAGGAAGTGAGAGCGTTGGCGGAGGAGTTGCAAAAAACGCTCGCCGAAGTCGAAACCAACGTCGAACCGATCGTGAAATCCGCAAAAAGAGGCGAATACTTAACCGAGGAAGGCATCTCGTATTTAGATACCAAGTACATGCTCCTCTTGAGTTATTGCGTGAATCTCACGTTTTATTTGTTGATGAAATCGGAAGGAAAATCGATTAAAGATCACCCGGTGGTGATGAGATTAGTCGAGATTCGTTCGTACATCGAAAAGCTTCGACCGATCGATAAGAAGTTGCACTATCAGGTATGTTTTCTCCTTATTTGTTTGTTTCCTCGTTCGTGTGTGTGCATGCAGCGTGCAAAAATATATATATCACGCTAATATGTTATCGCGGTGATGAAAAATGCTTCACAGCATGTCCTGAAAACGTTCCGCTTACCGCGGCACGCCCATGAAGGCTTTTTATTGAACATCTAAGGGACTGAGCGATATTACATACGTGCTAGAATCACGCGTGGCGATGCGTTGTTTTTACGTCGACTTTTATCGCATTCATCGATCGATTACACAAACAAACTAACGAACGAATTCTATTCTTTGTCTCGAACAAAACGCAGATTGAAAAACTCCTCAAAGTCGTCAACGAAGACGGCGCCGCAGGCGGCGATAACCTTCAGTTCAAACCGAATCCGTCCGCTTTGGTCGGACGCGGTGAAGGCGCAGAAGGAGAAGACGAGGAAGGAGACGGCAAATATCGTCCGCCGAAGATGTTACCGACGACCATGGAACAAGACGAAGATGGAAAGGAGAAATCGAACAAGGAAAAAAGACGAGAGAAGGAACAAAGGCGACGCGCGCAAAGATCTTCGCTCATCAAGGTACGTACGATTTTGTTTATTCTTCTTGCGTATTTTTATTTCTCGACATCGCGATCTTCTTTTTCTCGCACTTTTGCCCCCGGGACCTGCTATTTATCAGGTGTTCTCGGGCTTCCTAAAGATGCGTATAGCCAAACGTACTAAGTCTTGGGCAGTGGTATCACCGTGTCCGTGGCGGTACTTCAATCAAGAAGTGGACATTTTCTTTTCTCTCTTACGTTTTCATTCGATGCGATCATCACATTTGCGAACGCATATACTCACGAGCGTCTTAATATATAATACTCATGTAACAATCAATCAATACAGGAACTCGCGCACGAACTCGGCGAAGACCCGGAAGAAATTCAAGACGGCGAAGCGAACGACCGCAACGCGTTTGTCAAGAGAGAACACGCACGCATGGAAGCTCGCGCGAGAATTGAGGAAGATTTGTTTACGCGAGTTCCGTTGACGAAACAGGAACGCAAGCGACAAAATGCAACGACGAGAAACATCAGCTCTATCGCGGCGATTGGTGACTTTGGCGACGACGTTGCGGATTTAGTAGAACGTGCGCAAGAGCTGGACGAATTACCGTCCAACGATAGGAAACGAAGATTAGTAGATGTCGTCCAAGATGGCAACAGGTCCGTGCCAATTGGCATGAGATCTGGGAGAAGAGACACGGGAGAGGAAGACGTGCCGTTACGCGACACGCTCGGGGTACGTTTGTTCTTGCTTGATTTTATCGCATCGTTTTTCCTAACAATTTCGGCATCATCATATCGAAGCTTCGATAAGTCTTTCCCGTGGTTTATCGTTGTCAAATTTGATGCTAAAATAATCACCGAATGAAGTATTTATACTTCACGGGGTGCAGCTTGACCGTTTCGATGTTTACCTAGTCTTCTTTTCGGTCTCGACGCGCTGGACATTCACCGTTTTCCTTCGCTGCCTTTCCACGCGCAAAAATTATTTTGCGAATGCCTCGAACTCATCGCTGACGTTTTTTATTTCTTTCCTCGCCTTCTCATCACACAGGAACGCCGACAAAAATACGAAAAAGGTGCACTTCGCCATCACGAACGACACGAACACGCAATGCGAGAGCACGAAGACGCCATGCGTGCACGACCGAACGAACCTCGAAGAGATTTGGGCGCCAACGAGGAGTACGACTTGGCGCTTTCCCACCGCGACCGCAAGCGTTTGGAGAAACAGCAAAAATACACGCGCGAACAACGCATGGCAGTGGCACCCGAAGACGACGCCGAAGGACGACGCGAAATAGGTGGCAAAATTATGTCTAACAGAGGTTTAACTCCGCACAGATCGAAGGATATGAAGAACCCGAGAGTGAGATTAAAGAACAAGTTTGCCAAGGCGGTGGTGAGAAGAAAAGGCACGGTGAGAGACATGAAAGTTGGAGCGACAACCTACGGCGGCGAAGAGACTGGCGTCAAAACGTCCGTCATCAAATCGAGAAAGCTTTAACGCATATATATTTGTTTATTATATTAATTGTGCTATTACAAAATGCATTACTTATTGTCCTAAAATAATCCCCTCGCTTCTCTTTTGGAGCTTTTCGACGACTTGCGTCATGTTCCCGATCGTCTCCAAAGTTGCCTTATACATCGTCTCCGGCGGTTGCTCATCAAAAACCACCAAACACCCGCTCCCTTGATCTAATATACCCTCAAATTTCCCGTCCAAAATCATTTGACTCAACTTACTCTCCACCGCCAGCGTCGGCAACTCGATCAACTCGGCTATTCTCGCAATTTCCACTCGCGAATATGGCTCGATCAATCGAAACAAGTTTTGTTCCATCAAATCGTCCTTCAACTTACCCAAATGGTTCGCCACGATTGGATCGTTATCCAAAAACTCTCTATAATCTCTCAAAACTCTCTCCAAATCTTTCAAACTCCTCGAAATGTACGCCTCGGCTACCGCTTTCATGGCATCCAACGACTCCTCGCCGGCGAATTTCAACCCGCTTTTACTCGCCACTAAAGTCTTCACGTCGCCGGCGTTCCCGCTCATAATTTTACACATCAACATGTACTTCAACGCAACGACGGTTTCTTTCTTGTACGTCGCGTCGTCCAAATTCGTCAACTGCTCGAACGCCTCGAAAAAATACGAATATCCAGTCTTGTAATCCTTCTCTTCGGCGTGTAAAATACCGCTTTGCAAATCGATGCCGCACTGCGCGCTCGGCGGCACGTAAATCGACCCGGCATTCGTCCTACTCGCGGTCAAAGCCGCTTTCGCTTTGGCCAAATCGTTCAACGCGTAGTGAATCTTCGACTCTAGCAAGTGTATATCCACCAACAAAAGCTTATCGTCCAACTTTTTCACCTCTCTGGCTAAACTCGAAATCATCCTCAGCGAATCCGTATACCGCCGGCTTTTCAAATACAACGCCGCGAGCCGCAACTCCACCCTGTGCCTCAAAAACGTCCTCTTCTCTTTCTTACTCCACGCGATTTGCTCTTTACACAGCTCCACTTGCAAGTCGTCGAACCCTTCCAGCGACGCGAACACATCGATCAAATTCCTCACAATCTTCGCCGTCTTCGCTTTCGGCATTTGCTCGAACAGTGGTTTCAACTCATCCACTAAAAGTTTAATCGCGTTCGCGTCGTTGTTTTTCGCGTACACGCGCGAGACCGCGTCGATGGCTTGCTCTTTAATTTTCGTCTCCTCGTTCATCTCCGTCGTCGTCTTTTTCTTCTTCTTCTTTTCCTCCTCCTCCTCCTCTGAACCCGTGGAGGAAAATATCACCAAACGGTACTGCTCGATCGCTTTTTTCCCGTTTTGGTCAGACTTTTCCAGATCTCTCGCGAGTTGAAACTGCGCTCGCATGTCTTCCAAAAGCGAAGAAGACATTATTATTATAGTAGTATTATTATTAGAAAGAAAGAAAGATCGAGACAGAGAGAGAGAAACTGCACGGAGTGACGTTCAAAGTGTTTTTATGTTCACGTTTAATAAGGCGTCGGTTTTTAGTATAAAGAGCGATGATGAGATTGCGTTCCACCCTTCCTCGCTTCCTTCCTTCTTTTGCAAAATTAGGGTTGGACACCCTAAGCACTTCAGTGCGTGTTTTTTTTTCTCCTTTTTTTCTTTCCTTCAAAAGTTTTGGAGTTTTTGGGGGTGGTCGTTGACTCCACTTCTTAAACGACACAAAGCGCACGCGAGAGAGTCCCGAGAGAGCGAGAGACTTTTGAGGAAGAGGAGGAGAAAGAAGTCAAATGACAGACGTGGCATCGACGTCATCATTGAATGCGATGTTGAATAATACGAGTAGTAATAGTAATAGTAATAATAGTAAGAAAAAAGTGGTTCCGGTGCGACAATACCTCGACGAGTCCGTCGTCCCGTGCTTGCGAGAGGCGATGAAAGAGCTCGTGAAAGTTCGACCGGAAGATCCGCACGAGTTTCTAGCCAAGTATTTGATGAAACACAATCCAAATCAGCAACAGCAGCATCAACAGCAGCAGCAGCAGACGACGACGACGGGGCAGAAAATGAGCAGCATTTTAGAGAACAACAACGCGAGCGAGAGAGCGGCGGAGAAGAGCAACGATAAAGCGACCGAAGTGGAAGAGAGAAAAGGAGAAGAAGAAGTCCAAGAAGGGAAGAAAAATGAAGGAGAGGCGTAGATATTGTAACCGCTATCCGTTTTGCTTGTACAACACACTATTAGTAATACACGTCTCGCTCGCTCGCTCGCGTTCGTTTGGTCAACCGCGCGAGATATACTCCAGGGCGCGTTGACTTTTCTCTCTCGCTTTTTCAGCGCTAGCTATTTTCCACGTCTAACCCCCTCACTCGTGTGTCGTGAGTCGATGTCAACTGCCTGTCTTTCAACCCTCGTTTCGTTCGCTCCGTTTGCTGGAAATGAGTTCGGTCTTTACACAAAAATGGCGCGTATTTCGGTGGGGTAGTATTCGAGAGATTTTTCTTTCTCGCATCCACGTCGCGAGAGTCTATCAGCGCGTCGTAATTTGGACAGTGGAACCACACGAGACTTAATCTGCTTTCTTCTTCTTCTTCTTCTTCTTCTTCTTCTTCTTCATTGTTGCTATTCCTATTAAGAATGACTCTGTGTCTCGTGCTCTTATACTCTCCGTTCGTCCACGCCATGAGAACGTCGCCAACGTTGACCAACATCGCGTTCGGAACCTTAGGAACGTCAATCCAACGACTTTCTCCCCGCGCACCTCCTTCTTCTTCTTCTATTAAAATCTGTAACCCATTTGGACCACGCTCGTCGTCAAAAAATAAACACGTAAAATCCGTCGGGTCAGTGTGTGCTCGTACGAGTAAAGTATCGTCCTCGTCCTCCTCCTTCTTCTTCAGCGTTCTTTTCGCGCGACTCACGTCGTAGCGCAACGCGACTAAATTCGTCACGTGTTTCCTCGATCTCTCCACGAAATACTCCAACTCCTCTTCTTTCATGTTCAAACTCATCGCAAATACTCGCAGCAATTGCTCCGAAAACCGCTCCATTTCTCGATATAAACTCGAATACGCCTCTTCGAACGCGTCTTCTTCACCTTTCTCTCGTGTGACTCCAAAAACATTTCGAGGAAACGTATTCTCGCAGTCAAAAAACAACGACCGATTCGGATCGTAATACGGATCGTTTGACCGTTCGTAGCTTTCCAAGAGTCTCCCGCAGCTAAACTTCTCGTGAAACTCTGGTTTTCTCACCGCGTTTTCCGTGCCATTGATCGGGACGTATCCTTTTTTCAACGAGAAACATCTCATCTTCGTTTCCACATCGCGTGAAAAGAACGCGTCGCATACTTTACGCGCTCGTCTCGCCTTTTCGAGAACAGAAGGAACGCCCGTGGCGTAGAAGAACCCGGAACGTGCGCACGCTTGATGCAGTTTTTTAGAGAGGCTTTCGGAAGAGGAGGAGGAAAAATCTAGGATTGGTACGTCCTCTTCGTCATTCATTCGGTCGTTTTGTGTGCGGTATTTCCCAACATGTAGGAAGTAGTTATTCTCAAAAATATGTGTACAGCGTTGAAGTAAAACAAAGAGAAATGTCAAAACCTTATTAACGCCGATCGGTTTTCCCGTTCCCTCTTTTACCGGAGAACAAGTGTTTTGGCATTTTGGTGACGATAACTCTGTCGCCTTCGCCCGAGCGCGCTTTTTTACTCGATTTCCTTTGCGCCAAATCGGCTAAGCGTTGCGCTTTGATGTTCGCTTCGGCGTTTTTGAGACCGGAACCGCTCGCGGGCGTTTGGGCGACTCTTTTGGCGACGGATTTGGAACGCGAGCGCGAGGAGTGGGTTCGTTTTTTCTCCACGCCTTCCATGTCTTCGTCCACGTCGCCGTCTCCTCCTTCTTGGAATCGAGAGGAGGACCGTTCGCGTTTTCGGCCTCTCGATTGACTTCGCGCTCTTTCCACCGCCTTGTCCGCGTCTAATCCCATACTCTCTAACGAGTCTTTCATGTTTCTCGTCGTGCGTTTGCCTTCCGGGTCCGCTTTCGAGGCTGGAATCTTCGACGAGTTCCCGGCGACGGATTTCTTCCGTCGGTGTTCCGCGACTAACTTTTTCCTTCTCAGTTTGATTTCTCCCAACAATTGTTTTTCTTCCTCCGTCAACGGCGCTTCCTTCGGTTCTCTCAAATGCGCTTCGGCCTCCCATTGTTTCTCCAACTCCTCCTCTTCGCGTTCCAGCTCGGCTAACTTGGCCTCGATTTCCGGGTCGATGAAATCCGCCACGTTTTTCCCGTTGTAAATTTCCGGAACGACGTCGTACTTCCACTCGTCGTTCGCTAACAAATAGTGCTTGTTGAAATCGGCGGAGTAAACACCCGCGCCGCCGTTTTGCTCTTGTAAATCTTTTTCTGTGATGATTTTCTCACCTCTCGCTTTTCTCGCTTTCATTTCTTCCAAATTCGCCGGTATCGACGGCGGCCTAGACTTTGAATCTCTCGCTTTCGGTTGCGCCACGTGCAATCGATTTAAAATATCCCCCGCTCTTCGACCGGCTAACTTTTGTTCCACGCGCATCGCCAACAAACGATCGCAGCACAAATTCTTCACGTCTGCGACGCCATCTTCGCTCAGCGTGGACATCGTCGGTAACTGTTGGTGCTCGCCGTCGTCCTCACCGAGCTGCAACGTCGAAGGTCCCGCGACAAACTTCCTCATGTCCTCCAACAACTCTCTGTCCGACTCTTTCAATTCTTCTACTTTCGCCACGTCTGTTTTATTCAAAGCCACCACCAACGGTTTATTCGCGAACAAAGGCGCGATGGAGTGAAATAAATCCGACTGTTGCTTAATAGTAAACCCACACTGCTCGGAAATATCTACGACGTACAAAACCACGGCGCGTAAATGCGCCAAAGCGGTGATCGATTGCATCTCGATCGTGTTCCTCTCGTCCAAAGGTCGATCTAAAATCCCCGGGGTATCCAAAACCTGCCACCTCAAATACTTATAATCCGTGTGCCCGACGTATATACTTTTCGTCGTAAACGCGTACGGCTGCACCTCCACGTCCGCTCTGGTCACTTTATTCATAAACGACGACTTGCCGACGTTCGGATACCCGCACACCAAGATCGTCCGCGTGTTCGGATCGATCGACGGCAATCTCGACATGTGCTGTCTCA
>Ga0209305_1002127_pt1 | contig 11938 bp, 6 predicted proteins | sample COGITO_mtgs_1103_FD_184792 | JGI IMG/M metagenome (GOLD analysis project Ga0209305, IMG submission 184792) | Pelagic marine microbial communities from North Sea - COGITO_mtgs_110321 (SPAdes) (version 2) | ecosystem: Environmental > Aquatic > Marine > Epipelagic ...
TTTCTGCGGTCACCACGAGCGAGGATTTCCCTCCCAAAGCGCTCCCCACGATGGACGACGACGGCACGTGACACACCACTGTCGTCGTCATTATTATAATGTATAAAAAATGCGTGTGTGATTTGTCTAAGATTGCGATGTTTTTCTCTTTTTCTGCTCTTTTTTTTGTCTCCTTTTTGCGTTTGTCCATCAGTCGTCAGTCTTTTCTCGCTGCTTTTGAAAAAAAATTATCTCTTTCGCCCACAAAACACAAAAATTTCTTTTTCTCTCTTTCTTTCTTTCTTTTTAGAGAAGGGCGCCAGATTACCACACAGAAGAGAGAGAATCGTTCGTCATTTATCATTGTCTCATAAAACACTTTTGACGTTATACACATCAACACTTTAATATGAGTTCCACGCCAAACGTGCCATCAACACCTCCGTCGGATCCGTTCGCACCGAACCCGCCACCAGTTCCCGGGATTTTAATCACAAAGGTTCGTTTTCTTCTAAATCGTTTTTTAAAGAGAGAGAAAGAGAGAGAGACGAATAATCGAAACGTTCTTTTGAGAGAAGATCATCTCTCATCACCCGCTGGCTGATTTTTTAAGAAGAGTCTCTTTCTCTTCTTCTTTGTCTTCTTCTTTCGCGCGTGGTGAGTGGTGCGAGGTTTTGAAGCGATGAAACCTACGTCTGATGATGCTGAGTGTTATTACATCATCATCATCATCATCTTCGCGCGTCTCTCGTCGCGTAGTATAAGAGTATTTCTCTCAAAATCTCCCTTTGAAATTGGACCAAAGACGCTGACTTTCTCTTCTTCTCTCTTAAAATAATACTTAAAACAACAGTACACGAACCCGGTCCCGAGTCGAGATGCGGCCTTGCTCTACTTTTTTGCCGCGTTAATCTTCTGCATGACGTTTACATTTTGGGCGTACACCATCTTCAAAGACAAGCAACACAGGAAAAAGATGAAAAAATTAGCCACCACTGAGGCGATCGTCACCGGGAACGTGCACGATTACGACATGTTGCGCATTCCGCCGATTAGAGAGGATGGATTCAGATTAGGAGGGAGCGGGTCGAACTCGATAAATTCTTCGGGTGGGAGTGGATCGAGTCCTCAAGAGGGACGGTCGTCGCAGAGTGATTTAGAAAGTCACCCGACGACTATGGGTAAAAAATCAAAGAGCGGAATCAAATCGAACACGTATTAAAAAACGCACGAGAGGCGGGCGCGCGATTTGAGAAGAGAAACGAGGAAACGGATACACAACGCGAAAAACACATTAATTTAGCACCACGCGAAAGCTTCATCATATTCTAGAGACTTTCATATATATACTTGTATTATTATCACTATCATAACTACTTTAAAAATCTACGAAACTTCTAATAATTTCAATCTTCTTCTTCTTCTTCGGAACCGTACTCTACCGAAGTCAAAGCGTCCTCTAGCCACCCACTCGTTTTCACGCGTTCTAAAACCTCGTCCAACCGCTCGTCGTCCGTAACCATCCACCACCCTAATATGACTTCCAAAGCAGATGCTTGTCTGTAAATATCGTGGCCGCCGCCTTGACTCTTTTTCCCGCGAAGTCGTTTCGGTACGTTTGAATAGTCGGCGTTTCGTCCCCACTTGCAGACGTCCAACTCTTCATCCGTGAGTTGTATTTCGGTAATTTTTCTATACGCGTACGCTTGCGATTCTGCTCTGGCTAACTTTTTCACTTTCGAGTCGTACGTGGACGGTTTGCTCCTCGGCGCGAACAGATAACTTCTGACGAAGAGTTCCCAAACCGAGTCGCCGAGTAAAGCGTAGGAAATGGGCGAAAATTCTCTCGGCGCGCTCGAGGATATATCCGGCGGTGCGGGACGCCAATTGCTGCTCGTTTTTGTCTCCTCGTCGTCTGCTTCTTTCTTTTTCTTCTTTGTTTTCATTTGCGAGAACGCGTCAAAGACGTTTTTGTCGTCTGAATCGTCGCGCATTGATGATGAGGATGCTCCCGTTGAATGCACTCCTCTTCGGTCGTTATGAAAACGCCGCCGACGACGAGAAGAAGAAGACAAAGAAGAAGATACATCACGACGACACAAACAACATCCCCAAAACTCCTCTCCTCCTCCTCTCTTCTTCGTTTTGCCAGCGTAAGCGTAAGCCTGAGCAGCAGCGGCGACTTTTAAAGCGTGCATCGAGAGAGAATGAGAAGAGAAAAGTCGTGTGTCGCGAGGTTGTTTTTCTTTGTGTGTTTGCAAATTTAATTGACTTTTTTCTTTTGTCGTTTTTTTGCTCTTCGATTAAACTCGAACGCAAGTCGACTCTCCTCGATCGACACAGAAGGTTTCGAGACCGAAAAAGGTGTCTCTCGCCTACCCGCGCGGTCTGTGAGGCCGCACTCTCGTCGGCTGCGCTTGTTGGCCGCCGAATCAGATCATTTTTAAACTCAAGTAAATTATTCAAATATTGTCTCCACACACAACGACAGCAATACTAATCTCACGCGTTCTTGTTGTTCGGGCTGCTCGCGAGCGAGAGTAGAGAGCAGCACACGGGGAGCACACAGTCGTTTGAGAGCGCAAATATATAATACATAATAAATGGTGTTGATCTATAAACCGTCCTTCGTCGCGCACGACGGTTCGGCTCCGATTTACTCCATCGACACGCATCCGGATGGCAGTCGATTTGCAACCGCTGGTGGCGACCGAAAAGTGAAAGTCTGGACCACCTCCGCGTTGCTCGACCGGAACAAAGAGAACGATAAGGAGTGTCCAAAACTTCTGGCGACGTTAGCGGACCATTACGGGCCGGTGAATTGCTGCCGGTTTAGCAAAAATGGCCGGTATTTAGCCACCGCTTCCACGGACTCAAACATTTTTCTCTACGAACTCCACGAAGGGAAAGGAAGAACGATGTTTGGGTCGAACGATGAACCGAACGTGGAAAATTGGTCGAACGTTGGGAAATTAAAAGGGCACCAATCGGACGTGATCGATATCGCCTTCTCGCCGGACGATAAGTACTTAGCGTCCGCGTCGTACGATAACTTGGTCAATGTGTGGGACGTGGAGATGAAGCAAATAGTCGCGACGTTGAAAGGCCATCAAAGTTTCGTCAAAGGCGTAGCCTGGGACCCGATCGGTAAGTTTTTAGCCACGCAAGGCGACGATAAATCGGTCATCATATGGCGAGTGGACGATTGGGAAAAAGTGTCCACGATTACGGAACCGTATCGACAATCCGTCGGCGCGACGTTTAGTATGCGTTTGTGTTGGAGTCCAGACGGGAAGGCGGTGACCACGTGTAACTCGTACAAGAAACCGAGCCACACGGCGAGTGTCTTGGAAAGAGGCGAATGGGACTCGAAATTTGATTTCGTAGGGCACAAAGGGCCAGTCGTGTGCGTGAGATTTTCACCCGGATTGTTCAAACAGAAAATTGAAGCGGCGGAAGATTCGAAAGATAACGATAGCGAGGATAAGCCAAAATTGCACACGGTGGTTGCATGTGGAAGTCAAGACACAAAACTTACGATTTGGAGAACGAATCGATCGAGACCGGTGTGCGTGATTAAATCGTGCTTTGAGGAGTCCGTGGTGGATTTGAGTTGGACGCCGAATGGCTTTTCGCTTTTGGCGTGCAGCACGGATGGTACGATGGGCGTCTTTACGTTTGAGGAATCCGAGATTGGATGCACGGTGAACAAAAGCGAATCGGAAGCGTTTTTCCGCGAGACGTACGGGGGCATGGTTGGACAGAAAAAAGTCGCGGTGTTGGAAGATCCCACGCTTTTGAAGTACACCAAGAAGAACATCAACGGCGAGACGACGACAAATGGTGGATTTGATTCGAAAAACGGCACTCCGATGGCACCGAAGCGCATCAGCGCGGTACCAGTTGCAGCACCTGTCATCCAACAAGCACCAATCCGTCAACAACAACAGCAAGAGATCATAGCTTCAGATGGGAGACGAAGAATTACGCCCATGGCGAACGCTCCGGGCACGCAAGTCATCGCGTCGCCGCCCTCCGCAAGGCCACCGCAGCAAATCATCACCAACAATGAAAATCAAGTGCCCAGAAATTTACCCGCTTATACCATGCCGACGACTACTACCGTTGCCGGCGTGAAACGGGTCGCTCCGCAGGAGATGATGCCTGCCGGTAACGCGCCGAAACGGTTGGCGCCTATGCCGGTCGGCGGCGGCGGCGGTCAGCCGCAAAGAATTCAGCCCATTCCGGCGGGTGGTCAACAACAAGCGCCGGCGCGATTGCTTTTAACGCCACCGCCGGCGAGGCAACAAATGACGGTGCAAGTGTCGCAGCAGCAGCAGCAGCAGCAGCAACAGCAGCAGCAGCAACAGCAACAGCAACAAGCGCGACCGGCTGTCCAGCAACAAGCAGCGCGTCAAATTATTCCAGTAGCTCCGATTCCGCAAACCGTGCACGCCAAACTAGTCGCCGAAGACGCGATGGTGGCGAACTCATTTGATGACCAAGATAACATTCCGACGGCGCCAGTTGTGCTCGAGTGCAAGAACGATTTTCAGCGGAACGCGAGTGATCTCGTCTGCTCGCGTTCGGGTGAAGAGTTATGGACAGATCGTCTCGATGCGAGATGTTCGCACATCACCGGGAACGCGAGGTACTCGTGCGTCGCGCTCGAAGACGGGTCGCTTCAAATTTATACCGAGACTGGAAGACGGCAGTTACCAACGATTGCGTTGGAAGGTGGGAAAGTATGCTTTATCGCGTGCGTAAATAGTAGTAAAACGAAAGAAGAAGAAGAAGTACAAATTGAAAGTTCGGAGACAAAACTTTTAGTTGTAACCACCGACGCGTCTTTGTACGTGTGGGATTTGGAGAAGGACAACGAAAGGTGCGTTTTGGAGAGTTCCATCGCGAGCATTTGCTTCAATCGTAGAGACGGAGCGCGAATTTCTCGCGTTTCGTTGAGCGAAAAGGGTGTTCCGCTCGTGACGTTATCGAACGGCGTAGCGTACGCGTTCCACAAAAAGTTGAAGGCCTGGGCTAAGGTTGCGGACACCTCCTTTCAAAAATCCGAGTACTTTTCGAGATTACGGTTCGGCTCTACCGACGGTTCGGGCGGTGAAGTGCGAAAGTTGCAAACATCTGCCGCACGATTAGCGATTGGTGCTATGGCTAATTCAATGCGTTCTTTCTCGTCGTTCCAGACGCCAAAGCGCGAATCTGGCCGTCATCTCGAGCAAATATTGCAATCGTGTAAAGTTCTCGGGAGTGAGAAAGAATTCAAAGCTTGGTTACGAACGTACGCCACGCACTTGGCTTCAGAATCGATCGGGAACGATCAGCGCACGCACTTTGCCGGCGCAGAGAAGCAACTTCGCGAGTTGTGTGAAGAACTGTTAGGTTCAATCTCGAAGAGCGATAAGGAGATGGAGAAAGACGGCGAACACGGTTTGATCCTCGGCATGAAACGAAGAGATTTATTGAGAGATGTCGTCATTCCCGCACTCGCGAGCGACGGTTTGTGCCAGAGATTAGTCACCGAAACGATCGAGCTTCTCGAAGCTGCTGAAAAGGCGAAATAACGACACGTAGTTCATTAAACTAACGCGCAATACTACAAAATCTGTTGTAACACAACCAATCTCTACTTAAAAATACTATATAGCTTCGTTCGCGGCCATCCCCCAATGAGGATCTCGAGCAACAACCACTTCACCCGGTTTAACGACTGCACCAGAAAGCCATTGCACAACGTCTGGACTCGTTTTATGTTCCTGCAAATGCTTATCTGGATACCTCCCGCTGCTCGGAGCGAACGGCTTCGTCGGGTCGGCCTGATTCTTCAACCAACACTCGTGTTGCTCGTGGTCGTGAATGTCCCCACTCCAACATTTTCCGTCCCGCTTTTCATTCGGGGGACAGTATACCCAAATGTTGCACAACAACTTCTTTTCAAACGGCGCGGTTCCGCAGTTCCCGCGCACTCCAAAACTAGTGTTGAAAAACATCGTCCCGGAGTTTGAGCCTTCCCCGCCGCATATCTCCGCGTGTTTTCGACACGCGTCGCAACACTCGCTCGCCGTCTTTGTCCGAAACGTCATCCCCCAAGTCAGCGCAAACCCATCGTACCCGGAATGCTCGTTCGGCCAACACTTTTCGTTCTCCATTGGAAACTCTTCCTCACCGTATACTCTCACTAAGTTTGCGTTCGCTTCGTTTTTCTCTTCAATATCAATTTCACCTTTCATTTCCATCATTCTCGCGTCCGCTCGTTCCGCCGCGTTCAACAAATTCTCTCGACTCGCTCGATTCTCTCTCATCCCTTGCAACGTGCTCGTATCACCCTCTCGATATTTTGAGGCCACGTCCCGTATTCTCTCTCGGGCGGCTCGGATGGCATCGCGCGGATTTCCCACTAATCCTTCCTTCTTCTTCGCGCTCATCTTTTCTCCTCTTGAAAAGGAAGAGGAGGAGGCAGAAAACGCGAAACGTTCGGACATGAAGTACGTCGAGTTATACGTGAGAAACAGACACAGTGCGAGCAGAATCGTCCCGAGAATCATCTGAGACGACTTAAGTTTCATCGTCATCTCGCGTTCGTTGTGAAAAGAAAATCTTTTTCTCCCCCCCCGAGAAAGGAATTTTTGCGCTTTTTTGTGTGCAGTCAAGAGAGTTTTTCTCTACTAAAAATACCTCTTTATCACGCACATAGTACACACACACACACAACACACAAGTAATGTCTACGGTATCACCTGATATCCGCATCCAAAAAGACGACTCGATCGTCCGCAACATAGAAACGGCGATGGAGAAAGAAGCGAGTCTGGACGAAGACGCGACGACATCCATTAAGAAGAATAAAACTTCAACTTTTTCTTCTTCAGGAGGAGGAGGCGTTTTGTCCGCGAGAAGCGCTTTGACGAGACTGGAAAACCATCTGGTGGATGCGAACGAGAAAGAGCTCCCGCACACGAGGTCAGCGTTTTCGCGCGATGGAGATATTTTGCGCGCGAATGAGGCGAAGGCGTTGGTTATTTTCGTTCGCATCGTTGTTCGCGCGTTTTCTTTCGCATGTGATTTTGAATTCAAATCTCTTCGTTTTCTTCTTCTTCTTCTCTCTTGGTTGCCTGTTAACGCGTTCATCACTTCGATGAGACTAAAACGAAGAATTTTTTCTTTTAAACACAACACAGGGCGCGTAAACCGGCGGAACGCCTCGAGCCGACGTTTACGAGGTCGGAACCGAAGAAGAAAGGACGCGCGAAGAAAGCTACCGTCGTCGTCAAGAAAGTCGAGAAGAAGAAGAAGGTGACGAAGAAGAAGCCGGCGAAGAAGAAGACGAAGGCACCGGCGAAGAAGAAGAAGACAAAGGCGCCGGCGAAGAAGAAGACAAAAGCGCCGGCGAAGAAGAAGGTCGCACCGAAGAAGAAAAAAGATGCGAAGAAAACGCCGACGGAGAAGAAGAAACGAGCGTTGTCCAAGAACAAGTTGGTGACAGACACCGTTGCGCCGGTCGAGAACAAAGTTCAATCGAAACTTCCAATCGTCCAGGCCGCATCACCTGCGGAAGAAGGCCACGAACAAGAGAAAGAAAACACTCCGGCGGTGGAATAAAAGAAAAAGAGGAGGCATAAATCCTGTAAAGGACATGTATTACGATTGAGAGAGACAAAGACGATATGGTTATTATTCATGCATTTTCGTTGTTTATTTTATGAAACACACATACACACGCGCTAAATATTCTACGTGATCCGTGATCTTATTCTGGTTTGCGTGGCATGGTAATCTTGAAGCTCATCCCACCACCATCACTATTTTTAGTATTGATCGGAGCTTCTTCGATCGAATCTTCGTCGTCGTCATCGTCGTCGTCGTCGTCTTCTTCGTTCGTCAAATTATCTAAATTGACATCCGTGAACGACGTGTTCAACGCCACATCGTCTTCTTCGATGTTGCCGTAATCTTCCTCTTCGTCTGAATTATCGAGCATCACGAGCGGTTCATCTTCTTCTTTCCCTATCTTCGGCTCTGCTTCGCCAGCTCGCTCTCGCTCTTGTTCTATTTCTTTCTCTTTCTCAGCCGCTTGAACTTTTGCTAACTGCGCTTTTTGAAATGGTAACAAGGCTTTGGTCGTAGGTATCGCAAACGCGTCTTCCTCGTCGCCGCCTTTGACTTTACTCGACATTTGCTCGGCGGTAAGATTGCTCGACTTCAAACCCGTTTTTTCGACAAAATCCTTTCGTCTATCGTTGTTTGCGTCAACGTCCATGCCGTCAAGAGAGATTGCAGAATTAGCGATCAACTTGTTCATCGAGCGACCACCGCGTCCAAGATTCGAGGCATCCACGGGTGCGATGATTTCACCAGCCTTCGATTTTGCCGTCATCTCTATCGCGTCGTCTAAATCGTACTTTGTGTATCGAATCCAATCTGGGCACTCCTCAGGGCCCATGAGCGAAGATGGCCAATTCAACGTATCGTCGAGTTCGTTCCAAGTTTTCAACTCGTCTTCTGATCGACAGATCTTTTCGTTCAATTCGCGTACACTTGGCACGTTCGTTTCTTTCCTATTTCCAGCAGCTTGCGCAGCCATGAGTTTTTCAAGTGTTTCGCGTCTCTCTGAGTGCGTGGTTTGTCCATCAAAACGACCGGCATTGATGACTTCGTCTGCCATTTCAATCTTCTGTTGCTGAATGACGTTGCGAACGACCGATTCCACGGATTCACAATATGATCGGTCGTTACCACCCCAACCAGCAGTCGATGTATTTTCTTGAGTAGCCGCAGCAGCACCCGTGACGCTGGCTATTTCTTTATCATCTACGGCTTCCAAGTGTATCACTCGTACTTCTCGCGTTTGGCCGATTCTGTGAGATCTCGCGATGGCTTGTTCTTCATTCTTCGGGTTTGGGTCCGGATCGTACATCACAACTGTATCGGCAGTTTGTAAGTTCAAACCTCTTCCGGCTGCGCGAATAGAAAGCAAAAATATGAACTTGTTCGAGCCTTTTCGGTTGAAATCATTGATGGCGACTTCTCTTTGTTCTAACGGTGTCGTGCCGTCGATGCGGCAAAACTGTAAATTTTCGCCGTCCTCTGTAGTTTGTCGCCACTTCAGATAGACTTCCAAGAGATCTAATAATTTCGTCATCGTGGAAAACAGAAGAACTTTGTGTCCAGTCTTGGAAAGTTTAATGAGTAATCGGTCCAAAATCCACAACTTGCCGCAACTTCGTATCAAGTTAACACCTCGAAAATCGCCTCCTTTCTCGGGCGGGTACGATAAGCCCGGATGATTACAAATCTTGCGGAGCTCCATGCACCTATTGTGAAGGGGCAAATATCCACGAAAGGTTCTTTGCGCGGCTAAACCGAGCCTAGTATACGGTTCAACTCGAATAGACCCCGTCGCGTTGATCCAAGAATACGCGTTCGATTGAAAGGCCGAAAACGGGCAATGAACGACAACGCTCTTCCTCGGCGGAAGTTTACTCTCCACGTCTTGCACTAATCTTCGAAGCATAAACGGTTCTAAAATTTGGTGCAGTCGAGAGATTACGATGACTTTCTTTTCCCGTTCCATCCAATCGTCTTCTTCTTCGTCCTCGTTTGCGTTACCGGCGCCACCACCACCACCACCACCAATGACTTTTTGCCCTTGATTATCACCCGCTTTTGTTTTCCCGAACCACTGCTGAAACACTTTTGCCGAATCAAAAACTTCCGGCAACAGCAGGTTCAATAAACTCCACAGTTCGCTGAGATCGTTCTGTAACGGCGTTCCAGTCAACAGCAAACGTCTTTGCGCTCTAAACTTGTCTAAATCTCTACTTAATTTTCCTTCGCGATCTTTCAATCTCTGCGCCTCGTCGATTATGATGTACTTCCAATTCACTTTCGCCAGCTTGGACCGATCGCGCATGATGAACTCGTACGTCGTCACTAAGACGTTGAATTTGAGCTGCAACACTTGCTTCTGAAATATTTTCGCGCGTTGCTCGCGACTGCCGACGTAATAGACGCAATTTACGTGCGGTAACCATCTCTTTAACTCTGCTTTCCAGTTCACGATTACCGCATTCGGCACGATGATAATGTGAGGTCCAAAGTTTTGCTTAGACTCCCAGAGATACGCAATCAAAGAGCAAACTTGGACGGTTTTACCCAATCCCATCTCGTCTGCTAAGATACCGTTTAAGCGATTGTTGTGTAAACTCACCATCCATTGCAAAGAAACAATTTGGTAATCGCGCAACTGACCAAACGTCAACATCTTTGGTTGTTCGGTAATAATTTCCTGTTCGCTGTGCGCCACGGCGTAATATTTCTCCGTGTTTTGAATCCCGTCCTCTTTCGTTTGCGAAATCATCTTCTCGCCGTTTTCTAACGTCGCCTCTCTCGCTGCTTTTTCCGCCGCTTCTTTGATTTCATCTTCGTCTAAGCCTTCCGCTGCGGCTTTTGCAGCCGCTTCTGTCGCCGCTTCCGAACGCGCCTGCGATATCTTTACCGACGCAATCTTTCCTCCGAGTTTTTCTAAATATCCTTCCGTTTCCGAAAGGAACTCTTGTAGCGCTTCGTACTTATTACCTTCGCCTTCGCCGTCTGCGCCGGCGGGGTATCCCTCGATGCTCTCTTTCGTTTTCGCTGCTTCCGCTAAAAGTTTTTTGTATGCTTCTATGTCGTTCGATTTTAACGCTTCCATTCTCTTTGCTCTTTCTGCCGCGTCGTCTCTTGACTTTACCAAGTACGCTCTCGCCATCCTATCGTGCATCTTCACCATTTGGCGGTTTCTCGTTTGCAACACGTCTGCTCGTTGATTTGATTCTTCGTTCAATCTTTTTCTCGTCGAAAGTATCAAACGCCACCGCTCCGATGACTCTTTCTTCTCTTTCTTCGACCGTAACTTGATCTCCAACTCTCTTTGCTTCTCGTCCATCTTCACCATCTTCTTGTACGACCTCTCCGGCAAAGCCATAATCTTTCTCTGCTCGGCAATCATTTCTCGTCTTAACTTTCTCTGTTCCTCTAACAATCCTAAACTTTTAGTTCTGATATTCTGTCTGATTTTCCACTCGCCTTCGTCCACAATCTGTCTTTCTCTCATCATCCCGTCTTCCTTACCATTATCTTGAGCGGCGGCATGAAACGTATACTTTTGTTTCACAACTCTTTCACGAAGAAGATCAACGCCTCGCGTCACTCGCGCGTCCACCTCGCCTTCGAATAGACGCTTCAACTCGTTACACTTCGAGTACTGACGTTCGTCGTCGTCCTTGTCCTCGTCGAAGCCGTCGTCGTCATCCTTGTCCTCTCGTTGCACACTCTCCGTAAACTTCATGTCTTCTTCGTTGATCGTTTTTGTCGTCGTTATCTCGTTGTTGTTATTACTATTTCGAAGCATGGTCAGCGTTGGATCTTGCAGCAACCTCGCGTTCAATCTCCACGGCAGCATCTCTTTGCTCATCATCTCGTCTCGGTCTTTGTTCAAATCAATCGCGTTCGCGAAGAGCGCGTTCGGGAAGCTCGTCCAGATCTTCGAGTGCGAGTGCGAGTGCGTGGACGGCGCGATGCCTACCTCGCGCAAGAGCAGAAATCGAAGCTGCGCGTGGAACGCTTTCGTTTGCGCGTCCGTAAATAACACCATCGTTTCTTCTTCCTCTTTCTTTCTCTTTTCTTCTGTCATCATCATCAATTGGGTTCCTCCATCGTCGACTTCTTCCATCGTGCGTTCTTCTTTTGTCGTCGCGTCGACGGCGAGACCAACTTTTAGGCTCCAAACGACAACGAGACAACAAGAACAACACGACAACCAAAAGAAGAAGAAGAGGAAGAAGAGGAAGAAAAAGAGCACAAAAACCCACTGTTTGAGAGCAGAGAGAGAGAAAAGAGAAAAGAGAGAAAAAGTTGAGAGAGAATCTGCTTTTTTTGTGTTTTTTGGCTGCTTTTTTTTTTGTTT
>Ga0209305_1002139_pt1 | contig 11884 bp, 6 predicted proteins | sample COGITO_mtgs_1103_FD_184792 | JGI IMG/M metagenome (GOLD analysis project Ga0209305, IMG submission 184792) | Pelagic marine microbial communities from North Sea - COGITO_mtgs_110321 (SPAdes) (version 2) | ecosystem: Environmental > Aquatic > Marine > Epipelagic ...
GACCAGAGAAGAGAACAACAACGAGAAGAAGAATAAAAAAGTGGACATTGGAATTCCAATCATCGATTGGTCCGTCAAGAACTCTCCGTTTCATAAATTCTTCTTCGCGCAAGTCACCAAACTCATCTCCGTCGGTCAAATTCGACGCTTAGAGTTGGAAGATTTAGCGCACTTGCCCGAGTTAGAGTCTTCTTTTCTGCACGAAAACTTTCAGAACGAGTGGGAAGAAGAGAAACGTTTGAGAGGGAAGAACGACAAGAATTTAATCAGGGTTTTACTCCGAAGACACAAGTTTACGTTCGTGTGGACTGGATTTTTGTTCGCGATTGCGCAAGGAGCGATTTTTGCAGGACCTTTGTTACTGAGGGAGATTGTGAAAGGCATTCAGTGCAGAAATTTTTACGCCGCCAACTCGGGGTTCTTACAAGATGGACAATCCGTCGACGATATGTGCTCGACGACGAACGAGTTGTACATGTTTGCCGGGATTTTAACCGGGGCGAGCATTTTTAGCAACTTTTGCGCCGCGCATCAGGAATTCGCGTTGCAAAAAGTCGGCGTCGCCGTGAGGAATACGCTGATGGTGGCGTTGTACAGGAAAGTCTTAAAGTTGTCGCCGAAAGGTTTACAGGCGGAAAGTACCGGGAAAATTGTCACGCTAATGTCCAACGACGTGAATAAGTTGCAAGACTTGTTCTCTATGATTCACAACTTGTGGGCGGCGCCGATTTTTATCGTCGCTTCGTTTACGCTTTTGTACGATGTCATCGAATGGTCCGCGTTTGTTGGGTTTGCGTGTATTTTAATCGCCGCGCCTTTCACCGCGACCGTGGCAAAGAAGTTGTTCGCGCTGAGACGCTTGGTTGTTCAGTGTGCGGACAAACGAGTGAACATCTTGAGTGAAGTCGTGAGCGGGATGAAGGTGATCAAATATTACGCCTGGGAAAAGACATTTAAAGGGCAAGCAGAGAAAATTCGAGAGGAAGAGATTAATTTAGTGTGGAGAGCGCAAAAAATCAGCGCGTTGTTTGGCGTCGCGTTGTTTTCCACTCCAATTTTCATTGCCGTGTGTTCGTTCGGGTCGTTCTCTTTGGCAGGAAATGAGATTACCGCGCCAACGGCATACACGGCGTTGGCGTTGTTCAACACCTTGAGATTTCCGCTCGTTTTAGTGCCGTTTTTGTTGACCTCGCTGTTGAACGCGTTGAACGCGATACAACGTTTAGGCTCGTTCTTGGACCAAGACGAAAGTTTGGACGTGGATATTGACGGTTCGGACCCCGGGCGAGTCGTTTTGAACGACGCGTCTTTTTGCTGGCCGACGTTGCCGAAGAAACTGAAGGAGGAAGAAAATAAGCCCGGTCAAGGAGGAGGAGCTCCACCTTCTAAAAGCGGCGCGCCAGCGACGACGGCGAGCGGAGAGGACGGTCCCATTCAAACGAAGAAGAAACCGACAAAGAAACCAAAGCGCGTGTCGAAGAAAGAACAGAAAAAGCTGGACGAAGAGAAAGCGGCGAAGGAGAAGGAAGAGCTCGAAAATTCGCCGCAACAAGAACCGTTTGGCATGACGAACGTCTCCATCAACATCGAACCTGGAAGTTTAACCATGATTATCGGCCCAGTGGGTTGTGGTAAATCGACCTTGTTGTCCGCTCTGAATAAATTCATCACGCTGAAATCGGGTGAAATCAAGCTCTCCGGCACGTCTTCGTTCGTCGCGCAAACGGCGTGGATTTTGAACACCTCCGTTCGTAACAACATTTTGTTCGGGAAACCGTACGATTCAAAGTTGTACGAAGATACTTTAAAACGTTCGCAACTCATGGACGATTTAGATTTACTCCCAGCTGGGGATTTGACTATGATTGGAGAACGAGGCGTAACGTTGTCCGGCGGTCAAAAACAACGCATCTCCATCGCGAGAGCGCTGTACGCAGAATCAGACGTCTATTTGTTTGACGATCCTTTATCGGCGGTGGATAACCACGTCGGCGCGGCTTTGTTTAAAGACGTCATCAGAGGAAGTTTGAAGAACAAAACGCGAGTTTTGGTGACGAACGCGTTGCAATACCTTCCGCAAGCGGATCAAATCGTCGTCTTGGAGGAAGGTAAAGTCCAGGAAATAGGAACGTACAAATCGTTGATGAGCAAAGGTTTAGACTTTTCAAAGCTAATGAAACACCACGGATTAGATCAAGAGGAGAGCAGTCGCGCGAGTTTGGACGGCGATGCGCGTAAATCTGTCGACGAGAAAAGAAAATCTATGGACATTTCCGCGGCGCAAGGAGAGCAAAAAGCGCCGGCGAAAGCGAAAATCATAACCGACGACATGATTGGTAAAGAAGAAGAGCGCTCGATTGGTAATGTCTCGTTAAAAGTCTACATGGAGTTCTTCCGCGCGACTGGAACGAAGTTTTCCGCCTTGTTCGTCTTCTGTCTCTTCGGCGCCGAATACGGAACCAAAGCGTTTCTGGATTATTGGCTCTCGTGGTGGGCGGAGAATAAATTCGGGTGGAACTCGAAACAATACCTCGGCATTTATTTCGCCATCTTCCTCGTCAACGGCATCGCCATCTTCTTCCGATCGATCGTATTGTATTTCTTCTGCGTGAGAGCGGCGAAGAATTTACACAACAAACTCCTCGGGAGAGTTTTGAAAATGCCGATGAGTTTCTTCGACACGACACCGTCTGGACGAATCATTAATCGATTCTCTCGAGATACAGAAACTATCGATTCTGTGTTACCTGGTATTGTCGTTCAGTTCTTAGGATGCATATCAAACATCATCACGACTTTGGCCATCATTTGTGCGGCAACCTTGTGGTTTATGATTGCGTTGCCGCCAATCTTCTTGATTTACATTTCTGTGCAAAGATTTTACATTCCCGCCTGTAGAGAGTTGCAACGCATCGAATCCATCACGCGATCGCCCATTTATAGCGGATTGGGCGAGGCTGTTTTAGGCGTTGAAACGATTAGAGCGTACAGAGCGCAAGCGCATTTCATTTTGGAAGCTGATTTGAAAGCTCAGAAAAACGCAGACGCTTTCATCTCGCAACGCATGGCTGCGTGCTGGTTGAATATGCGCTTACGATTTATTGGCACCGGCATCGTCTTATTAGCGTCCTTTTTAGTGATTCAAGGGAAAGTCGAAGCCGGCATCGCTGGTTTAACCTTAGTGTACGCTTTGGACGTGACGAAATACATGGAGCACGGCACGAACATGGCTTCGCAACTCGAAACGCAAATGAATGCAGTCGAACGCGTCGTCCAATACTTGGATTTACCGTTGGAGAAGAAACACTCGACGGAGCCAGACGTGGCGACGGGAATACCGGAAAACTGGCCGGCTAAAGGCAAACTCGAAATTGTCGACTTGAGCATGAAGTACCGAGAAAACTTGCCGTTGGTGTTGAACAAGATCTCCTTCACGGTTTTACCGGGTCAAAAAATTGGCATCTGTGGTCGAACGGGAAGCGGGAAATCGTCCATGTTTGTCGCCTTATTTCGCATCGTCGAACCACAACCAGGGTCGAAAGTGTTATTAGACGGCGTGGACGTGTCCACGTTAGGTTTGAGAGACTTGCGCTCAAAAATGGCCATGATTCCGCAAGATCCGTTTATGTTTGCCGGGACGGTCAGGACCAACTTGGATCCGTTCGAAGAACACACCGACGAGGAAGTTTGGTCGGTGATTGAAAAAGTTGGATTGAAAAACACCATTGACTCGGCGGCGAAACAGTTGGACATGGAAGTCATCGACAATGGGAGCAACTTTTCTTTAGGACAGCGGCAATTATTGTGCATGGGAAGAGCGTTGTTAAGAAACTCTCGCGTGCTCATGATGGACGAAGCGACTGCTTCGGTTGATATGGATTCGGACGCGTTGATTCAAAAAACCGTCAGAGAGGCGTTCAGCGAGTGCACGACGTTGACTATCGCGCACAGATTGAACACGATCATGGATTCGGATAAAATATTATTCTTGGATAGTGGAAAAGTGACCGAATACGACGACCCGCAGACGTTGTTAAAGAACGCGACCGGCGACTTCTCGCGACTGGTTGAGAAGTCGGGCAAGACGCAAGAGAAGAATTTAAAACGCATCGCCAGCGACGCCGCGATGAAGAGGAAAGGATCCTTGAGCGATATGAGCTCGTAAAAAAGAGAAACATCGCTCGTTTAGTAACAATCAAAAAACTATCTACACATACAATCAATCGATATCACTCACTATTTCGTCTTTTTACTCTCCTGTCTCTTTTCTACCTCTTTCAGAATCTCCTCGGCTAACTTCTCGGCTCCGGAACCTTGCGTCGCCGGCGCCTTGGCGAGTAAATACGCGCCCGATATCATCCCGATGAAAATCGCGAAATACATCACGTTTACCGGTCCGTATTCGTTCACGTTGTTCGGTAAGAAAGTCAAACTCGTGCGATTGTTATTTCTCATCCACGTCTCTCGGAATATCTGTTTCGCGAAAAAGCTCATCAGCACTTCCGCCTTTGCCTCTTTCGTCTTCGTGAAAATCTGTTGTCCCAAGACGAAGAATACAATCGCGCATCCGATTTCGGTTTGCATTTTCGACGGCAACAATAAGTTCACCCCGGCGAATAATTCCAACTTCCCTTGCGTTTTTTGGTTCAACCCTTTCGCTTTCTTCGCTTTCTGAATGAATTTCGCGTATCCAATCACGATCAACATGATCGATAAAACGTAAGAGTTAAACTCGCCTCCGTTTTTCTCCATAAAGTCATCGATGGACTCGATAAAATCGATGATAACCGCCACGTACGGGTGCAAGAACGACAACATCTTTTTATTTCGTCTTTAATCTGTGTTCTGTGTGTGTATACCCTTTACCCGTGTGTTCTTGTGTGTTCTGTGTGAAAGAGAATATTCCAAGCTGTTGGTCGTAAAAAAAACAATGACGGCCCCAAAAAGTGAATTTTTGTATCGAGAGAAAAAAGAGAAGAAAAGTGCTGCATGCTTTTCCGTGACTTCGAACAAAACAATTACTCAATCAATTCTTTCACACACGCCAAAACTTCCCCTTTGAGCTCTTCTTCCTCTGTTCATGAACTCATCATCTTCATCATCATCATCATAACTATTGGATAATAAAAGAAGTTATAGAGTATTGAAGTTCACAATTATCGATGATGCGGAAGAAGTTCAGCGGATTTTCGTCGGTTATAAATATATCGAGAGAAGAGAAGAGAAAAAGAAAAAGAAGTCAAGATTTATCCGTCCAAAAATTCTTTCCTCTCCTCTTCTTGTTCTTCTTGTCCTTGTTCTTGTTCTTCTTTGATGGCGTTGATGGCGTTCGCGCCACAGAAAAAGAAGAACAGGACAACGACGAGCTCTTGCGAAAGTGGTTGCATTCGTTGCAGTTGAAAATCCCAAACGAAAGCTTTTCCACGTTCGACGATAAAATCGTTGTATCTCTAACGGAAATCGAGTGTGAAAACTTCACGACCAAAGACGTAAAGTCTTGGTTTTCATCCTCCTCAAATTCGGTTGGTATTCTTGATGACAATGATAATGATAACGATAATGATAAACCGTCTTTGCACGCGCACGTGATTGATTTTGGCGCGAGTTGCAGCGGAGTGTGGACGGTTTCGACGACATCAAATACCAAAGGAGTAGGAGGAAAAGTCAACGCGGAAGTCACGGAAGGCAATTTGCAAGTTGACGCTGAGTTTGTTGATAGAGAGCCAGATGATAGCCAAAATACGAACGACGACGACGACGATAACAGTAACAACAAGAAATATAAGCTTCCAAAGACGGTTCGATTTCCGAAATGTTCCATGCAAATGGAGGTTGATGGTTTACATTTTGCGCCATCGTCTAGAACCGATGAGATTGCAAAGCTATTGAACAAAGCTGCGCCGGAAATTGCGAAAGCGATGCAGAGTATGTTCGCAAAAGTCGCGTGCGAGAAAATTCAAAGCGTCGAGAAAGACTCGAAAACGCTCGCTTTTTTCGAAAGTGTCCACAACTACATCGAAAAGAACTTTTTAGCAGAGGTAAAAACACCTGACTCATCGAATTCAAGCTCATCATCGAGTGATATCGATGATCGCGACAATGACAACGACAGTAATGAAATCTTCAACTGGGACGATTCAACGTTAATCCGCGTGTTGAACTTCATCAGCTCAGAGTACATCGGTACGAGCGGCCCGCGGAGTCTCAATCAGTTCATAAAATGGTTTTCAAATCACACGGGGATCTTATTCGTACCTCGCGAGAAATTAGCCGATAAAGAAACGGGCGAACCTTATTTCGTGTTATCGAAAACTTACGACGTCAATCAGGGAGAGGATGTTTCGTTATTACGGTCGATATCGTTTGCGATAACGGAAGTTGAATTCGTTGGGCTCGATACCGCGGATATTTTATACGGACCCGTAGCGGGTGGGCATTACGTCACAAAGGCAGCGGTTACTAGTAACGTCTCATCATCTTCATCGTCGTCGTTATTAGGTTTCTCGGTGGGGTGGAATCAAACGCGTATAGTGATGAAGGGTCGGCTGGAAATCGTTCCCGCAGCTCGAGACTCAATTTCTTCGACAAACCAAAACAACAACTGGATCGAAAACGTCACATTATCTCTCGAAATAGACGATATGGAAATTGGAATGGATGTCGACTTACGCGTCGTTGAGAAAAAATGGCAATTGTTGACGCAAGAGCAGTTCAAAAATATGGCTTGTTTGTTTGGTATCGTTGAAAAGTTTGACATCGAGCGATTGTTATGGGACGGCAAGATTGGTCGGTTGAAAATAATCGATAGCGATACAAATATTAGTAGTAGTGATAGCAGTAGCAGCAGCAGCAGCAGTAGCGATGAGAACAACTTAGAGGTTGATCTGCAATCAGCGATTTCTAACCTCTCCGAGTTGATTACGACTTCTTATCAAAACGTAGTTTCCGTGATTGCAGCCGGCGAGTTCAAAGCTGTTCTAGAACCGTTATTGAACGCGCTCATACTGGAGAAGTTCTACGAGATTAGTAGACAGGAGTGTCCAAAACAGAACGTAAAATCTTTGGAGTTGATTAAAACCGCGAATACGGTTGTATCGATATTCTTCTTTATTCTTGGTTTGAGTTGTATCGCACTCGCGTTATTGACATACTTCGTCGTTCCAGCCTCGTTCATACGAAAACTCAATCGTCAAGCGATGAAGAAGCTGAAAGCGCGGGAGATGCACGATCCATTCGATGATGATGACATCGGTGGTGATGGCACAATCGTTTTTGCGCATGAGTCAGATGAAGATACGAGCAGCAACGACGACGACGACGACGAAGCGTTACTTAATGATACTACTGGTGGTTCGAAGCACAAACAGGAGCAGCAGAAAAAGGAGGATAGTAATAAGAAAACGCATAGTAGAAATCGTTCAGGATCGGCAATTCTAGCTTCATTATTGACCACAAACGAGTCGTCAGATTCGTACTCGGACGGCGACGCGTTTGCGAATAATGATGATGATGATGATGATGGTGATGATGATGAACGAGAAGAAGAGCGACGGAAACGCAGAAGCCAACGCGAGGAATACACCATGCGCTTTCCGGAAACCGCCTGGCGAACACACACATCGAGAGGGAAGAAGGCAGATGAAATGCGAAGCACGCAAAGAAACAAGTCTTCGAGGTACAAGAAGCTTTTTTCGATGGAAGATTCGTTATCGAAATCGACACCAGTAAACTCTCGATGGTCGTTGCGATTATTGTTTATCGCCAACGTTCTTTTGTTTTTGAGTGCGAATATGGATTCGGGGGCATCAGTGTCGCTGTTTGCGACGCTGACGACGCCAGTCATTGATTCTGCGTCTACTATTCCTTCTTCGGAGCGGTCGTCGCCGCCTTCTTTGAACGACGCGCTTCTCAGCGCCATCAAAGGCGGACGAAAGAGTTTATTGTATGCTAATACTTCATCGTCGAGTACTACCAACGACAATAATCCGCAGCAGCAGCAACCACAAAGACAAAAGTATAACGTCATTCAAGCCTCGCGTGAGGATCTCTTCAACTTCTCCTTAGTCGGCACCGTCAGAGACATGTGGCACGCTAAAGTGTACGCTATTGCGATTTGCATTGTTCTCTTTTCTGGCGTCTGGCCGTACGTGAAACTGTTGTCGATGTTTGTTTTATGGGAAATCAGCGGCAAGAACGTTAAAGCATCAACCAGAGGCAAATGTTTAAAGTTTGTCGATCGACTCGGTAAATGGAGCTTGTTTGATTCGTTCGTGATGACAATGTTTATGGTTGGTTTTCGATTCCATTTACACGTGACTGAAGATGATGATGATTACGACGACGCATCTAAAAAGTTGTCACCGTCATCGTTTGGAGATTTGGACGTCGTCGTTACTCCAAAACGATCGTTTTACGTCTTTCTCTTCGCGACCGTTCTCTCCTTGGTTCTGGGACACGTAACTCTTTTTCTTCACCGCAAATCGGTTCGATCAAAAACTGAAGTTGACGATACCGCGACGCCTTTGTGGCGAAGAGACGTGAACAGACCGTCGGTCTTGTTACGAACGAAAATGGCGGCGGCACAAGCCGTCGGTGTTTTTCTCTTGTTAGTAGCCGCGATTGTTTTTCTCGCCGTTGGTGTGAACATACCGTCCATCAAGTTTGATTTCTTGGGAATTGCAGGATACGCGCTCGGGTCGAGCGAAAAGACTCGATCGTATTCGTTGGTCAAGTTGGCTGAAGCTTTACCGCACGCGAGCATCGATAAATACGCGGGTGGATCTGCGACAATGACATCAAGCGAGACCATAACCATCTTCTTCCAACACGTAGGCCCGCGCTTCATACAATCGACGTTATATGTCTTTGCGGTCGTCGCGCCTTTAGCGCAACTATTGATCTTATGTTTCCTTTGGATTTGGCCTTTGACTCCTCGAATGCAACGAAGAGTACAAACGATGGCTGAAATTTTCAGCGCTTGGTCCTCTTTAGACGTCGTTTTATTCGCCGTCGTTGCCGCTATGCTTCAAATCAAACAATTCGCCAATTTTGTCGTCGGTGGGGGATGTCTAAAGTTCAACACCATGTTAGCCTCAATAGGAGGCACCGGTCAAACGAGCGATTCGTCTTCGAACGCCGACAGACAACAAATCGATGACGATTGCTTCGATTTAGACACGTACTTCGAACCCGGGTGTTGGCTTTTAGTGTCGAGCGCAATGATGGCAAATTTTGTTGGCATATGGGTCATGAAAAGGTGCGATCAATCCGTCGCCAGTAACGCCTTGCGCTTGCGAACGTCCTTGTTGAGAGGCTTAAAACGCGACGACGACGACGACCAGGACGAGGAGGACGATGACGATGACGATGACGATGATAGCGAAGAATTAAGTTTATAAGTTTAGATGTAGATGATAGTAAATACTAATGAAGTTATATACGACGACGGACGCGAGTCGTCCATCATCCATTTTTCTAACAACCACATACACGCACCCATACGCATAGGTTCTCAACTCATCATCTTCTCTTGGTGCTCATCAAAAAAAAAAAGGACGTCATCAAATGGTGAAGTTTGCCAGATGTCAATTTCTGGTGCGTTTGATCATTCTCGAACTTCGAAGAAAACTGAGGAGAGAAAAAAAAAAGGAAAGATTTTCACGCAAAACGTCACACTTTTTTGAAGAACGCGCGCGCGCGAGCGAGTACACATATACACAGAAGTAGACAAAATGAGTGGGAACACGGACGTAGAGAAAGGCAATTTTGCCGTTAAAGCTGGTTTGGCGCAGGTACGCGATTCGCATCCGAGAGAACTCGCGCGTTTTTCGAGCGTGGATGGATTTTCTTTTCTCCTCCGCCGTCGGCGTCATCGTCTTTCTCCCTTCTCGTGACGTCTTTCTTCTTCTTCTGTTCTTCATTTTTTTTGCTTCGCACGACGACTCATACAAAAGTAGTCAGCAAAGAGAGTTTAAGAGAAAGAAGAGCGTCGACGATGATCGTTAAGGGGAGACGTGTCTCTTCTTTCTCCGTCGTTCGTTCGTTCGTTCTCGTTTACGTCGTCGTTACAAAAGAAGAAGAGAAATTGTTAACAACAAAAATGCGAGAGGGCACGTCACTCTTTTTTTTATTCTTTCTTTCTTCGTTCTTTCCTGGTGATTAGTGAAAAAAAAAGCTCAACAACATCCTCTCGATCGTTCGCTTTAAAAGTGAAAAAAAAACGAAACACTCACAATCAATAATCTTCCTTTTTTATCCTCTCTTTTATAAACAAAAACAGATGTTAAAAGGTGGCGTCATCATGGACGTCGTCAACGTCGAGCAAGCGAGAATCGCCGAAGAAGCCGGTGCGGTCGCCGTCATGGCTTTGGAAAGAGTCCCGGCGGATATCCGCAAGGATGGCGGCGTCGCGCGCATGAGCGACCCAACGATGATTAAATTGATTAAAGAAGCGGTGACGATTCCGGTGATGGCGAAAGCGAGAATCGGGCACTTTGTTGAAGCGCAAGTGTTGGAGTCTATTGGTATTGATTACATCGACGAAAGCGAGGTGTTGACCCCGGCGGATGAAATTAACCACATCAACAAGCACAAGTTCAAAGTGCCGGTGTTGTGCGGTTGCCGTGACTTGGGCGAGGCGTTGAGACGTATCGCCGAAGGTTGCTCGATGATTCGAACGAAGGGTGAAGCGGGTACTGGGAACGTAGTTGAAGCGGTGAGACACTGCAGAGCGGTGATGGGGGACATTCGAAGATTGCAAGCCATGGATGAAGACGAAGTGTTCGTGTACGCGAAGGAGATTCGAGCGCCGTATGAGTTAGTCGCGCAAACGAAAAAGTTGGGTCGATTACCGACGGTGAACTTTGCTGCTGGCGGTGTTGCGACTCCGGCCGATGCGGCGTTGATGATGCAACTCGGCATGGATGGTGTTTTCGTTGGTTCTGGTATTTTCAAATCCGGCGATCCGGCCAAGAGAGCGCGAGCGATTGTTCAAGCGGTGACGCACTACAACGACCCGAAAATCATCGCCGAAGTCTCGTGCGGTTTGGGCGAAGCCATGGTTGGCATCGACTGCAAAGAGATGCACTTCACCTCCTACGCTGCTCGATCGGAATAAGCAGCAGCATACTAGTCAAAACGAAAAGAAAGAACATCTCATTTAAAAAAAGTGAGAAATAATTGGACGTTCGAGACTCCTTCCCCCAAAAGGAGTGAAAAAGGCTGATTTCTTCGCGTTCCGCTTTGCGAAGAAGTGGTGTATAGAGTACTGACAAATGTTCCTCTCGTTTCTTCTTCTTTAATAAATAGCATTCCGATTAACAATATCATCTTATCCTCTTAATGTTATGTGATGAGCGATTGAAATTATTATGCGTTGAACTGTTTAGCTTTAAAAATTCATACATGTGAAACTCGTTGTAAGTGCGTATATAGATTTAAATAATAAAGATAGAGCGCTCGCGAATACATATTACTACTACTACTACTACTACTACTACCATTGCTACTACTAAATGAATCTTTCCATGAGAGCCTTCTCAATGGCCTCAAAATCTGCCGTCAATGCCACGTTCATCAGCGGTCTTTCCGTCCACGCGTTTTCAAACGACCAATTCTTTTCGCCTTCTTTGTCCATAATCACCATCCCTCTCGCGAACGATTCCGTCGCCACTCTTACTCTCGCCCTCGTCCACTCGAACATCTCCGGGTGTATCACCGTCATCACGCACACGCTGTCGTGTTGCAACACGCCTCTGAAATTCAACGATTTGATGTGATAATTCATATAAAATTGACTGGAGTTGAACAAAAACTGTCTCTCTTCATCCGTCAACGTCTCCCGACCTTTCACGTACTTCGTGTCTCTCATTTTGATCAAATTCTC
>Ga0209305_1002147_pt1 | contig 11855 bp, 7 predicted proteins | sample COGITO_mtgs_1103_FD_184792 | JGI IMG/M metagenome (GOLD analysis project Ga0209305, IMG submission 184792) | Pelagic marine microbial communities from North Sea - COGITO_mtgs_110321 (SPAdes) (version 2) | ecosystem: Environmental > Aquatic > Marine > Epipelagic ...
CAAATCTGGTAGTACTATTACGTAGTTTTTGGTTCGATCAAAATTCCTCATTATTTTTTTATTCACACACACCAAAAGCGAAAGGAGATAATTATTATTACTCGTAGTCTAGAATAGTAGTATTAAGATGGTGATGATGATGACGATGATGATGAATGCAGCATCATCATCATCATCACCATCACTTCATCCTCGTCCTCGTTTTCGTCGCAATCATCGCTTCCTGACCAGAGCGCAGTCCGAAGCGGACGCGAGCACGTCTGCTTCAACAAGCAGCAATTCCTCCAATTCAGAAAAAACGACGGCGACGGGGATGAATTTAGCAACAACAACTCCTGCGTTGTCCAACAAAGACCAGTTCGTGAACTTTTTCCGCACGGCTTTACCGTACATCACCATGCACAAATCATCCGTGTTTGTGATTCACATCCCCGGAAACGTGATGAGAGACAAAAAGTCGAACGTGTTTAAATCCGTCATGCAAGATATCATAATCTTGAGAGAATTAGGGGTGAAGTTAGTGTTAGTGTTAGGTTCGGACTCGCAAATATCGGATTTGACTGCACTGAAAGGAGAGAAGCCAAAGTTTTCGGTGAGCAAGTTTGGAGCGACGAGAAGAATTACGGACGAGTTTTCGTTGGAAGCGGCGATGGAGGCGTGCGGGAGAAACAACATCGCGGTCCAGGCGCAGTTAACGCGAGGACCGGATGTGAGATTGACGAGGAAACACGGCGACCATTATTCGGATACCGGTGGGTTTAGTGGGGATGGGAACAACAGTGGCGGCAGAAAAGAGAACATCAGAGATATCAAAAACAACGGACGAAACTTTCCAGTCGCGACGAGCGGGAATTACGTGTACGCTCGAAGACGCGGAGTCGTCGATGGCGTCGATTACGGGTTAACCGGGGAAGTCGTGAAAATTGACAAGACGTCAATTTTGGAAACTTTAGAGCAAGGCGACGTGGTGCTACTCTCGAGTTTAGGCTTTAACGCCGCGGGAGAGGTTTTTAATTGCGTGTCGAGAGATATCGCAGTCGCTGCGGCCATAGAACTCAACGCGGATAAATTAATCGTTTTACCTGAAGACGGGTATTTACCTCGAGATGAAACGACAAACGGGAAAGTGAAGAGTTATTTCACGCTCTCGGATGCGAAGAAGTGGATGAAAAATTTTGCCAAAGGTACTGAATACGAAGATCTGGTGGAAAACCATCGCGCGTATGCGTGGTTGCGAAGTGGATACGCGAGTAACGGGTCATCTGATGTCCCCGGAAACGGCGGCGCGTCTACGAATACAAAGAACCCGTTTACATCGAGCGGGGAAAATATTCAAGTAAACTCGTGGATGCGCGCGCAAGAGATGGACTACGAGTGGCGCGTGCCGTCGTGCCCGATTGAAATGTGTGCGGCGACGTTTGCGTGCCACTGCGGCGTGAAGCGAGTTCACATGGTGGATCCGAACAAGAGCGGAAGTCTCTTGATGGAATTGTTCACGTCCGACGGCGAAGGAACCATGGTTGCTGGTGATCGATACGAAGGCACGAGAAAAGCTACAATTTACGACTGCATTGGCATTCACGACATGTTACAACCTTTGGCGGATGCTGGCATTGTCGTGTATCGCACGGAAGAAGAATTGAGACGTTCGGTGATGAACGAAAGAGTTTCCTTCTTTGTGACCGAACGCGACGGCAACATCATCGCGTGCGCGTCCTTAACGGAATACGAAAACGGGAAAAGTTACGAAATTGGTTCCTTTGCCGTCGCAAGAGAATACAGACGAGAAGGCAGAGGCGACGCTTTGTTATCGTATTTGGAAGAGCACGCCTCGGAGAAAGGGTGCGAACGCTTGTTTTTATTGACGACGAGAACGGCGGAGTGGTTCACCTCTCGAGGCTTTGAATTCGACGGCGCCGCCGAAGACGAAAGTTCAACCTTACCGAAAGGTAAAGAGGTTGTCAAAGGACGAGGCTCGCTTTTGTTTTCGAAATACATGACTATTGACAGTTTTTTAGAAGAGAGTTAGTTTGAGTGACCGTGGTAAAGTCTATGCAGTTTGATGAAGTATTGAATATATTATTATTGTTAGTATCAAGAATTCTTTGCTATTTCAAGAAAACCTTTTCGCGTTCGGTATCATCACATCTGCGAACCGTTTATTCGCGTCTACTAACTTTGCATTTACCAAGTCGTTCGAATACGCTCTCAACTCTGCGGTTTCTTTCGTCTTTCCAGTTCGAACGTGTCTATCGATGACCCTTTTCGTCGCCTCGTCCACCGGACAGTTGACGTACCACGCCTCGTCGAAACACGTCTCGTCTAAAAGTCTCGACCACGGCTGCTCGGGAAGAAATAAATAGTTCCCTTCCACTAAAATAATCTTATGTCTCTTGTATTCCACGAGAATGTCGTTTTCCACCGGATCGCCTTTCCCGTGATCGAAACTGGGGAAAGAACCGCTCCCGGTTTTCCGTAAGTTCACGATATCGTTCACGAACCTTTCGCTGTCAAAAGTAAACGGCGCGCCTCGCTTCGCCAACGCGTGTTGCGGGTTGTCCATCTTTTCCAGTTGGCTTCGGTAATAGTGATAGCCGTCCATCGGGACAATCGCTATGTCATACGCCGCGCTCTCGTTGTTATTACTATTATTATTAGTATTCTGTTCGTTTTCATTCTCCTCGTTCTCGTCCTCTTCTAACTCCTCGTTTACTCCTCCTCCTCTGTCGCCGCCGCCGCCGCTGCTCGCGGTATTCGCACTCTTCCTTCTTTCGAGTTTTCGAAACTGTCTGCACACTTGTTTCGCGAGCGTGCTTTTCCCACCACCCGGTGGCCCGGCTATTCCGACTATAATTTGCGCGTCTTTACCGCTCGGGTGTAACTCTTTCGCCAAACGTAAGCGTCTCGCGCACGCTCTCGCCACGTCCAGAAACGTCGTCGTGTCGCTTATCGCGTTCGTATTGGCGAAACTTTCCGCAGACGATGGGAGGAACGTGAATTTACTCTCCACTCCGATGATGGTATTACTTCTTCTTCTTCTTCCTCTTCTTCTGTTACTTCTTCTTCTCAACGACGATGACGACGACGACGATGGTGACGATGGCGCGCACCGGTAGCAGCATCCAAAAGTCGTCATCCTCGTCGCTTTTAAAAACTGTGATGACTCTCTCGTTGTGCTTTTACTCGTTCCTTTGTGCTTTGTTTGTTAGATGAAAGAAATGAGAATTTTGTGACGAAAAAACAGTTGCATGAAAAATAAAAATTCTTCTCTCTTCTGTTGCTTCTTCTTCTGTTCATTAAAAAATTTCAAGCATGCGCTGTGTTGTTGCATCAGCGGCGGCGATTGAAGGGCACTCCTCACAATCCGTCGTCGTCGTGGCTTCATCGTCGTCGTCATCTTCACGACCACCAAAATTAAAACCCTGTCTTTCGAGAAGAAGAAAATGCGAAGCGCTTCGAAACGCTCCTCCTCGGATAGAAGGTGAAGATGATGATGAAGAAGAAGCTAAAGAAGAAGTTGATGACGACTTGGACGCGACGAGAAGCACCAACAAAACCACCAAAACCATCAAAAGAAGGAGAAGAGACATCGTGCTGGCTTTACAATCATCTTCGATGTTGTTCACAAAGAAAAGCTTTGCTCGTAATGGAGAAGAAGAAGATATGTATTCAATATCGAGCAACAACAGTATTACTAATAATAATACGTATTACAAATACGAAATCAACGCGAGGAAGAGACTGTTGGAAACGCAAAGGTTATACGCGTTACAACCAGAAGTCGATGAAAGGAGTAATAATGATGTTGATGATACGAATAATAATAATAGTAATAATAGTAATAGTAATGAATCCGTAATAGAGATACCGATGACGTACGACGGCGCGTCTTTCGTGTTGGATTATTACATCGGCGACGCGAGCGTGAGAGGCGTGGTGGATACCGGGTCTCCGTTTATAACCATTCAAGGTGGGAATGGGAGCGAAAATTGGGGGTTTGTGACGCAAAATGATATTCGGCCGAGCCCGTACGGGGAGACGTACGAAGTGTACGGGTTACAAGTGGATTCGAGCACCGTGTGGTGCTTGGGTGATTTGCGGTTCACGACCGGTTTTAACGATGAGTCGCGTTCGCGTTCGCGCGATTGGAATTTACGGGAGATGGTTTTAGGCGTCGTCAACGGGTCCATGGCAAACGTGGGCGGGTCTATAAACGGCGCGAACGCGTCGTTCGTTGGATTGACTAAATACCGACAAGACTGGATTCGACCGACGTTTTTAGAACAAACCGATGTGAGCTCTTTTTCCATGAATTTCGAGAAGGAAACGTTGACGCTCTCGAGGAAGAATTTAATTGATAGAAGAAACGATGCGAACGTTTTAGCGATGATTGATTTACGACCACTCGGATCACCGGTGTATCACTACGCGGTTCTGTTGGACGATTTGTACATCAACGGGGAAAAACATAAATTTAAAAACAAGAACGAAAAGACGTACGTCATTTTCGATAGCGGGACGACCGGATTGTTAGTGTCTCAAGATTTATACGAAAATTCAGCCTTTCGAGATGGCGCGTTTCAAGCCGCGATGACTTTTACAGACGTGAAAGGAAACAAAAGCTCCGTCGCCATCGGGTCGTCCATTCGCACGTGCACGAGGAAGTGTTTGTTTCTTTGTCTGCCGCTCAAAGTGCCTTGGGACGGCGTCCTCGAGGAAAAATCGAACGTCATTTTTGCCGGTTTAGCGGTTTTAATGAATCAAGGTGAGATCACCGTCGACGCGGACGAAGGCGTGCTCAGATTAAAGTCAGACCCTGGCGTGAGTAGAATGGAATTTGAAGCAGACGAAGAAGGGTTCATTCCAATCAGAACGAGAGGAAAATTAGCGAGCGATATCAAACTGTACAACGAAACGTAAAGAATTTTGGCTATAGATAGCGCGGCGCCGCGCGGCAACATACTGTAACATTAGCGTGTACTGTAAGTAAAGAAATAAAAAAGTGTACCTAGGTAGTACCAGGTACTCGTAGTAATATTATTAAAAACTCGTCGCGACGATATTAAACAAACAAACAAACATTAAATTTTTTTCTTGCAATCCGCGTGTGCTTTGTCACCCATCGCGTACGCTTCTCTGACATCGGTCTCACCATTCATCGCGTAGACGTCGTTGAACGAGTGCGGGTTGGTGGCCATTTTAATCTTGAACACTTTGCCGCCGCACTGCGATATCGTACTCGTCATCGTCAACTTCTCCTTGGACTTGGGCATGAACACGTTCGTGTACACTTGGCCGTCCGGTAAAATCAACCCGTCGTCGCTCTCGTCGACGACGTTATATATGATTGCGTTCGATGCTCTGATTTTTTTCGCGGTGACGTTGACCAACAAGCAGTTCTCGACCTGAATGTCGCCGCAGTTGACGTTACTCACGACGGAGGATTTCACCGACCCGCTCTTCGCCGTGGACGCGACGATGACTGACTTGTTCGATTCGTCGTCGATAGAGGCTTGAAAGTTTGCCAACTTCACGTCGCGACTCGGGATATTCAAATACAATCTCAACGCCTCTGCTTCGGCATCGTCTCCAGTCACCATCAAGTTGTTCTTTCTGTACAACTTCAACAAGCCGTAATCCCACCAATACGAGCCTTGGCCGACGTCCACCGCGCCGAACAACTTCTTCTCAGGAAACTGCTCCAACAAAGCTTGTTTGAACTTCGTCATGCGGTCGTGGTGCGCTTCCGCTTGCTCTCGCGTCTCCTCTTTCGTTTGCATAATCTTCGCGTAGTTTTCTTTCGTCATCGTCAACGGCATCCAAAAGTGCGGATCGGAATCAAACTTGGCGGTTTTCCCCGCCAACTCCTTCTCGAACTCGCTCAACATCAAACTTAACATTTCGTGGCCCAGTGAAAACGATCCTAAACTCGGACCGACTTGTTTCACCGATCCGAACGATTTCAACAGCTCCGACGCGGTCGCGTGGCTGACTTTTTCAACCTGCGTCGCCTCGTTCTCGCCGTTCACCGCGATTAACCCGTAGTTGGAGAAACCTTTCTCGTTCCACTCTGTTTCGTTCGGCATTGGGCCCATGACGGCTAAAATATCCGCGTGGTGTTCGCCAGATTTGTTGTGCCCTGCGGATGGAATGAAAATCTGGTCGCCCCAAAACACGGAGACTCTTCCCGGTCGCTCTTTGGCGTACCTGTTCGTCTGTCTCACCACCGCCTCGAGGATGGTCAAGTTTCTCGCTTCCCCGGCGACTTCCACCACCGCGGGTAACTTGACCCCAGGTTTGTTGTTATTCTCCGCCCCGGGTAACGGCGCTAACCTGGTCCCTTTCCCGGCCGTGTGGTACAAACCGATCGACCCGCCGTTGCTTAAAATCAAATCCAAATCCTTCGCGTCTTTCGCCTCCGCCAACTTTTTCGCTTTCGCGTACGCGTACAAAGTGCCCAATCCGTTCCCGGCGCCGTCTTTGTTCGTCCAGTCCTCGCACACGGCGTAAACTAAGGCGTCTTTTTTACACGCCGACCCTCGCGTTTGTACCAACCGTTCGCCCCAGTACGTCGCTTGGTGTTCGGTCGAGCAACAGACGATGACGGCGTCGAAACCGGTTTCGTTGGCGTTCATCTCACGTATCGATTCGAGCATAGATTTTTGCTTTTCCTCTTGGGAAGACTCCATTCCGTTAAAAGAAAACGCGTTGCCCATCTTGTTGGTCCGGAACGGCGCGCAGAGGAGGTTGAAGGACGAAATTTTTCCCGTTGTTTTTGTTGCGCTGCGTAGTAATACGCGCAGCTGTTCTGCGTTTTTCTTCTGCGGTATTATTCTTTTCTTACTCGTCGTAATTGTCTCTTTTTTTTCGTGTTACAACGAACTCAGAAAATTAGGCAAAGAGCAAAGAAGGTTGTATTCTTTTCCATCGTCATCGTCGTCGCAGGAGCCACTTTTAGGTGCGCGCGGCTGCTGTGTATACTACTTGTACTATTATTATTATTATTATTATTATTACTACTACTACTACTACTACTACTACTACGGAGTAAGCTTTTCGAGGACATCTTTCCTCTCTCTCATCCACGCGTTGAGAGAAAATTCTTCTTCTTCTTCTTCTTCTTCTTCTTCGAATACGCAAAAGATGAACGTCTTGGCGTCGGCGATGGAGAAGCTTTTGGCGACCAACGCCTTGCGAGGCTTGTACGGGAGATAGACCATTCGGTCGAAGAAGACGGAAGCGATGGCTCGAATGACTCCCCTCGGCTGCGAAGAAGAAGATGTTGTCGTAGTTGCTTTCAATTCGGGAACGTTCCAGGAGGACGGGTGCATGCCGACTTTATGCGTCACGTGTACTTCGCCCGCGCCTCTTTTCTTCTTTGATTTTTTCTTTCTCAACATGACGGCGGCGTTCGCGATGAACGTTAGTGTCAAATTCCTATTCAGCTCCACGTCGGCTGGGTTTCTACCATCCGCGCCTTCTCGCGCGCCGTCTTTCGCCTCGCCGGTGTCCTCTTCTCTCGAGACGCACGGGAAATTCCAGACGATTTTATCGAAACCTTCATCTATGCACTTTTCGACTCGCTCGAGAACATCTCTCTTATTACTTGCGGCGACGGCGGCGGCATCCATCAAGCTCTCTTTCAATTTCGCCGCGTCCACCCCGTGCAACACCAAAACGTCCTCGCCGCAAACCGCCAACTCATCCAACGTCGCCTTTATCGCGTCTTTCCCGTACGCCTTCTCCAAGCTCGCCTTCGTCTCGTGCGTCGTCGCGATCAACTTTACCTTTTTTAATCGTTTCGCCAAGCTCAAAGAAAACGTTAAATCTCCGTCGCCGACGGTTAAGATCCGGTCGCCTTTCGCGTACAAGCCAACGACTGATTGTTTTTCGTTTCTCGCATTTTGTTCTTCTTCTTCTTCTTCTTCTTGGTGATGATGATACCTCTTAAATCGTTCGCACTCCTCCGGTCGCTTCAAAACGATTTTACTACTACTACTGCTCTTCTTCACATCGTCCTCACCACTTAAACAACATTCGCGCCTCATCTTCTCAACTTTTCGTACACACGCTTCGCATTTTTTGTTCAACACAAAGTTGCTGCACGACAGTTGCTCTTTAAACGCAAACATTGGAGGAGGAGGAGACAAAGAAGAACTCTTCTTCTTCTTGAAACCCCCATCAATGTTTTCGTCGTCACAACGCGTCTTCTTCCTCTTGTTCTTGTTCTTCTCCTTCTTCTTCCTCTTCCTCTCGCTGTTGTTGTTTTCCTCCTCCATCATCGTCCTTATTTTTAATAGGGGGGATTTGTTGCTTTGACAGACGTTTGATGAAATTTTTCATAAAAAACAGCCCCCTCTTTGTGGGATTTGACGCAAAAATGACACCTGTCACTTCTTCTCCCTCTTCACGTCTTCATCATCCTCTCGCGAGCGAGCAGCCAAAAGAAGAAAAGGTTTTGTCGTTGCATCGAGAAGAAGAAGAAGAAGAAGAGAAAGAAGAAGAGAAAGAGTGTGCAGGTGAGGACGATGATGCTATCGATTACGATCGAGAAAATATATTATGTTCTTCACCGCGAACGCGCGCTTTAGACCATTTCAGAGACGACCGGCTCTTACAGTCCGCGAGATTGCTCCGGAAAATATGCGACAGTTTAGTATCATCATCAGAGGAAGAAGAAGACAAAGAAGAGTTGAAAGATACAAAAGAAAAAGAGAAAGACAAGTTGGTGAAATACGTTCTGGAAAAAGCGAAACAGTCGGAGTCGTTCATCGAGATGTTGAGAGAAGACGCGGAGAAAGATTCGTCCTGGGAAACGCAGAAATCTTTCTCTTTTGGCGGGAGAGACCAGACGAAAATTTATTACAAGACGACGGAAAACGATACGAAATTGATTTTACGAGTAGACCAGGCGATTAAAAGAGAGATGTTAGTGCCAGTGTTAGCGACGTTGAATGAAAGTCAGCTGTACGCGTCGTGGTTACCTTCGTGGACGATGCCGAAATTGAAATTTTCGCGAACCGAAAAGCTCGACCAACGCGGCCGATGTTCGCAGCTTTTACTCGTTACGGTGGAGTGTCCGTGGCCGTTTTCAACCAGAGAGGTTGTTTTGGACGCGCTGGCTTTCGATGATATCGACGAAAGTGGCGTGGTGGCGGTATTGTTGAACAGTTGCGATTGCGAGGACGACGAGAGAGTCCCGGCGATTGACCATAAGTTTGGCCAGTGCACGCGAGTGGACTTTCACGGAGGATTTTTGTTTCGAGCGATTCCGAGCGAAGGCGAGGCGTGGAAGAAAGCGAGGGAAAAGCACGAAGACGAGATGATTGTGTCGTTTATATTTAATATCGACCCGAAGATTTCGTACGTTCCGGTTTCAATCATACAGTTTATAACGAGGACGGTGATTGGGACGTTGTGGGGGATGTTTATGAAAATCGCGAGTAAAGTGAAAAACGGAGAGATGAAAGAACACGCCGAGGCGATACAATCGAAAAGACTCGTTTTGTACGATTGGGTCGACGAACGAGTAAAAAGCATGTTCGCGCGAATCTTTTGAGTCTGTGTGTGCGCATCAAGATACCTAGGTAGTAATTTACGTAGTTTTTTTATAGTAGGAGTAGCCAGAAACGCAGCGACGCGCGCGTACGTGTGATGATGCATTTGAGCTGAAAAGTTCATTTTGTTTTTAAAAAGCGAGAGAGACGCAATCAATCAATCAATTTATTCATCATTAAAGTTCTTTCAAGACGACTTTCATGGACGGTACCTCCCCTAACGCTCTAATTTGTCTTTTCAGAGATAACATCGTGCTCGTACAAATGAGCATGCTCGTAAAACCGACGTTCACTCCGTACGTACCTCTCACGTACTCGTCCGCTATGGAGCACACGCACGCGATTAATCCTAACAAGACGCCGCCGAAGAATTTCGCGCCGTTTTGTAAATCCCGCAAATATTTTTCCGTTTGAACGCCAGGTCGAACGTTTGGTATTCTCGCACCTATTTTTGTGATGTATTCCGCAACTTCTTTTGGCGTATTTTGTACGTCGATGTATGAACCGGCGATGCAAAAGACGAATAAGAAAACGTAGTAACTGAAATCAGTCGGGTCGCAAATGGACACTAAAGTCTTCCCGATTGCGGCTGGCATGGCTGGCGCGACTTGTTCGCGGAAGAAACCACACAGCATGCTAAACGCGATAATCATAGTCATACCACCAGGGTTGACACGAATAGGAATCTCCGAAGATTCGGATTGCGCGGATTTCGGGAGCTGCGACGCGTCCGGGCCTTGGAAAAATTGCAGAGGGATTTTACACGTCCCTTCGTTGAGTAAAGCGGACGCGAAAGTTAACAGTACCACAAACCCAGAGATAGTCAAGAACGCCGGGTTCACCACTAAACCTCTCACGGATTCTAAAAGACTACCGGAGGAGACGAACGCTGCCGCGGCTGCCGCCGCCGTCCCGCCGCTGCTCGTCACTTTTTCTACGAAGATTGCATTCTTCACCGTCGACGCGTAGGACGCACAAATGGACATGGTTATAATCATCCCGCTTCCTTCCCCAATCCCGTAATCGGTAATTTCTTGCGCAACCCACGTGATAGTCATTGCCCCGGCGGCGAACAACATCGTTGCCGTCATATAATACAAAAAACCGGGAATCGCCATGGCGCATAAATATTTCAACTTGTGCGCCTCAATCGCGCCTAAAATCAACGCAATAATCAACGTCAAATACCGTCCTTGTTGTTTTAACTTTTCCATCCCCATTCTATCTTTCTTCATCTCTTTCATTTGAGGGTCTATGGCCATTAATACTTGCATGATAATGCTCCCAGCTACAAACGGACCTATACCTAAATGAAAAATAGTCACCCCGCCGTGTTCGGTAATCTGCCTGGCGCCTCCGAGCACGTCGCCCATGTGCGCGAACGAGGGGTCTTCCATTAATTTCTTCGCCATATCTGCCATTGGACCGGACGATTGCGTCACACTTCCAACTTTTGACGCATCAAATAATCTCGATTGGCCTATATACCCAGCTCGCAACACCGTCAACATTCCCGTACACGCGACGATTCTTCGCGTGATGTCGCTCGTAAACGGTTTCAACAGAAACCGCGCGACGGGATGCGCGTCCCTTCTCAATCCTAAATTATACCACTTCTCTTGGTCTATTCTCTCCCCGTACTCGTTCAAACTCTCCGGATCAATCGTCGATGACTCCGCGTCGAATAAATTCCGAAACCTCTCCTCGTCCGACACCGGGGCATCGTAGTTATCTTTCGGTAACAAACGCTCTAATTTGTTTTCCGCCGATAACGGTTTCGGGATGTATAACTCTTGGTCGACTTCTGCTGCGGTGTTTGTGTATTTTGTAATCTCGTTCTCACCACCTCCGTTTTCGTTTTCGTTTTCATCGTCGTCGTCGTCGTCATTTTCCTCTTCCTCGTACTCTTCAAACGACGATTTCGCGAGGCACAAGAACCCGCGATGAAGATGATGTTGATTTCCAAAAACAAAATCACCCAAGTCCTTTTGACGAAAACGACGAAAATGATGATTTTGATGCGTTCCTCTTCGTGTTCTTTCGTGTTCGTCATCGAAGACTCCACGTCCTCCTCTCAAAGCATTAGCGGCATGATTTCTCCTCCTCTCTTTTCGAGAGCAGCAACCAGAAGACGAAGAAACAGAAGAAGGAGAAGGAAGAAGACAACAACAAGGGAACGCAAAAGTCATTTTTTTCTCTTCTTCTTTGTGATGAGAAAATTTCTTTTTTTTTCTCAAAAAACAACAGACAGACGAAAAAAAAGCGAAAATCAAAAATTGAATACTTTTTTGTGTTTCC
>Ga0209305_1002156_pt1 | contig 11813 bp, 5 predicted proteins | sample COGITO_mtgs_1103_FD_184792 | JGI IMG/M metagenome (GOLD analysis project Ga0209305, IMG submission 184792) | Pelagic marine microbial communities from North Sea - COGITO_mtgs_110321 (SPAdes) (version 2) | ecosystem: Environmental > Aquatic > Marine > Epipelagic ...
TAGGTGGTATAAAAAGAAAGCGTGTGGTGGGTATGCGTGCGGTATGTGTCGTATCAAATAATGTATTTAGCATATATATAAACAACGAAATACCGAAAGAATATATACAGTCTGAATAGTGAACCACCGCCACGGATGAGAAAAGAATACGCGAAAATTTACTTCGCAACGTCTCCAATCGGGGGTAAAATCTCTTTCACTTTTCTCGTCTTCGTGTAGAACAAGTAGAAGTACCACAATTTAAAGCCCATACCGATGACTAACACCATCATGGCGTCAAACGCAACCGTGTCTTCGTTCGAATACAATCGGTACGTTTTGCCCATGGAATCCAAAACTTCCGACCCGGGAACTTTCATACCCGTGCCGAGCATAGTTTCGGCGGAGTTGGAGAAGCACAACAAATCGGATTCAGTGCACGCTTTAAAAGTGGCGTCGGAGTATTCCAAATACACGATCGCTCTCAACGCCCACTTCATGATGTTCACGTACGTAAACGCCCTGAACGGCCACACGACGTCCTTTTCGTCGATGAGGATACCGTTGAAAAGGAAACCGCCGAACCATAAGTTCATGTAAACGAGCATACCAATCAACGGGTTAGTGAAACAAATGGAAAAGACTTGCGCGGCAGCTTCGTACGCCCACAACATCAACGCGTACACCAACAAGACTTGGATGTAATGCGGCGCGTACCAATCGGCCATGCCATATCCGGAAACCGAAACCGCGCACACGCCCAAGAAGAGCATCAACGGAAGCTGAATCAACGCGTTCGAGAAGAGATAAGAAAACGGTCTCAACATGCCATTCTTAATTTCACGTTTCATCGCCGCAAATTCTTCGTTGTAACTAAACACCGCGACGACGCCCAAGGAGGTTGGCACGCCGATGTGCCAAACGAGAAGCCACATTCTAGAAAAGACTTGGTCTTGCTCTCTCTCTCTGGACTTGATGTAAATGATGCCAAAGAAGATGCACGCGTTCAAAAACATGACGGCTCTCGCGACGTACAAAGTCGGATCTCTAAAGACCAACAAACCGTGTCGGCGAAACAAAGTCATCGTCTCGGCGAGCGTGGAGTTGCCCAAATGTTCATTGTTCGGGACGCCGCCGGTTTCCTTCAAATCGTCCTCGTAACTCCCACACGGTAACCCAGTGTACGATTTCTCGTACCTATCGAGGATGTCGTCGACTTGTTTCGGGTCCGTGAACTCTCGGTTGACTAAATCGAGCATGTATTCTGCCGGGTTGGTATTCGCCGGCATCTTGTGTCCGATCTTTTCAAAGTACGGCAAGACGTCCTTGGAGGTGCCCAAATACGCGACTCTCCCGCTCGATAACAACATGACGCGATCGAAACCGTTGAAAACAGCCGTAGACGGTTGGTGAATGGTACACACGATTGCGATGTTCGTCGCTTGCGCGAGTTCTTTCAAAAACGACATAATCGCCGCCGCGGCAGCCGCGTCTAACCCCGAAGTCGGTTCGTCCAAGAACAAAACCTTCGGATCGGTCAACAAACTCACCGCCAAGGACAAGCGTCTCTTTTGTCCACCAGACAAACCTTTCAAGAACTGGTTGCCAACTTTCGTGTCCGCGCAATCGTTCAAACCGACCGTGCTCAAAATAGCGTCAATCCTCGCTCTCTTCTGTTCCTCGGTATCGTTGACGCACAAATCCGCGGCGTAATCGAGCGTCTCTCGGCACGTCAAAAACGCCCAGTGGTTATCCTGTTGCGTCATCGACGCGCAATTTCGCGTAAAAACATCGCGAGTCAAATCTTGACCGTTCAAAGTCACTTTCCCGTAGTTATCTCCCCCTTTCATCTCCATCGTCAACGCGTCGATCAAACACGTTTTCCCGGCGCCCGAAGGCCCCAAGATGGCGAGCACTTCGCCCGATCGAACGCACCCGTTGATCCCGTGCAAGATTTCCGTCTCGCCGTCTTTCGTTTTCACCCGATAGCGCACGTCTTCGAACCTGTGTTGTGTAAAGAGAGAGAGATAAAAGACACGCGTCAGCGGATGTGACTGTGGGCACCCTCCTTTCATAACGTCCCAAGTCACGTCATGAACGAACCGACGTGTGAGAAAAAGAGTGCCTTTGCGTGTAGTTCACGAATAAATACGTCACGAATGCGTATGTATCAATACTCCTCGTCGTAAAAGTATCGTTCAACGTTCGTTTCGAGATGGTGACGCGACGGAGGAGGCGCACGGTGCGGCGGTCGCGTCGAGATTCATTGGTTTCGGGAAAGCGCATTTTGTGCACCGTTGTCATCATCATCATCGAACGGAAAGAAGCTGAAGAAGAAGCGAAAGCAAAAAACGACGCACCGAAAGACTGAATCCGCTTTCAAGTTATTCTTGGAGCCGAGCACGTCTTGTAAACTCGAGCTCTTCTTCATGTTGGTGTTGCCTTTTTCCACGTCCTCCATTTTTGTTTGTGTGTGTGTTTGTTTGTTTCTTGTGGTTGGAAAGTGACGTTATTTTTATCGCACGAGAGAACGGTAGACACGACTGTAAAGAAAGGGGACAACCACGAATTTGAGCCACAAACGAAAGACTACGAACAAAGAAGGAGTGTGTTTTTTGCGCGGATAAAAATGAATATCTCCTTCGCGTTGTTAAAGATGTTCGATGTTCTCTTCTCAGGAGCATGTATTACATTAAGATTCATACGCATCTCACCCTTTCTCTCGTTTTCCTCTCTCATTTCTTCTGTATCTATTCGAACTGTGCAAAACTCTCCTTCGTTTTCTCGTACACTTCCTCCGGCGTCGCGATCGCGTCGACTTTCCTCACCTTCCCCAAGGTTTCGTAAAACTCCACCACCGGCACGGAGCTCTCTCGAAACGTCACGAACCTCTTCTTGATCGATTCCACGTTATCGTCCGTCCTCCCTTCGTTTCGTCCTAACAATCTTTCCAGCATCACCTCTTCCGTGCAGTCGTACATTAAGACGAAATCGCAATCGTACCCGGCTTCCGAGACCCAGGCGTCTCGGTTTTCTTTGTTCCTCGGGAACCCATCGATCAGAAATCGATTCGATTTTGAATCTGCCATCGCGTTTAATAAGAGTTTCACCGTCACTGCGCTCGGGACGATTTTTCCGTCTTTGATCATTTGTGCGACCATATTTCCATCCTCTGTGCCGGATTTCATGTGTGCTCTCAGTAAATCCCCCGCGGAGAGGTGCGTGAAGTTATAGTCGCGGACGATGTTTGCGCATTGCGTGCCTTTCCCAGCGCCGGGGCCACCGAGGACGAAGACGACGTGATTATTTTTCTTCTTCGGTTGTTGTTCCGTCATGTTGTCGTCGACGATTTTTGTACTCCTTATCTTACCACTGCTCGTTGGTGTTGTTTCTGTGGAATGCGAATAACTGCCGCTCGCGCTTGTCTCTCCTCCTCTTCGCAAATCGCAGTGTACGACCGACGACGATGATTGTGATGAAATCCCCGACAACGCGTTTCCCTCCTCCCTTTGCGTACTCGAAGAAGAAGAAGAAGAAGAAGAAGAAGACGCGAACCACCGCAAACACAAAGAGAAGAAACCCGTGTTTTCCGTGAAACTCTTGTCGCGAGTAGTATTCGTAGTGGTATGTGCTAAAGACTTTGACGCCGCTCTGTGAAAGCCGACGATGCTCCTGCGCATGCAACGTCTCAGATACAGTGGAGAGAGAAAAGGTTTGATTTTACACAGCTGACAGCTCCATCGTGAGTTTTGGTCGGATGAAATTTTTTCAGGCAGGCGGGTGTGTTTTCTGCATGATGAAAAAGCGATTTTTAACTCCTCTGTTTTTTTTTTTCACGCAGGTGGTGTCTCAAAAAAGCTTTAGAAAACGTCATTACACTTTTTCTCTTCTCTCTTCTGGACTCTCTTTCTTCTTTAACACGACAGCGCTTTCTGTAATACTACTAATAATAATAAGAGCACGAAAGAGAGAGAGTGAGAGAGAGAGCGAGACGATGGCTTCTTCTTCTTCTTCTTCATATACTTCTTCTTTGTCCTCTCGTGCGCTCGTCTCTCATCGCGAACAACAACGTTGCGGTTTGGCTTCGTTGGTGTCAAAGAGAACGACGGCGAGGAACACGAGGATTCGCAGGAAGAAGAACGTTTTTAAGAGCAGCAGTAGTAATAAGAACAACTACGACGACGACGAGAGGGAGAAGAACAACGAGACGAAAGACGGTGGAGACGGTGGTGGTGTTGGTGGTGTTCCCAACATCAACAACAACGGGAAAAGGAACACTACTCATGGGACGACTTCTTCTTCCTCGAGCAGTGGCGGTTCTTCCTCCGAGAAACTTTCTTCTTCTTCTTCTTCGGGAGAACAGGATATATATAATCGAAGCCGAAACAACAACAACAACAACGGAGGAGGAGGAGGAGGAGGAGGCTTCGGATTTTCGAAGACACTGAACGATTTAGCTTTGAAAGCGAAAGATGTATTTGCCCCGGACGCGACGTCGTCGGCGCCGCCGCCGGTGGCGAAAGATTCGACGATGGATCCGCTCGAGGCTATTCTTGCCTGGCATTTAGGTTCGTCCACGTCGACGACGTTGACGAGTCAAGAGGTTTCGGATACGATCGTGAACGAAGTGACGAGTTTTCCAGCGAATAAGTTGGTGAGAGGGCAAAGTCCGTCCGTGGCGATGCATTTGCCGATTCCGTTTATTCGAGCGCACGAGAGAAAGTTTCGAGGGAGGAAAGAGCTGGCTATGGGGAGGAAATCGGTCATGGAGAAAGAGATGACGAGTGGTGAAATCGATGATGTTACGAAAATAGATATCGACGATAGCAACGATCCTTTATTGTCAAATTTACGAATCGCGCTGGAGAGTTGGCAAGAGTGGTCGGCGCCCACCGTGGCGTTGGCGCTGCGAGGAGCGCTGATGTCCGCGAGCGCTTTACGAGCCGCCAGTGGTTTGAGCGGAAAAGGGAGGAGAGAAGGCGAGACGATGACAGTTTTGTTACCGAGCGAAGGTTTAGGTAGGAGCGATTTGAAAAAGTGTTTTGATTTGTTGTGGCCAGACGCGCCGTTTAATTTCGAGAGTTACGGGAACAACATGGTGGACGCGTTAAACGAAGAAGAAGAAGATGTTGTGGTTGAGATGAATCAAGGCACGAAAGACGCGTTGAGTGAACGCAAACGAGGTGAAAAGAAAATGGTCGTGTTAATACACTTTGCCGCGCCTGGAAACGATAACGCCTCAGAATCCGACGGCGAAGCGATGGTCAAATGCGCGGAGACGTTGTTGGAAAAGAACGTGCCTTTCGTCGCATTAACGATTTGGCTCGACGACTCTTTAGCCAAAGCCGTGCAATCCGGGAAACCGAAAAAGGAAGAGAAGGAAAACTTGAAGCAACGAATGGAAAAACGAACTCGCATTTTACTCGGACGGTCCGTCAAACGCGTCGAGGCGAAGAAGAAAGTCGATCGCGCGTTTGCGTTGGCCAAGAACGATCCGACGGGAAGATCTCTCGTCGCGTTGGAGGAAGCCATTCGCGAGGCGCAAGCTGTAGGAGCGGTCGCCGAAGACGGCGAGCAGATGTTACGCGACGTTCGTTTGAAAGCGCTCGCGATGGAGGAAGTAAGTTTAGCGAACGCTTTGAAATCGCAGTGCGTGGCGGTGCCGATGGACGAACAGAGGTTAGTCGCGACGTTAGAACGCGCGAGGAAGATTTTACGGCAAAGTTTAGAGTTGGAGAAGGAAAAGGCGCAGTTGTCGAAAATGGTCAAGGAAAGAAAAAGAAAACAGATGCTGAGGAACAAACGGAGAGAGGAACGTCGAGCGGACCCATTTAGCAGCGATGATGACGATGAAGACGTCGAATTTTCCATCGACGAAGAAGACGAAGAAATGACAACCTCGTCCTCTTCCACCTCTTCTTCTTCGTCGTCGTCGTCGTCTTCTGCCACATCGGAATCCGTGGATGTCAGTCAATCGGACGACGACGACGACGATGATGATGATGAAGACGAAGGAAGAAAAGAAAAAATGGTGGTGTCGTCGTTCGATGCCGATCCGTTTGTGAGTAACGATTCGTCCGTAGCGAGCGCGAAAGAGCGAGACGGTGTGATGGTCAAAGAAAGTTCTCCTGAACGCGAGCAATTAGCAACGGCGATTAAGTTAGCCGAGTTTGCGCTCGAAGCGATCGCTTTAGAATCCGATATGCGGAAAACCTTAGCCGACGAAGCGTCGCGAACGTACGATTCGATTCCAACTTTAGAAAATTTGTTACTTCGCGCGACAAATTTAGCCTCTTCGGGTTTACCTTTGACGCAAGAAGGTGCGGCGAAGTTGAACGCGTTGGTTTCCAGAGTTCAGTCGAGAACGACCGCGTTGCAAGAGATGGAAGGCGTCAAAGCCGGTCTCGTGGAAGCGTTGGAGTTGAACTTACGCGGCGGCGATTTAGCCTCTGGCGGCGTCGCCGAATTGGACGTCATGAAACTCGAAGAAGCGATTCGAAGAGCGAAAGCCTCGGCGTGGCCGTGGAAATTAGAAGAAGAAGTCGTCAAAGCGACAATCGTGCTGGAAAAATGGCAATCGTTGCGAAGAGTTGAGGATGCGATCGCTTCGAGATCGAAACGAAACATCAAACTCGCCATCGAAGAAGCCGAGGCGAAATTCACAGCCGAGGAAGATAAGATTGATTTGCGAAGAGCGAAAATTGCTCTGGAAGAACTCGAAGCCGAAGATGCGTTGGAAGGCGGTGATAAGCGTTTGAAGGCGTACTTCATGGCATCGAAAGTTGCGTGGCAAAGCGGATCGGTCACCCCGGAATCCGCGCAAATGCTCGCGACTTTGCGCGAATCCTTGGAAATTACCGCTGCGGAGCACGAACAAGTACAAAGAATGGCGAATGCAAGTTCCTCGTTAGGCGCAGAAGAAAGTAACAAGAAGAAAGCCCAAGATCTCGCGACGTTGAATTCTATGCGACAAAGAACAGAACGCGTCCGGTTCGATGCCATGGCGGGTGTCGGTGTACGCGGTCCAGTTTTTGAAAGCAACAGCAAAGACGAAGCTGGAAGTTCGGGCGTATTTGAAGCGATGACGCAAGAAGAAGAAGAAGCGATTCGAGTGTGGGCGTCTGCTATTCCAGACGACGACGGTGCCGGAGAAGCGGCCGGCTCGTCCGAGTTCAACGACGAAAAAACCAATAACAATAGCACGAGCGGCGCAGATTCGTCTGCGACGACGTGGCGTAAAGTTGGCGATTCCATCATTTACAACGAAGAAGAGGTTATCGGCGTTGGTTCTGCTGGCACGTACGTGTTTAGAGGCTACGTGCGACACACGTCTCGCGCGAGACACGCGGTCGCGGTAAAACGCATCGCCAGACCTCCGGGAAAGAAAGGACGAGAATTGGTCCGATTAGTCGAACGCGAAGTCGAATTGATGACTGCGTTGAACCAATCGCCGAAAGTACCATTCTTCCACTGTTGGGGAATTACAAACTCAAACGTGTTCATCGCGTTAGAGTTGTGTCCAGAATCTTTGCGCGAACACGTCAGTCGACAAAACGCAACTTTAGGAATCGACAAACGCGTCGGATTGTTGAAAGGCGTCGCCGGCGGCATCGAGTGGCTCCACGACGCCTCCAAACCACAAGGATGCATCACGCACAACGATCTGAAACCAGAAAACTTGTTGGTGACGGCGAATGGCGAGGTGAAAATCGCTGACGTTGGTTTAGGCGTCAAGTTATCGAAAGAATCGAGGAACGGGTCGAAACACGATCAATATTCCTTGTCCACGTTTAACAAATACGGGGTGTCCATTTTGCTCGCCGGAAGAGCGCCGGAGATTTTACAACGGAAACCGTTAACGCCTGCCGCAGATATATGGGCCATGGGCGTGTGCTTCTTTTTCGTGCTGACCGGCTTATCCTCTCCGTTTGGCTTGGATCCAAACAAACAACCGTCGGACGAAGACATCATCGCTGGGAAGCGAAATCTTCAAATTCTCATGCGAACGCCTGGATTAAGCCCGCGGCGTCAAGTGGAATCGAGACACCTGTTATCGGCCATGTTAGACCCGAACCCGAAAGTTCGACCGACTGCCTCGGAAGTGTGTGCACACCCTCTGTTGTGGAATAACCAACAAACCATGCTTCGCGTGCGCGTGTTACACGAACGCGGCGCATCCTCGGGTAACCAATCGTTGACGAGCGTCTTAGATAAACTCGCGACGTCGGCGATGTTACATCAAGGCAGTTCTGCGGGCAGTAGCGATCGTGGGGCGCTTTTGATGGCAGTAAACATGGATTCCACGGACTGGCAACGCAGAATCGATTCGAAAATTCTCGAGCGAGTATTGAGCCACGCCGCGAATTCGAATCGCAAGAAGATGAAGAGTAACGTCAACGGCGACCACCTGCACAACAACAAGAAACCTACCAACAACATCGGTAGTTCGGCGACGATCACGTCCGCAGCAACCGTCCAAACTGAAGCTATTGGAGTTAAACCGTACGGGAACAACTTTGCCGATTTGTTGCGATTCTGTCGAAATGCCTACGAACACCCGCCGAACGAAAAAGAAATGATTGCGATGATTGACGCATTAGTGGAAGCCCGGAATTTTGGCGAGGCGATCGATTCGTTGCCGGATGGACTTTTAGAAAAAACGAATCTCAAGCGCGCGTCGAGAGCGGAGAGGAAGGCGTTGTTGGCGGCGTACTTGATGCATTTGTTCCCCGGGTTGGCGTTAGCTGTGCACGAGGTATCTTTGGCTACAGAAAATATTGCGATCAACAGATGATGATAATTGTTGTGTATGTCTCGTAAAGCGTTCTTTCCTCTGTTGTGGACAGAAAGAGAATTGTTGTTTTAAGTGTTGTTTTAAGAATTATTTGTGTTATAATAATCGCGCGCGCGTATCTAATAATGAAGTATCTCTCGTTGCTACTAATAATATCGTCTCCTTCCTTTTGTTGTACATACTCAGTAGTGTGATTCTTTTTCAAGGGTCTCTGTTAACCTCTTCGAGCGATTCTATCGACTCGAATTCATCCACGTACAATTTCTTCGCTCTTTCAATCTGAATTTCAGCGGACGTTTGGATGAAAACCATCACAGACGCTAATACGAAAGCGTACGACCCGAATGAACTTAAATCTCTCGTCCACGATCCGTGAAATAACACGAACGCGTCGCTTTTTCCCGTTGAAATCGCCAGCATCGTTCTCTCGAGGAGATCGATGTTCACTAAAATCGCTCCGGCGAATTGGAGCGGTCGCACGCTTCGTTTTGCAATCTTCCCCATCGTGATCCAATTCGGGACAATATTTTTCAATTTCACGGTTATCTTCTTAACCCCTAATATCTTCTTATCTATCCCTTTCGTCGCTTGAATATCCTCCGCGCGAACGATCGTCTCCTCCGTCGCTTTCTTCTCCGCCGAGTCGTCTTTTCCGAACAATTCCAAACCAACTTGAAACGCCACCAACGCGATGGACGGCAACGCGTACAGGATCACCTTCGATCGCGGAGCCGATTCAATCAAAACTTCATCAATTTGCTCTATATCCATCGTCGCAGCTGCAATCACGAAATTCGCCGCCGCCGCCACGGCGGCGTTTCCGAACAACAACGCCGACCGCGAACTTTTATTCTTTCCTATGCGCTCCTTTTCCGCCAGATTGGACGCGAAAAACGCCAAACAAATGAACGTGTACACCGCATCAAAAACAATCAAAAACTCGTTCCTATTCGCGTTCGCTGGAACGATCACGTTCCGTAACACGAACAACACAGAACTGACGACGTAAAACGTCGACGCCGATCTGCGCAAATTCGTCGCCAGTTTCCTATCTTCTCGCTCCACACGTTCGAACGAATACCGTTGAAACTGCGTCTCGGATGTGAACGCGTCTTCAATCGACCCGGAGTGCTCTTGGAGGATATCATCGAAAGAGGAAAAAAGCGCCGTTCCCTGCTCTCGTTGTTGTTGTTTTTGTTGTTGTTGTTGTTCTCCTTCGAAGAATCCTGCATCATCGTCGTCGTCAAAGCGCGACGACGACGTAAACTTCTTCTGCTTCTGCTTCCTCGAAGTGGGCACCCTCTTTTTTCCTCCCACGAAGGAAAAAACGTGTGGCGGTCGTTTTTCCTCCAAATCAGCGCTCAGCAAAACACCCTCCCGACGACGTACACGACGACGCAAAAGATAATGAGCAGCAGTATTCGCGCGCATCATCGTCGAAACTTTGAGCACCACCATTTCCCCGTTTTTGAGTTTAGGCATTACGGCAGAGACGTTTGAGAGAGAGAGAGAGTCTAACGGAATAATGAAGAAAAGAGGAATAAACGAAGAATTTGAGCACACGAACACAACGACTGAAAAAAGAGGCAAAATTCGACCTCGAACAACCTCAAAAAAGGGTAAAAATAAATATTGGCGTTAAACAAAAAAGCGATCTCATTCATCATCAGGATGTCCTCCGAATACTTGACGGAAGAGGAACGAAAGGTTCTCGCAGCGCTCGAGAATAAACCGTTACCGTTGTGGCGTTTGTTCAGAGAGGCGTTGCTGCGTGGCGGCGCGTGTCGCGATATCGTGGAGAAGCATGTGATGTGTAAACTCAACGGGACGGATCTCAAATTCTTGTACGAGGTGAATACGGAGACGAGAAAGTTGGTGAAGAGATCAACTCGCGCGGGTGATTTGAAAAAGAATTTTAATGTCGATGAGATGTCGTCGATATCGACTTTGGAAGTTGCGTGGGAGCATTTTCCGTGGGGTAAGAGGGATTATCTGGGAAGAGAGAAGGACGAAACAGATTTCTGCTTTCGAGTTGCTGAAACGAATAAACTCGAGTTGCTCAAGTGGGCGCGAGAGGAGAAAAAATGTGAATGGGATGAAAATACGATTAATGCGGCCGCAGAACAAGTTAATCTGGAAATGGTAAAGTATTGCGTGGCAAACGAGTGTCCTATCGATGAGACGGCGTGTGCATATGCTGCCTTAAAAGGTCATCTCGAGATGCTCAAATACTTACACGAAGAAGTCAAAGCGCCTGGGGATTCTGATACTGCCTCTTACGCGGCTTCAAATGGTCATCTCCACATACTCGAATATCTTGTTGAGCGTGAGTATGATAATTATGACACGTTGGCGTGTGAGCGTGCAGCCAAGTCCGGCCACTTAGACTGTTTGAAGTACTTGCACGAAACCGCCAAAGCGCCGTGGGACTCTTGGGCCATACGAGAAGCGCACAAGAAAAACAAAACCGAATGTTTACAATACCTCCTCGACAACAACTGTCCTCTCCCACCAGGTTGGCGATACGAGCACGGCGAGTTATTCATTCACGGACCAGAGTAAGAAGAATCAGAGTAATATATACAACACACAAACACACACACACACACAGTTGAAAGAAAACAAAATTTTCCCTCATAATAAAAGAGTTCACTCCGAAAGATCTTTTCTCTGCTTTAAGATGACGACTTTATCTCCTTCTTTGTCTCCTCCTTTTGCGTCGCATGCGACGAAAAAGAATCGTAATACTACTTCAAATACTACTGAGAGAAGAAGGAGTATTATTCTGAGGAGTAATACTCGTTCTTCTTCTTCTTTACTCTTGAGAAGAAGAAAGGCGATGAGGACGACGACGACGGTGTCATCGTCAGAATCAGAATCACCTATTATTATGAACAAGGACGACGATTATGATGAAAATGATGAAAAAACAGCATCATCTGATGACGATAATAACGGGATTATCATCATCGGCGGTGGGTTAGCTGGCTTAGCCGCGGCTGTGCAGTTGGAAACAAAAAACGTTCCGTACGTTTTATTA
>Ga0209305_1002163_pt1 | contig 11792 bp, 9 predicted proteins | sample COGITO_mtgs_1103_FD_184792 | JGI IMG/M metagenome (GOLD analysis project Ga0209305, IMG submission 184792) | Pelagic marine microbial communities from North Sea - COGITO_mtgs_110321 (SPAdes) (version 2) | ecosystem: Environmental > Aquatic > Marine > Epipelagic ...
GTATATGAATCGAATCGAATGGTCTGCGGATGTTTGTAATGGGAAGCCTGTTGTGCAAGGCACACGAATTACTGTGCAAACTGTATTATCACACCTGAGTGCGGGCGATTCCACTGAAGAAGTGCTGGAGGCATTTCCTCAACTGTGCCGTGATGATGTTTTAGCTTGCTTGTCCTATGCGGCTCGGTCGGAGAAATTCATTCCAGTATCGAGCTTGTTTCATGAGTCGATTGTTGATTGACGAGAACCTACCGTTTTCGCTCGTTCGGCTTCTGAAAGTGGATTGTGTGCATGCTTCTGAAATTGCAGCTCAGGCTTCGGATACGTTATTGTGGAACACGGCTCGCCAAAATAATTGGAGGGTCCTGACGCGAGACACTGACTTCTTCGATCGCTTACTGGTGCATGGCGCACCACCTAAAGTAATTTGGGTGCGTTTGGGGAATATTCGCAAGAATGCTTTGATTGAGCTGTTGCTCTCGCGCTGGCATGTGTGGCACCGATCATACGCCCCGCCTTCCTTTTTGACTACCCTCTGTTTATAGGGTGGTCGTAACCTATCTGCTGCGCTATCTTACTAAAGACAGAATGACACCGGCTTGCCTGAGCCCGTCAACCGAACGAAGTATTCCCCTACCTCCGCCCCCGTATCTCGAACGCATGAAGCTTAAACAAAATAGCACCGCCATACTGCTACTGCTGGCAGGCTGTTTCCCCGCGTTGACCTTCGGCGAAGCGCAGAACACGCCCCCAGCGGACCTGCACAACGCCTCTCTCTCGCAACTGCAGCAACGTGCCGCAGCAATTGATACCGAGCTCGACGAGCTGGCACACTACAGCCTGCGCAGCGGCGTCGGATCGATCGGCTACCGTTCCGATGTTCATTTAGAAGCCGAGCACACGGAGTGGGTGCAAATTCAATTGGAAGCGGACACCCCCATTGATCAAATCGTGCTGGTGCCCTCCATCTGGCGCGACACGAAAGCCGGCTTCAAAGCCGATGGCTTCCCCTTACAATTCCGGATTATAGCGGGCACAAAAAAAGACGCAGAAGGCACCGTCATCGCCTCATTCAACGGGGATTCAACAATCCTGCCACGCATCGCCCCCTTGCTCATCCCTTGCGCAACCACGGCGTCTTGGGTGCGGGTGGAGGCCTCGGTATTGTCACCGCGCAAGTTTGACGGAAAATATAACCTGGAGCTGTCTGAAATCATGATTTTCAACGGTGCGACGAATGTGGCACTGCATCAACCGGTGACAACCTCATCGATCATTATTAAAGACAGCGGTGCGCGCAAAAAGGGCTATCTGGTCGATGGGTTCACGCCCTTTCTAATGGATGCGGGCCGCGGTGAGGGCACGGTCGCCTTTATCGGAGTGGCTCGCATCGATGCGCAGCCTTTCATCACCATCGATCTCGAACGCACATATTCCTTGGATCGCATCCAGCTGCATGCGATCGACTTTAACGACACCATCCCCCAATCCACACCGGCGGGCTACGGCCAGCCCAACCGACTACTGGTCGAAGGTGCTCTAAAGGCCGATTTCTCCGATGCGGTGCCACTGACTAAATATCGTAGAGGGTCGATCTATGATGTGGGGCCGATTCTCACCCAGCGATTCCCGGAGACTCCGTGCCGCTATGTGCGCCTCACGGCTCTGGAGCCCTATGTGTTCGATGAAGACAATGAGCACCAGGCTAGAGTGGGATTCGCTGAAATTGAACTATTTTCTGGCAATCAAAATGTGGCACTCCACAAACCAGCGACCACTCACTTACTCGACGGCACGGGGCGCTCCATCGCCGCGTTGACGGACGGCACCAACCTGTATGGCCAAATCCTACCCGTTCGACAATGGGTGGAGGAACTGGCGCATCGTCATAACTTGGAGAACGAACGCCCTCAAGTCGCTGCCGAACTGAATCGCCGCTATGCCCGCCAGAAAATCATGCTGCAGATTTTCATCTGGTTGACAGTGCTATTGGTGGTAGGGATCGGCTTCATCATTCTAATCGAACGCACCCGCCGAATACGCAAAATCTCCCGTATCAAAGAGCGCTTTGCGGCTGACCTGCACGACGAGCTAGGCGCGAACCTACATACCATCGGACTACTCAGCGACCTGTCCAAAGAGTTGATGCATTCGCCCGACAAACTAAGCAAATTACTCGATCGTATCCGCACCTTCACCGAACGCAGTGGCACCGCAGCGCGCTACTGCACCAACATGCTCGAAGCCAAAGGTATCTGTGAAGATCTCGTCGAAGAAATGAACCGCTCGTCCAGGCGACTCCTTTCGGACCTGGACTATCACATCGAGTTTTCAGGCGAAGCACTCTTAGAAGATCTCAAGCCCCGTGTGCGCATCGATATTTTTCTGTTCTTCAAAGAATGCCTGATCAATATCCTGCGCCACTCCGGAGCCACCAAGGTCTCAATACGCTTAGTCGCGACCCCAAAGGATATCTGCCTAACGATTACCGATAATGGACACGGCATCGATTCTGGAAAAGACCAAGTCCCCGCTTCAAGTCGACGCCGAGCACGCCTCTTAAGGGCCAGCGTCACAGCCGAGCACCCGAAAGAAGGCGGCACCTGCATCCACCTGTCCGTAAAACGCCACAAATTTAGAATCCTATAATGAATAAGCAAATTCACATTATGCTGGTGGAAGATCACGCCGGTTACCGCGAGACGATCGCCATCGCCCTAGAGCAGAGCGATAACATGCAGTTGGGCAGTCAGTTCGGCACAGCCGAAATCGCTCTACGTGCACTGCAAAACACTGCCTCGCCCAAACAGCCGGATGTCATTCTGCTCGATCTCAACCTCCCCGGCATGTCAGGGCTCGAAGCACTTCCGTGGATTAAAGGTTATGCCCCGAACTCCGAGGTCATTATACTAACACAATCCGACAACGCCGCCGACGTCACCCGGGCGATCTCCGAAGGCGCGGCAGGTTATTTGCTCAAGTCCGCCACGTTTAAGGAAATCACTGAAGGCATCGAAACCGTGATGGAAGGCGGTGCGACACTCGACCCCGAGGTGGCCCGTTTTATCATCAATACCTTACGGAGCCAGCCCAAGCCGACTCCCCCGGAGAAAACACTGTCCGAGCGCGAAATGGAAGTCCTCGAACTCATCGGCCAAGGCTTGGCTAAAAAAGAAATTGCGAGCGAACTAAAGATTAGCGTAACCACGGTGGCCTACCACGTGCAACACGTTTACGAGAAACTCGAAGTCCCCAACGCACCAGCCGCCGTCGACCGCGCCCACCGCCTAGGGCTCTTCAAGCCGAATCGATAGCACAGATCGAAACCGCTTCGCGGATTCCGCTACACTATCAGAACCACCCCCTCACTCGTAGCGGACTGGCGACGTGTCATTTCGACCACACAACCTCGGCCACTGCATAGATCGAAACCGCTTCGCGGATTCCGCTACACCAGATGGCACGTTTCCCTCCACTAATCTTCCACCGGCCGAGCCACAATCAAACGGGCGGAGCGTGGAGACAATTGCTGGACAGTATAAGAGGTCTCATGGCGACCGAGCGTTTCATCCGTCCAGAAGTCAGTCAACTCGGCTAGCTGGACTAGCGAGACCGAAAGATCGACGGTTTCGGTATCACTCCAATTGAAGAAGTAATAATACTGAGTGTCGCCAAGGTCAGTGATACCGGTTTCCAATTTGGTATTGGTAAACCGTGCACCCTGCCCCGTGGGATTGAGTAATTTTTTAAGAATCCCGAGTTCCTTCGCATGCAAATGCTCGGCCTTGTCCCCGCTCAAGATGAACCCACCCACTGCGTGGATCGAGGTGGCGTGAAACAGCCACTCGTTGTCCGTGACATCGCCTTTGATATTCCATGGGCTATCGGTGGTCAGGACGATACAATCCGGGTCCGAGTCCCACAGCGTTCCGTTTTGCCAGCAACGACTCAGATTTTGACGCGCCAGTGATTTAAACGACCACCATGCACGGCGAATATCACCACTGGTGCGCATTGCAGTCACTAGTCCAAAGGAAGGCCATATCGGCGCATTACAGCCCAGCACGACCGTCTCGTCATCACAACCGCGCAGCACGGCTGCCATGCCCTGCCGATACGCTTCGATACGCGAGGCATTCGGCTGATAATGGCGACCGCCTTGGAGCGCGCCCCAATAGTTGGCATCCAGTTTAAAATAGTTCACCCCCCACTCTTCGCGCATCGTGCGAAAGATGTTTTCAAAATGCTGCTGCACTTCCGGGTGCGTGCCGTCCAAGGCATACCACGGGCCATAGCGCCAACCGCCAAACGAGACCGTGCTGGAATCGAGCGGCTCGCCGTGGGCATTCTTCACAAACCAATCCGGATGCTCGCGCAACACACGCGAATCCTTCTGCGCGATAAAGGGCGCCACCCAAATCGCAGGCTCAAACCCTTTTGCGCGAATATCGGCAATGGTCTGCTTGACGTCGCCATACTCTGGATTCGGGTCAAACCAATCGCCGAAAAAGGGCTGATACCCATCATCCAACTGAATGAATTTCAACTCGGGCACCTGCTCCTTAAAAATATCCAAATTGTCGCGGATAATTTCATCCGTCACATCCATACGGTAGCAATACCAAGAGCACCACCCCGTCGCCACCGGACTCACCTTACGTGGCGGATGATTGCGATTGATCCGCTGGGCCAGTTCATTAAACAAGTCGCCCTGGCGCTCACCGCTCAGCACAACAAACTCTTCGAGCGACCAACGCTCCCCCGGCTGCAACACCAGTCCTTCGGTATCCATCGAGATCAACAGTTGCTGCGCATCAAAACTGATTCGACCGATAAAACGCTCGCACGCCGCGAAGCCTAGCAAAAGATTATCTGTATCCGTAAGATTGAGGTTCAACACGCCATAGGCAGTCGGCAGCCCCCTAAAGTCAGGAATCTTGTAGTGCTTTACGTCAGAGTTATTACCGATGTCTTCGCGCTGCCCCAAAGTGCCGCCATTTTGATACAGCATCTGAAACCCCTCACCGTAGATCGGCGTGTCCGGCGAAAACCCGTGCTCAGCCACTTCAAACAAAACGACACTTTTCAGTCGTAAGGGAGTGTCCCCCATATTCGTCACCGAGGCGCGGCAACGTGTGCCGTCCCAAACGCGCTCGACCTGAATTTGATCGGGTGCAATGACCTGCCCTTGAACATCTTCAACCACCCAGTTCGACGCCTGTAGCACGGCAAGGAATCGCTGCCCCTGTTCGGAAGTGACCTTTGATTCCGGTTCCGGACCTAGTTTCGCACAGCCTGACACACAAAACAATACAGCGGCACTAAGTAGCGCAGACCCTAGACTATTTTTTTTGTTAACCTTCATTATATTTTTAATTTAGTCACCCATTCTGGAGGGCAATGCTCCGTCATTGCCGCCGAACCGAGGCCAAAACCAACGCACGGCAATGACGGAGCATTGCCCTCCAAAAAATAAGCCCCGCCCCGCTCATTCACACATCGGGTTCACCAATGTGCCATGCTGTTGCTTTGCGACATGGCCCTCCACTGGGATCAATGCCATATCAGCACCCGGCTCCAGCGTGAGCTTGAGCACCCGGTGCAAGCTGCGCTCTGTGGGTTTAAACGTGCGTCGTAGTGATCGCATCTTTGACTCGTGCAATCGAATGGTCAGTGCATCTGCATTCTGGGTAAAACTCACGGACTCACCGCCGAGCGCCTCACAGTGCAACACTTTCCGTGGTAGCGTGGGAAGCGAGAGCTGGCCATCGGCCCATTCAAACACGTGTAGGTAAATAACATTTCCCTTGTGGCATGCGCCCCCCCACTGCCCACTCACATAGGGCCCTGCGCGTGTGCCATAAATACTCTCACCATAGGTCTGCATCCATGGCTTCAACGCTTTCAAGTTAGCAAGCTCCTCCGAGCGCAGTTCGCCGCTGGGCATCGGGCCCACATTCAGCAGCATGTTCCCACCCCCCGTCACGCACGCTGCCAACATCTGCGCACACTTCTCAAAACTCGCAGTCACAGCCTCCGGGCGATACGACCAGCCACCGTGCCCATCCGGGCCCTTCGACATCGGCATGCAAGTCTCCCATGGGTAATCCACTCGAAAGTTCCCGATCTTACCTTCGGGCGTTTCGTAGTCGCCCTTGGTCAATGCGAACAGCTCTGGGGTCGGCGTGCCCGCCTTGTGCCGAAACACAAACTTGGCGGCACGATTATTTACCAAAATCTGTGGCTGCAGCTCATAGATCATTTCAAACAACTCTTCGAAACGATAGTCCGACCACTTGCCGGCAACATGGTCAAACCAGAGCACGTCGACTTGACCATAATTCGTCAGCAACTCGCGAATCTGACCGTGGTAGTAGTCGTTGTATTGACTGTTATCGCCCACCAGATAATCTGGATGCGACCAGTCACGCGTGGAGTAATACCAACCGAGCTTGAGCCCGTGCTTGTGCACCGCATCGGCCAGTTCTTTACAGATATCGCGACCGTAAGGCGCGTTCATACTATTATAATCCGAGAGCTCTGTCGCCCAATTGGAAAATCCGTCATGATGCTTGGCCGTGAAGACGAGGTATTTCATGCCTGCCGCTTTGGCGGTGCGCACCAACTGATCGGCATCGAAATCGACCGGATTAAATTGCTTGTAGAGGGCGTCATACTCGGCATCCGGCATCAACTCGAGCTTGCCCTGATGATCAAAGGGATGCGACGCACGCGCCCAGCCGATTTCGACGCTGGCAACACTCGAAGGGCCCCAGTGAATGAAGAGCCCAAACTTATCATCCAACCACCAATCCATCTTCGCGGGGTGCGTCGCAACCTCAGAGAGTTCAGTCGCGTTTACCTGACTGCTCTTAGCCAAACAAGGACTCACTCCGAAGGAGATACACAAGGCGATCAGAGCAAAGAGCGTATGGCTAAATTTCATACGACGCATCATAGCAAACTACAATGGAGCCACTACCCTCCATATGCAGGGTAGTGGCTGAAAGAATCTAGATTTGCTACGCAGAGAAAACTGCGAGCAGTGTCAGACTATTGAATTGTTAGCGCAAGCGACTGTGCGGTGCCCCACTGGCGACCAGTGAGGTTGACCTGCCAAATGTCGTCGACGAGGTCTTTGACCGAGACGATCTCACAGTTTTCAGAGCCTGCAGCTTTGAGGGCCTGCTTGCTGTAGAACGTCAGACTGCCCTCTTGCGCGCCGCCATCGCTGAGGTCGATCTCCACTGTAGATGCAGAGACGCGAATGTTGTCGATCTCTGTCGCACCAATCGAAAGGTGCAAATTTGAACCGATCAAGATCGGCAGGCCTACTTGTGATTCCACAATCGGCGTAAAGCGTAAGAGACTGGAAGAGAGCGAATCCAAATCGGCAGTTGTGTAATGATCTTGAGCGTATCCAACCAACTGATTGCTCCATCACTGTGCCCACGGCAAAGTCATGGCTAAGCGTGCTGCAAGCCTCCTACATTTGCTTCACACTCCAACCACATTCCAGCAACTTCAGAAAACGAATCGTTAAGACGCCAAAGCTCTACTTCTACGACGTTGGACTTGCCTGCCGGCTCCTCGGAATACAGGAGGAGAGCCAAATAAACACGCATCCTCTACGTGGCAGTTTATTCGAGAATATGGTCGTCACCGATCTGCTCAAAACAAGATTAAATCAAGGAATCGACCCTTCCATGTTTTTTTGGAGAGACAGTGCTGGACTTGAAATCGATCTAATTCTCGAGAATGGCAACCAGCTACAACCTATAGAAATCAAGTTAGGCGAAACATTTACCGCGTCTTGGCTGAATAATCTAAACAAGTGGTGTTCGCTTGCCGCCAACAGCACTCAACCAATGCTTTGCTATGGGGGTAGCTGGACGGGACAGCGATCAGAAGTAAAAGTGTTACCATGGCACGAAGTCGTCCAAATGAATATCCGCCCTTAACAGCACAAAGAAACCCTTCTCGTTGCCGAGAAGGGCTCTTCTTTGTAGCTGGGGCGACCCGCCGTCGCTCCATGAGTATTTGGTCGGGGCGACAGGATTGCTTCGCCTTCTCGCTGCGCTCGTCGAACCCGAGCTGCGGCTACCGCCGCATCGCCACTACGTGGCTCCTTTCGACGGAACGAAGTGGAGAAGGGGCGCACCTCGTGCGAGTCTGAAAGACCGGCCGGAGGCCGCCAATCCTGTCGCCCAGCGACAAAAAAACCCACCTCGCAAGCGAGATGGGTTTCATTTGGTCGGGGCGACAGGATTCGAACCTGCGACCCTCTGCTCCCAAAGCAGATGCGCTAGCCAGGCTGCGCCACGCCCCGTTTCCAAAAGAAGACGACAAACCATCACAATTTAATACCCTGTCAATGCTGTTTCAAAAAATATTCTCATTATTTTTTGTTCGCGCTTTCAAAAAATTATGACAATCCTGACGTCAAGATAATGAGGCAAAATCGAACCATAGCCATTCACACCTTTGTAGAACTAGGAATGGTGTCGATTTGCCTCACTCTGTTCCTGCCGACACAGGCATCCGCAGCGACACTTCAGCAGCAATTAGAGCAAGCGATCACGACCTTTGGTAACGGTGATTACACCTCTAGTTATTGGCAATTTGAGAGCATGGAGCTCGATTATGGCACCGAACCAGAGTTTTTAGCGCGCAATTTTCAGCAAACCATCCTCCCCGTGCGCGGCTATGCTGCACTCATGGCAGATCGTCCCACCGATGCGCTGATCTACTTCGGCGAGTTGCTCAGCCAATACCAACCACACCCAAGCTTACAGGGTTTCGCACTCTATAATGCTGCGATCGCTCAGTCGCAAACTAATGCGCTGGCGGCGGCGGCGCAGACTTTTCACAATTTTCAGCTGATATTCCCAGGCTCCAACGAAGCCGCACTCGCCCTGCTACAAGAGGCAGATCTGCGCTATGATATCGGCGAGGTCGCGACTGCCATTGCTCTACTAGAGGCATTTTATGAATCGGAGGCCCCCGAGACGCTGCGTATGCAGGCGCGCCTGAGAGCCCTACAGATAGCAAGTGAAACTGACTCGACCGACCGTGCCCGTGAAATCTTATTTGAGTCGGATTGGAATATCGACGCGATGCCGGACATCGCGGTGCTGAGCTTCGCCGCCCTCGACGCGGGCGACCGTCTACTCAATGCAGGTCACTACAGCGATGCGGTGCGCGCCTACCGGCTAACATTGCCACGCAAGGTTCTGATTGATAAGCAAAGTGAGCGGCTTGAGCGGGTTAAAAGTGCACTAGCCCAACAATCACTATTTGCCTCCAGCATCTGGAAGAGCCACTCACAACAGCTGGTCGCACGGCTTACCCGCCAACTCGAATTGCTCGAATACATGAGCGACTACACCCCAGGCCTGTACCTACGTTCAGGCCAAGCCTACTTGCTCGGGCTGCGCTATCGCGAGGCGATCATCTTGTTTCGCACCGTCGCACAAACTCCCGAGTTTGAATCCGACACCCGTGCCGAAGCCCACTACCGCTGGATATTGTCCTTGAGCGAAGCGGAAGACTGGCAAGGCGCGCGCGACACCGCGCAGTTATTTCTCAACCAGCACCCGGGCCACAAACTCGCCAACAGCGCCCTCTTCCTAATTGCCCGCGCCTATCAGAGCGAAGGTCAATTCCTCGAAGCGATCGCGGTACTCGATGATCTCATCACCAACTACCCCAACGATAAGCAGGCCCCTCGCTGGTATTTCACCCGTGGTTACAACTTAAGTGCGCTGGAGCGACAAAGCACCGCCCGTGACAATTTTGAGACCGCACTCGAGCGCTTCCCCGAGAGTATTCTGGTTGAGCAACTCAAACTATGGCGCGGCTTAACCTTCTTCTTCGAGCGCGACTACACTGCCAGTTTATACGCTCTCGAAGCACTCAAGAAAAGCAGCAAAAAACATCCGCTGTATCCGGAAATAAACTACAGGATCGCCAACGTCACGTACGCACAGCGCGATTACGACACAGCGCTCAAAACTGCCGATACCCTAATTAAATCCTTTCCCGACCATCACCGCGTGCCAGAAGCCCAGACTCTTCGCGGCGACATCTTCATGGGCCAAGGTGAACTCCTGCAAGCTGCCAATGCCTTTCGTCAAGTGCCGCCCGACGACGCGCAGCTCTACGACTACGCCATCTTCCAGTCCTCGAAAATTTACAAGGCGCTAGAACGCTACGATCTACTGCGTAAACATCTGCAAGCCTACATCGACAGGGACGAAGCCAACGAACGAACGCGCGTGAGCGAAGCGCTCTACTGGATCGGCTGGTCACTACAGCAGGAAGAACGCGGCACCGAGGCATGCCCTTTATTTGAACAAGCCCTCACTCGTTTCGGTAACGATCCCAACGCGCGCGCCGTCGGCTCAATCCTTTCCGCTTACGCGGATCTCTATAAACGTCTCGGCAACACCGACAGCATCCTGCCCACCTTTGACACATGGCTAGAAAACGCCACCGAGCAAAGCCTAGCCCAAGGCGAGCTCACTTGGTTTGCGCGCCTCACATTGTTCAAATCCAACCGCCAACGTCGTAGCCTCGGCGACGAACGAGCCGACGCCACCCTTCTCTCGATTCACCGTTTTGTACCGATTGACCAACAAGACGCCGAGACGCTCGCCAGTGTCGGCCTTGTGTTAATTCAACGCGGCTACGGCTCAGCCGACGATTACTGCGAACAAATCCTGACCGAATATCCGAAGCGCTTTGAACGTGGTTCTGCTTATTTTGGCAAAGCGCAACTCGCCGCCAATGCTGAACGCCTCACCGAAGCTCGCCGCTGGCTACTACGCTTTCTCGAACAAACACCCACGCACCCACTGGCCGCGGACGTGCGCCTGCTCAGTGCCGACATACTTACCCAGCAAGGCATCTACGACGGCGCGCGGGCAGTACTCAACGAGATCCTACAGATCAAAGCCATGCGCGGCCGCCCGCACGCCCGATCACTCGCGGGGCTTGCACGGATCGAAACCGCGCAGGAAAACCCCGAACGAGCGATCCCCTACTGGCAACGTATCTACACCCTCTACCGCGCCTACCCCGAGATCATCATCGATGCCTATTGGCAGAGTGCCCTACTGTTTGAGCAGATCGGCAACAGCACAGCCGCACGCAACACCCTGCGTGAGTTAGTCAGCGACGAGCGCTTGAAAGACTTCGAGTCCTACGCGCTAGCACAGGCAAAGCTACCCGAGTTGGAAGCCATCTTGCAGGCGCAAACCGAGCTCGCTATTCAAGCAGCCTATATTGCAAAAGAGGCACAACCATGAGGGTTTTATTCATCTCGAAATCATGGCGCCGTTGCTTGCAACGGCTTTCCCGCATTCGCTCAGCTCATAACGAGGGCGTTTGCAAGCAACGACGCGACAACAGAATTCATCGATTTATCTTAATGGTATTCCTACTGCCTACGATTACCACCGCCGCCATTCCGCCCAACGAACTTGTGCTAATCAATGACGAACTTCATCAACCGATTGCGGTGCATCTAAGGAATGGCCGAACAATTCCGGGGCACTCGATCGATGTATCTGGAAATCAAATACAGGTGGCCACCTCTGAAGGCGCTGGTGAAATCATTCACACCTTTAATGTGAATGAAATTCTCAATTTCACAATACCCGGCGAAAGCTACAAAACGCTGGCAGTTGAATGGATCAATGCCGGCGAATCCGACAATGCCATGGAGTTGCTACAACTACTTTATCTGCAACGCGTAAAAATCATACCCCTCCTGCCCGCCACCGAGTCGC
>Ga0209305_1002168_pt1 | contig 11765 bp, 10 predicted proteins | sample COGITO_mtgs_1103_FD_184792 | JGI IMG/M metagenome (GOLD analysis project Ga0209305, IMG submission 184792) | Pelagic marine microbial communities from North Sea - COGITO_mtgs_110321 (SPAdes) (version 2) | ecosystem: Environmental > Aquatic > Marine > Epipelagic ...
GCGGCAGAAACCATCGTGGAAAACATCTATCTTTTCAGCTTTAGTGCGATGAGTTGTGCGACGAGTACAAAAATGACGACGAAGAAAAGCACTTTTGGAATGTGTTTTTCAAAATCTCTCCATTGAATATCTCTCGACCACACGACTGACAAAACTCTCTCGGACGATCGCGATGGACGGTGGTGGACAGCAGCATCGGCAGCAAATGACGCTTTTTTCCCGATATCGGGAGTTACCGATGACCACTCGCTGTGTGTTCACCATCAACGTCTTCGCGTTCCTCTTCAACGCAATCTTGCGATTGTTTTCGTATTCCACGTTGTGTTTGATACCAGCTTTGATGCGAGGCAAAGACTTTCTCGGGCAGTTTTATAGAATTTTCACGTCCGCGTTCACGCACGGGTCGTTTTTTCATCTGTTGGTGAACATGTGCGCGTTTATTCAGATCGGCGCGTTCGGGTTGGAGATGAAGTTAGGGAGCGTGAATTTCGCGTTACTCGTGTTCTTGTTTACGATTTTATGCGGAACGACGCACGTCATCTTAGCGAGCGGGATGTGGTACCTGTTAGGAATGAGCGGGTATCAAAACGAATGCGCGGTTGGTTTTTCGGGCGTCATTTTCAGTTTAGTTGTTTTAGATACCGCGTTCTCGAATATTAGACAAAGAGACGTTTTCGGCTTGTTCGTGGTGAACGCGTATATGTATCCGTTCGCGTTGATTGCGATTGTGCAATTGTTAGCGCCGAATAGTTCGTTTTTAGGTCATTTGAGCGGCGTGGTGGTAGGTTCGTTGTACGTGAAAGGGTATTTGAACAAATTGATTCCCTCTGAGAGAGCTGTAGATAGAATTGAGAATCTCATATTATCCGGGATTTCGATTGAACGCTTGGAAGGATTCGTACAAAATACGTCCAAATCGGCGAGAAGAGTGCGCAGGGAAGAAGGCGATGTCGAAAGCGGGCAGCAATTCATATCGCCCGGAGGTACCGCGAGAACGACCACGAGAAAACTCAAGTGGTGGGAAGTGCCGGTCGTTGCAAGAATGGAAAGCGGAGAGAGTCAAAAAAGTTCAACGTCAACGCCGACCATCAAAGGCGTCGGACGAAAGTTGGGCAAAGGTAAACCTCCATCTCCTCCCCCGCCGTTATTTAACCAACAACAACAACAATCGCCGTCTTCTTCTCCAGGTTTAGCCAATAATACTAAAGCGTTTCCGTACAATAAAAAGTTCATCACGTTACTCGTAGAGATGGGCTTCCCAGAAGAAGAAAGCAAACTGGCGTTGGAGAGATCAAACAACGACGTCGCAGCCGCAATAGATATACTTCAAGGGAAATAGCGATGATTATTCTCAGCCTCCTGTTAGATTTAGTGCTTACTAATACGTTTGATAATAAAAGTTTAGTAAAGATTGTGTATTAACAACAAATATTTTGGTTTTTCTGTGCAAGTGGTGGTGACGGTGGTGGTAGTGGTGTTGTGGTGGTGGTGTGTGTGTATTTCCTAATTTGTCGCGTTCCGTCGGCGGTTACGAAAACCACCAGAACGCGAGAGCGCATTTTTCGCGGAGAGGAATTGTAATTCATCTCCTAATTTTTCATTTTTTTTTAAGTCCCATGACTGGAGCCTTCGCAAAGTCTTCTCATATAAGGGCAAAGCTTCTTTGCGGCTCGTTCGAGCGAAACAGCGGCATGGGGTGAGCGCGTCAACGAAAAAATATACTGTCGCATCACTCCCGCTGTCAAGTCCCGTTACTACTCAGTGAACTCTGGAACACTGGTAGTAAATCTCCTATTCTCTTCTAAATATATAATAAAGTGTCGGTTGTAAGGCCGAATGGTTGTGTGAAAAAGATGGGTCATCATCATCCGTTTAATCAGACGAGGCGGCGGCCAAAACAGCCAACGCTTCTTGAACCTTCGCCTTCAACGCGTCCGCAGATTCAATCAAGTGCAAGACTTCGGCTTGGTCCATCTCCAACAACATACCAGTCACCTTCGCGGCGTTCGCAGAGTCGACGGCATCAACCAACGGGTACAAGGCTTCCCCTAAAATCATTCTTTGTTGATCCGGGGTGGCCGTGCCGAGTTGCGAAACGATGAGCGCAATCGGGTTCGATTCCGCAGCCGGCGGCTCCGGCGCCGCTTGTCCCGGCATCGGTGGCATCGGCTGTTGCTGGCGGAAGTTTTGGCGACCGTTTTGCGGGCCACCTCTGCCACCCATACCCGGCTGGCCACGGCCTCTGCCTCCTCTGCCGCCCATGCCACCCGGACCTCTCATCATGTTCGGAACGCCCGGCATGTTGTAACCCGGCATCGGTCTCGGCCCACCCGGCATACCCGGTTGGAACCCAAACCCTGGTTGTGGTTGCGGTGGCATCATACCTGGCGGCGGTTGGCCGTAGTACATGCCCGGCATGCCACCGCCCGGAACGCCCGGCGGGGGCATACCGTACATCGGCGCCATGACACCGCCCGGACCCATCGATCTCTGCGCGAATTGCGCTTGCAAACGCATTCTGCGGTCTTCTTTACGCTGCGCCAAGGCGACGTACAACGGCTTCGCGCCAACCATTTTTCCGTTCAACTCAGTCACCGCACGCGTGGCTTCTTCCGGAGAGGAAAACGCGACAAACGCGGACCCTCTGGAAACGCCAGACGCGTCGCGCATGACTCTGCACGAAGTGATCGTACCAAACTCTTTGAACAGCTCTCTCAACGTTTCGTCGTCCGCGCCATCTTCCAAGTTCTTGATGTACAAGTTCGCGCCCGCCATCTTTTCCATACGTTCTCTTCTCTCAGCTTCGAATTTGGCCTTCAACTCAGCCTCTCTCTCCGCCTTCTTTTGCGCTCGGCAGACAACCCACTTCTTGTCTTCTTCGCCGTGCTTGCCATCGAGTTCTTCGACCGCCTTGGACGCATCTTCCGGCGTTTCGTAGCACACGAAACCAAAGCCTTTGGATTTACCGTCCTCGTCCTTCGAAATCATAACCGAAGTCACCGGTCCAAAGCCTTCGAAAACTTTTCTCAACTCTTCGTCCGTAACTTCATCGCCCAAGTTCTTGACAAAAACGTTGTTAAACTTCGTTTCCGTAGTGCCTCTTTCCGCTCTTCTTTGAAACGGACCGACGTAGACAACCTTGTCGTTCAATTCCATGCCGTTGACCTTCTCGATGGCTTCCTTCGCCGCCGCCTCGGTATCGAATTGGATGAAGCCGTAACCTTTGGAGTTGCCTTGACCATCCGTGGCAACCTTGGCCGAAACAATGTTACCGAACTGTGCGAACGTATCTCTCAACGCGACGGTATCAATGTCCTTGTCCAAGTTCTTGATGAAAATGTTCCCGACACCGGACTTACGAATAGTCGGATCTCTTTGCGAGTACAGGATGCGAATCGGCTTCCCGTTGACCACTTGAAAGTTCAACACGTCAATCGCTCTCGCCGCATCTTGCGCTTGCGAGAAGTTCACGTACGCGTATCCGAGCGATCTTCTCGTGATTAAATCTCTGCACACGCGAATGGAGACAACTGGACCGATGGTGGAAAATAACTCGTACAATTGAGCTTCCGTGGCGCTCGATTCCAAGTCGCCAACGTACAAGGACGTGTTGGAGGCGTTCTCGTCGGCAGCCGCGGCGCCCTTGGCGGCGGCGGCAGCGGCAGCAGCGGCAGCTGGTGCGGGCGCTGTAGTTATGTTGAGAAAGAGTAATTAATAAGTCAGTTTTTAATAAAGGATTGCGTGAAAAGAAAGTAAAGCTAAGAGAAGAAGAAGAATTTATTCGCACAAATGCAACAGATTCTTCTCTTTTCCCGGCAAAAGTCCCGTCAATTGCCCAAAGCCACAATTGAGGAAGAAAAATCGGCGCCGCTCTCGGAAACCGTCTCAGGAACGACCTTTGCGACCGCGATTGAGACCACTTCCCGTAACAAAAGTGCGTCGCTCTCTTCGCATCGTTCATTTGCGGTCAAAGCGTTCATTTTCACCCCCACATCTCTCCCTCCTTTCCGTCGCCGAGAAGGAGAAAAACAATTTTGCGGCGTAAAAATGCACCGAGAGAACGCCCGAAGATTATTTCGATGATGCGAGTAAAAACACAAAATTCATCTCTCGTACCTTTCGTCGCCGCAGCCGAAGCTGGTGGATTCGCAGTCGTCGTGGACATTTTTTTAAAGTTGTTCGAGATGAAACCGGTGTGGAAATTCGCGTCTTCGTGTGGTGGTTTTATTATGTATACGGGTGTGTATACTAAAATTCTACGCAACAAAAACGGAAGAAGGTGTGAGGAGAAAACGAGAGAGAAGAAGGGGTGGTTTCCTCGAGAAAATTTTTTTTCGGCGGCGCGCTGGCATTTTTGGCTGCACGGTGAAAAAATCTTTCCTCTCTTTTAGTTCACCACTTTTGAGAAGAAGGGCCACTCGTCAACCACGAACGCGAGTCCAGGAGGCACCGGACACACTTTTCTCTCTCCTCTGTAGAAAAGAAAAAGAAGGAAAAAGAAGTGCACACAAAAACACGTTCGCTCTCTCTCGTCGCAACTAAAAATTGTTTTGACGGTGAGATGTCTTTTCGGTCTCGGCCGAACGACGACGAGGACGAAGACAAAGAGGAAGACTTTAAAGAAGAAGAAAAGAAGAAGAAGGCGACGATGAAAATGACGACGACGACGATGCCTCCACCACCTCCGCGATTCATCAGACGACAAAAACAACCACCACAAAAGAAGAAAACAAAAATCGTCCTCGAGGAGGAGGAATTCGCGGCTCGATTAGAACACATCATCGAACGCGATTATTTCCCGAACGTTCCACAAATGAAGGATGAACTGCGTTTACTCCGCGCGGAACGAAAAGGGAACGAAAAGGAGATTTTAATGGCGAAGAGGAACATTCAGAAACGAATGAGAGAGGAGGAAGAGGCGAGGAGTGGGACCAGTAACGGTTTGACGCCGAGTTTTTATTACGGCAGCACGTCCGAGAGAGGAAAAGGAGGAAGGAATACGCCGACGACGAGCGATACTTCTGGAATTGGATTTTCCTTTTCCTCCAGAAGAAGAAGGAGAGAGGAAGAGGAAGAGGAAGAGGAAGAATATGATGAGGAAGAGGAGGAAAGAACAACAACAACAACAACAACGACAAAACTTCTCGACTCGAACAAGACGCTCACGCAGTTTCTCGCTTCGCACACTTCCGAAGATAACAAATCGTTCGAGGATATATTGGAGAAGATAAATAAGAAGAGAAGAGAGAAGAATGCAAAATTATTCGACGCAAAGAAGATTCACAGCGCGATGAATGTGCAAAGGCTCAGTGATGGCAGCGAAGGAGCGAGGACAAAATCGGGAGCCTTGGCGCTCGCGGAACCGGGACAGAACGCGTTGTTCTTCCGACCAGACTCGGCTTTGGCTTTATCGAAGAACGAATTGGCAAATTTAGGCGCGACAACAGCTCCGAAAGAAACGTTTGCGCGTAACACTCGATTCAACAGCTCGAATAACAGTCACGTAATAGAAGTGAACGAAGTCGACGAGGAAGAGTTGGCCTTGTTTCGAGAACAAAGAGAAAAAGAGATGAATCCAAACGTGAATTATTCGCGAATCACGACGCCAAGTTTCACGCCTGGTCGCGACAATTTTACGCCGATAATGACTTGGGGTGTTTTAGATGCAACGCCTGTGCGCATTTCATCATCGACTGGAGGAGGAGGAGGAGGAGAAGATATCGTTGCGAGAGCGGCTGGAGAAAGCGTGGAGGAACAAAATTTGTACAGATTCGCGCGCGAAGACGTCCGCGAACTCGCGGCGAGAAAACTAGAAAAAGCCAACGTAGTCAAGCGGAAACTGCGCAAGCAAGCGCAAACGCCATCGACGACGAGTGGTTTGAGCGAAAGTGCGCTTCGTCTACTTCGAAAGTCGACGCCTGGACGTGGCAATACTGGTGAAGACTTTTTGAGGATGGACGTGAATCGCGCCATGCGTCAATCCGAACGACGAATGACTTCAAGCAGACGAACTCCATCTCTATCTGCTCGCGATCGCACGCCTTCGATGAAACATATGGTACCATCGACTTCCGCCAGATTTGGGAAGAGGAAACCAGGCGATGGAAACGACGACGACGACAAAGATGAAGGAAAAGCGATTCCTTTCTTGAGCGCGGGAGGAGAGAAAAAAACGCCTCGTCTCACCGAAGGTTTACTGTAAAAGTATTCATGACTTTTATGATAGGAGCAAAATAGCGAAGAATAGAATAGAATAGAATGATAGAATAATGTGTAGACTTGAACAACTTTAAGAGCAGCAGCAGCAGCAGCAGTACTACTAAACAACACACATACGAAACTATTCTTTGTGTCATTTTTTGGTCTTCCGAGAGGATTTTCACAGAGCAGCAAACAACCAAACAACGACTCCATTCCACACTCTTCTCTCTCTCTCTCTCTCTCGCCTTGAGCCCAAAAAAGAGAACAAAATCATCATCATCATCGTCGCGTTAAACTAAAGCTTTATTATTATGTCTGCTTTTCTTTGCTGCGCGTCCTGGGCGGGATGTTCCGCCTTGAACTGTTGCGCCAACGCGTTAAACATCCACCAGAGAGGCGAGAAATCTTTCAAATCCGTCTACTTCGTTTCCTATTTCCTCACGCAAGTTCTCGCGTGGCAGATGCGAGACAACTACCCCGCGGAAACGAGTTCGATCGAAAAGTTCACGCACACGGAAATGCAAGGATGCCAAGGCTCTCGGTGCGCGTACGAAAGCGCAATGAGAGTGGCGCTCACGAACGTGCTCTTCTTTTCGTTTATGCTTTTGGTCACCTTTAAAGCGGACGTTCCCGAGACGGAGGAAGAAGAAGAGAAAGAAGAAGGAGAGGACGAGGAAAGACGACGAGCTTTAAAACAATCGAGAAGAGACCGATTCGAGAATTTAAACGTACGATATCGCGTGCACGTGGCGTATTGGCCGTTTAAACTTTTACTCTGGTTGGCTTTTCTTTGCGTCTCGTTTTGGTGGGTGCCGAGCGAGAGCGTCGACGTCGCCTTCCAAGTGTTTCGATTCGGCGCCGGGGTGTTTTTACTCGTCCAGATGATTGTAATCATAGCCACGGTGTATGAGCTGAACGAGTATTTGGTGGAGAAGGCGGAAGAGGGACGCGCTGGGGCGATAGCGTTAGTTGTGGGGACGATTGTCGCGTTCGCGTTGGCGGTGGCGACGTTCGCGTTGAGTTTTACGCGGTACGATTGCGACGGAGATAAGACGACAGTCGCGGCACTTTCGATGGCGATTGTTTTCGTCGTCATATGTTGTGGCTTTAGTTTAATGGAAGATATCCGAGGAGGTTTATTTACCAGCGCGATTGTCGCTTTGTACGTGGCGTATTTGATGGCGTCGGCGAGCATGGAAAGATCGAAAACGTGCAATTTAGTGGACAACGCGACGATGCAGAGTAAAGACGAAGAGATTATCGAAATCGTTGGTTTTGTCGTTCAATTAGGAGTGGTTGCCTTATCAGCCTTCAAAGCGGCGAGTGGACACAAACGTTTCCAAGGCGTCGCGCACATTACGGACGACGACGACGAGCACGGCAGCGCCGCGTATACGTTTTTCCACGGCGTGTTTTTAGTCGCCAGCATGCACGCCGCGTGTTTATTAGTCGGGTGGGTAAAAGTAACGCAAGAAGAAGAAGAAAATAGCGGCGGTACAAAAACGATATCCTCGACGACGGCGGAGAGCTTTTGGATTAAAGCGACGTGCGCGTATTTCACCGCGTTTCTTTATCTCTGGTCGCTCATCGCCCCGAAAGTGATGCCCGATCGAGAGTTTTGAGACTGAAACTCGTCGTTGTAAATAAAACCTGCTTTTCGCCGTGCGTCTATCTCGCGTGCGTCGGTTCCTCCTGTGTGCGTCTACTCACGCGCGCGTTGTATTATAAAAATGAACACGTCCAGGAGTAGAAACACACTTAAACACTTATTATGCGCACTCTTTCCTCCTAAAAATTTTCTGTCGTCGTCAAAAAAGGTTGATTCCAAAAAGAAAAACAAAAAAGTTCCTGAAGACTTTATCCACAAACAAACCACATTTTCAGACGCACTTTTTAGTACTACTACGCGCGGAAGAAAGACACACACTTTTACACGCGCTCAAAGTTTGATCATAGTATTATCAAAACGCGCTTATACACCATCGTTAGTATTATCACGACAACAAAAACAGCGTTAAAATCAATCATCATGACGACGACGACGACTTCGAAATTGTTCGCGCAAAAAACGATCCTTCGCGGCGGAAACGCGTTGGGGAAAAGCATCTCTAAAAGTGCGAAGCGTTCTTCTCCGAGTGCGGCGGCCAGAGTGGTTCGAACGATGGCGTCGAGCACCACGTTACCGATTGATTTGAGAGGTAAGAAGGCGTTCATTGCCGGCGTGGCGGACGACAACGGTTTTGGATGGGCCATCGCCAAGGCGTTGAGTCAAGCCGGGGCGGACGTTATCCTCGGCACGTGGGTGCCGGCGTTGAATATCTTCGAGACTTCGTACAGAAGAGGTAAGTTCGACGAGTCGAGAAAGTTATCGGATGGCAGTTTGATGGAATTCGCGAAGATTTACCCCATGGACGCGGTTTTTGACACCATGGATGACGTTCCGGAAGATGTGAAGGCGAACAAGCGATACGCAGGTAACGAAAAGTGGACCGTGAGCGAAGTCGCCGAATGCGTGGAGAAGGATTTTGGTAAGATTGATATTTTGGTCCACTCGTTGGCGAACGGCAGAGAAGTGGCAAAACCGTTGTTGGAGACGTCGAGAGAAGGTTATTTGGGGGCGATTTCCGCGAGTTCGTACTCGAACATTGCGATGTTGCAAAAGTTTGGTCCGTTGATGAACAAAGGCGGCGCGTGCATTTCTTTGACGTATTTGGCGAGTGAAAGAATCATCCCAGGGTATGGGGGTGGTATGTCTTCCGCCAAAGCGGCTTTGGAGTCTGACACGAGAGTGTTGGCGTTCGAAGCTGGGAGAAAGTGGGGCATTCGCGTGAACACCATCAGCGCCGGTCCGTTGGGCTCGAGAGCCGCTAAAGCCATCGGTTTCATCGACGATATGATCAACTACTCCATGACGAACGCGCCGTTGAGCGAAAAGCCGTTGGATGCCATCGAGGTTGGACACACGGCCGCGTTCTTGTGCTCGCCGTTAGCCTCGGCGATTACTGGGAGCACCATATACGTCGACAATGGTTTGAACTGCATGGGCGTAGCGACGGATTCCAAGTCCATCCCGGATCGATCCTAAACGACGACGGACGACGGGGCGGTGCATTAAAATCATAGTTCATAAAACTTTAATAATAATAACGTAAGAGTATCTAATTAAGAGAATTGAAGACGACGGTTTGTGTATGTATCTCTGCGCGCTCGCAGTAAGAGTTTTATCAAAAGAACTTTCTTCACAGAAAGACGCACAAAATCACTTCTCTGCTCTCATCGCATTCTTCACAAAGTTTTCTCTCCTTTGCACGCGAAGAAGTTTCGTTTATGTCTTTGCACAAAACGGCGACTGAAAAGCTCGTCGTCACCTTACGTCGCGGGTTAGCTGGAAAGCGAGACACGATTAAACTCACCTGTATAGCTTTAGGATTGCGTAAACCTCGAGCGTCGAGAGTCGTCCCGAACACGAGCACGACTCGAGGACAGATCGAAAAGATCAAACATTTAGTCAAAGTGGAAACGGAAACCGCGTTTCTGAAACGATTGGAAAGGAAGGAGAAGAAGTTTAGCCTGCGACCGGAAATTGTCGTCGAACATTAAAAAGTAATTATTAATGTCGTCATCCATCTCGTCGTCGTCGTGTTGCTGTTGTTATTCCGCGCGCGTAAAAACCGACAGCCGTCGCTTTGCACCTCAAAAACAACGAACAAGGAGCTCGGGTGGTTCGACCAAAGCGACCCCTGCGGAAGAATCAACGATGGGTGGTTCTTCTTCTTCTTCTTCTAAGAAAGCGAGAGCTTTGGAAATTTGGCGCATGTGCGATGCCGTGTGTTTTGACGTGGACTCGACTGTCATCGATCACGAAGGTATCGACGCGTTGGCGGCGTATCTCGGCAAAGGCGAAGAGGTGGCGAAGGTGACCACGCAAGCTATGAATGGAGAAATTCCGTTCGAGAAGGCTTTGTTTTATCGATTAAACGCGATGCAGTGTTCGAGACAGCAGATGGATGCGTATTTAAAAGAGTATCCGGTGAAACTTTCGAACGGATTCCAAGAACTGAGAGACAAGTTGAAAGAAAAAGGGAAGACGGTGTATTTAGTGAGCGGAGGGTTTCGACAAATGATCCATCCGATTGCGGAATGTTTAGATATCCCAGTCCCTACGAACGTTTGGGCGAATAATTTGTTATATTTAGAAGATGGATCGATGAATTCAGAGAAACCATTCGACGACGAAAACGAGTTTACGTGGCGCGCGGGCGGAAAGGCTTTGGCCGTCGCGCACGTGAAGAAAACCGGGAATTTCAAAACAGTCGTGATGGTTGGCGATGGCGCGACGGACGTGGAAGCGAGAGCAGAGAATGGAGCAGATATTGTTATAGGGTACGGTGGAACGGTAAGAAGGGAGAACGTGGAAAAAACGGCGGATTGGTTCGTGATGGATTTCAAAGAACTCGTCGAAGCCCTCTAGTCTGGATAAAAGTATTGAAGTAATTATATTCACGTACCAGTATGTGTGTTTTTTTATAAAAGAATGACTAGAAATGAACAACACTCCCGTAATTCTCCTCTCTTCTTCTCCGTATAAGTTCATCAATGTCGTCATCGTTTTCTCTATTGTATTTAGTACTGTCTGTCGTTCATTCTGCCTTTGAGGATGATAAACGCTATTTTCCGTTCTTAAAACGAAGCGATATCGGTGGAGTAGTTGAACTCCAACTTCACGTCGTTCATATTTGGCGCGCTCGTAAAGTTCTTCAACGGCATCTTCGCGCTCAAATTACCTCGTCTCAAAGTAATCTTACCGCTCCCGTTCGTAGAGGCTTCCAAGCTTCCTTTCACGCCTTCCGGAAGCGGATAACTGAGGGTCATTTTCCCTCCCTTGAACGTTTGCGTCTTGACGTTCGCGTCCGCTTTCACGGAGACGTCAATCTTATCGATTTTCTTCTTCGCAGTCACCGTCAATTGCTTCTTGGAGTTATCAAACTCCAGCGTTGACTTCACGCCTTCGAAAACCGGTGGTTCCAAAATGCCTTTCACCGCGTTTCCTTTCGCCTTCCACTCCAACGTCGCGGTCGAGTCGATCGCCGACACTTTCTCTCTCACGGAGATTTTCAACACATCCATAATATTCTGCGTGTTTTGGTCCACGTCGTCTAACTTGATCTTCCAAAAATCCTTCGCGGCTTCTAAGTCCACTTTACTCGTCTGCATGTTCGCATCCAAATTGCCTTTGGAGGATACCTCCACGTTCACCGGGAGGACAAATTTCGCCGACAAATTCACCCCTTCAACCGTCTCGGAGACTCGAATTTTGAGTTTCTCGCACGTGGCGGATTGTTCCGAGAGGACGGATTCAACTTCCGTTTCGATGTTAATTTTGCCCATTTTAATAATGTTACTGTAAAGTTGTTGTTGTGTATCGCAGCAGTGCGTTCGGTGGTCGTGTTTTTTGCGTTTGTGTTGTGGATATACTCTATATAGAGAGAGGATAAATGATAATAAAGCGTCGTTGTTGTACGTAAAAAGAGTTTTCTCTCTTTCTGAAAGTCCCAAAAAAAACA